>JAESFL010000226.1_pt1 | contig 49098 bp, 40 predicted proteins | sample 9269401 | NCBI WGS metagenome assembly JAESFL01 (sample SAMN14506025, study PRJNA617098) | algae metagenome | isolation source: Gloeocapsa sp. UFS-A4-WI-NPMV-4B04 and co-occurring heterotrophs from desert... | place: USA: Utah | collected 2006-10-01 | reverse complement strand
GGCAGGGATCGCTGCTTACGATTCGCGCTCGAGCCAACTCCACCTCCGGGTAGGAGAGCCACTCAACTGCACCTACCCGAAAGATACTTCGTCAACGTCACTGAACAAGGGAGCTGCTACCGCCTCTCTGCTGCTCTGCGTGAAATCGTTTTCCGTAATCTGGTATCAGGATAATCCCATCACTGGCTGATCGCGCAGGGACGGCGGTCGGGCGAGATTTCGCACCAATAAACGACGTCAACTAAGACGACGAGGGAAGATCGGCGACCGGTTTCAGCGGCGCCCGCTCCGCCCGCGAGGCCCGGCCGGGGGCAGCACCCGTTCCCTGTCGATGTTGATAAGTCGCCGGCCGCGGAGCGTGGTGGCGCGGAGTGCGCTGCCGTCCAAAAGCACGGGTTTCGCCCCCCAGTCTTGTCAGAAAACGGCCGGTCAGAACCCGGTGGGATGGTGCGTTGCCTTAGTGTGGAAGGACGCCCGAGGCGCCGGGACGCCTCCTGGGCTGCTAAAAAATTACCATCCGTCTCTTCATCCGTCTCTCGCGAAAAGGCAACCCGGCCTGGAGGCCGGTCCACAAGCCCAGGAGTCTCTCCGCCCCGGAGAGATCGTGCGGCCGCCGGAGACGACCCACGCCGGCACCCCGCCGGCGTTTCCATCCCACCCCGAAGGAGCTGCCCCATGAAGCGGTACACATTGTTGTCGGCACTGCTGGTGACGGGTACCCTGGCTGGCTGTTCGGACGTGGCGGGTCCCGCCGCGACGGCCGCGCCCCGCTCTCCCGCCCACTCCCTCGCCCAGGGGAATGGGCAGCACGTGGTGGTCTTCAAGGGCAGCGGCATTCCGGCCGGCTTCGCGGCCCAGGTCGCGGCGCTGGGCGGCACGGTGACCTACGCCCACGCGGGGGTGGGCTTCGCCATCGTCAGCGGGCTGGGCGACGCGGGCGCGGCGCAGGTGGGGGGGCTGGGCGGCGTGTCGGGCGTGCAGGCGGACGAGGTGTTCCAGCTCGAGCCCACGGTGGCGGCGGCCGAGGCCGGCCTGGACCTCGTAGCCGCGAGCCAGGCCGATCCCGCGACCGCGGCGCGCTACGGGTTCCAGTGGAACATGCGGCTGATCAACGCGGACGATGCGTGGGCCGCCGGAAAGCTGGGCTCGCCGGGCGTGACCGTGGCCATCCTGGACTCGGGGCTCGACTACGACGCACTGGACCTGAACGGGCTGGTGGACCTGTCGCGCTCGGCCTCGTTCGTCCCCTCGGACGACGCGATCACGGCGGCGTACTTTCCCGGCCGCCATCCGATCAACGACTACAACGGGCACGGCACCAACGTCGCCACCCAGGTCAGCAGCAAGGCGGTCGCCCTTGCCGGCGTGACGTCGCGCACCACGCTCATCGGCGTAAAGGTGCTGGGCGCCAATAACCGCGGCTCGCTCGCGGGCGTGCTGGCCGGGGTCACCTTCGCGGCCGACCAGGGCGCCGACATCGCCAACCTGAGCCTGGGCGGCGGCTTCATCAAAGCCGGCAGCGGGGCTTTCGTGGGCCTCATCAACCGCACCCTGGCCTACGCCAACCGCCAGGGAATGCTGATCGTGGTCTCGGCCGGCAACGGGGCCGCCGACCAGGACCACGATGGCAATTTCTCGGTGCAGTACTGCGGGGCGCCGCACGTGGTGTGCGTGTCGTCGGTGGGGCCGGCCACGGGGATGCTCGACCCGGATGCCCCGGCGTTCTACAGTGACTTTGGCCGCTCCGCCATCTCGGTGGCCGCCCCCGGCGGCAACGCCGACGCGGCGAACGGCTTCCCGCTCTCGCCCCGCCCCTGGGGCAACGACTCCGCGTCGCGGGTGTGGTCGCTCTGCGCGAAGTACGTCATCGCGGGCTTTACCGGCACGGGCGCTCCCATCCTCACGCCGTGCGCCGCCGGCAACCGCCTCAACAACTTCGTCGGCACCAGTCAGGCCGCGCCGCACGTGTCCGGCTTGGCCGCCCTGCTCATCGCCGAGCACGGCTACAGCAAGCAGCCGTCGGCCGTAAAGCACGCCATCGAGAAGTCGGCACTGGACCTGGGCGCCACGGGCACGGACTCGTACTACGGCCGCGGACGCATCGACGTGGCGCGGGCGCTGGGCCTGTAGCCTTCGCGGGACCGCTGCACTGAAGCGGAACGCGGGCGGATCCCCTCCGGGGTCCGCCCGCGTTGCGTTGGATGGATTCCGCCGCATCCCCCCGCCGCCGGCCGCCCGCGTCTTCCCTGTGGCGGGCGTCGATGTCGTGCATCCACCCGGCGTAGATGGTGTCGAAGGCGAGGGACGACTCGCCGCTGTTCGCGGGGGACCCGCGCGGTCCTCCGCGAAATCTCGTTTCAAAACGCCGCGAGCTCTGCGTCGAATCTTCTTCCCGTTCTGCACAAGAATTCGAGGGAATCGATACAGGGCCCCCGGTGGCGCGGCGAGGGCGCACGAGGCGTGGACGCGGTCCGGTCCGGCCCCAAGGGGACCTGACGGGACGGGGGGAACGCCCGCACACCGGCATGGGTAGATTTCCGGCCGGAAAGATGGCGCCCGTCCGCCGCCCGCCCATCCGCCGCCCGCCCATCCGCCGCCCGTCCGCCGGGGTCCGCCCGGCGGGGCCAGGCCGAACGGCGGGCCCGCGCCACCCCCATCCGGCCCATCCCGATGTCCCCCCACATCTCTTCAGGAGCTCCAATGAAGCCGGTAAAGCTCGCCTCGCTCGTTCTTGCTGGCGCGGTCGGTGCGGCCGCGTGCGACCGGCAGCCCGCCGCGCCCGTGAGCCCGGAATCCGCCGCGGCGGCGTCGCGGGCCACGGACGCGGGACCGGACATCCCCACGCTGGCGAGCGACGGCGGTATCGTGTACGTCCCCGGAAAGGTCGTCGCCCGGTTCCGGCCGGGGGCCAACGCCGCCGGAGTGGCGCGCGGAGCCGGTGCCGGGGTGGGCCGCGCCCTGCGCCTGTCGCGCACCTTCGTCCTGGACGTGCCGGTGGGGCGCGAGCGCATCGTCGCGGGCGCCCTGGCCCGCAATCCCAACATCGAGTTCGCGGAGCTGGACGTGGCGTACGAGGTGCTGCCCTGCGAGACGGGCGCGTGCGACCTGCCGAGCGATCCCTCCTTTGCGTACCGCTGGGACCTGCACAACCGGGGCGCCATCCTGAACGCCGCCGGCAGCGTCCTGCAGGCCACGCCCCGCGCGGACGCGGACACGGACTGGCTGGAGGCGTTCGACGCGCTGGGCGGCGCCTTCGCGGGCACGGCGACCATCGGCGTGATCGACACGGGCGTCCGCAAGACGCACGTGGACCTGGCGGGCAAGGTGGTGGCGGAGCGCAACTTCGCCGTGGGCTACCCCGTGGACGACACGAACGACTTCAACGGCCACGGCACGAGCGTGGCCGCGATCGCCGCCGCGCACGGAAACGAGGGGGTGGGCGTACCGGGGATGGCCTACGGCCGGAACGTGAAGATCATCAACGCCAAGGCGTGCGACCTGTACCGCTTTCCCGACGGCTCGCTTCGCACGACGTGCATCGGCTCGGCCACGACGGACGCGATCATCTGGGCCACGGACCAGGGCGCCGACGTGCTGAACCTGAGCTTTGGCGGCGGGCCGGACCAGCCGGCGGGGCTGGGCATCCACCAGGCGGCGCTGCAGTACGCCCGCTCGCGCAACGTGCTCCCCGTCTGCGCCGTGGGGAACGAGGGCTACCCGGGAATCTCCTGGCCCGCGCGCTTTCCCGAGTGCGTGGCCGTGGGCGCCACCACCTGGGGCGACGTGCGCGCCCCCTACTCCAACTACGCGAGCGAGATCGACCTGGCCGCACCGGGCGGCGGCCCCAACCCGGGCGGCACGCCGTACAGCTACATCCTGTCGCCCACCACCAACCCGGGCGCGCCGGCCAGCAACACGCTGTACACGTGGAGGTCCGGCACCTCCATGGCCGCGCCGCAGGCGGCCGGGCTGGCGGCGGTGCTCTTTGCCACGGGGCTGACGGACGCGGACGCGGTGCTGGCCCGTCTCCGGGAGACGGCGGACGACCTGGGCCCCGCCGGGTTCGACGCGGAGTTCGGAGCGGGCCGCGTGAACGCGTGCCGCGCGCTGGACCCGGCGCAGCTGGCGGTCACCCTGCCGGGTTCGTTCAACCGCACGAGCGACGGCGTGCTCACGGTGGTGATCCACGGCGTCCCCGGCTTTGACCCCGCGCGGCTGGACGAGGCCGTGCTGCGGCTGGGGGACGGCACCGCCCCCGGCACGGCGGCAGCCCTCCGCGGTGACGAATACCGCGCCGCCCTGGTGGACGCGGACGCGGACGGCGACCTGGACCTGGTGGTAAAGTTCAGCCGTCCGGACCTGGCGGCCCACGTGGCGAGCGGGACGACGGAGCTCGTGCTGCGCGGCAACGTGGGCTGCCGCCGGGTGGAGGGCCGGCAGGACGTGAACGTGATGCGGTAGCGGCAGGGACGCGCTCCCCTGCACGGGCCCCGGGTCGTTTCGCCACGGAAATCAACGGATGAGTACGCAGAGGCCGGCCGAAGTCCTCTGCGTACTCTCTTTTCTCCCCTGCGAACTCTGCGTTGAAAAGCCCCGCCGGTACCGGCCCCGGACGAGAACGCGGGGCCGCGGCCGGTTGCGGGGGGATCCATTTCGCGGCAGAGACTGACCCGATGCCCCGCGCGGACCGCTGAACGCGGCGGGGCGACGGGCGAGATAGATGGCGTGAAATCACGCGGTCCGCCCCGGCGGCATCCGGACGCGGAGAACCCGCCGGAAGCCGTTCAGGGGCAACGGGATGGGCATACAGGGGCGATCCTTCGCGCGAATCGTGTCACGCCGCGGATATCCGCAATACCTGCTACGGCAGCAGGCTTCAGCGCGGGTTGACGAACGGACGTTCGACGGGTTAAATTGTGGGACCGAAAATGAAATGCGAAGGACCGCATCCCCGCTCCTGGCGGGAGCGGCCCTTCTAACGTTTCCGGACAGCCCCACCCGCAGTCCCCCGGTCACGAAACAAGGCACCCCGGTCGCGAGGCCGGTCCGCAAAGCCAGGGATCTCGGCCCGTCCGAGACCGCCCGGTTGCCGTGAGCACGCATCCTTTCCGCTTGCAGCACCCCTGGAGGAGCCCCCATGAAGCGCAGTTTCGCCGCCCTCGCCCTCGCATCGCTCGGCCTTGCCGCCTGCGCGGACGACACCCCCACCGAGGTCGCCACCACCCCCGCGGCCAAGGCCCCGTCGGACCCTTCCAGCTACGTGGCGCCCTACATGCCGGGCCGCGTGATCGTCCGCTTTGCCGCCGGCGCCGTGCCGCGCGGTCCGCTGACGCAGCGCATGGGCGGCGTGCAGCGCATGGTGGAGGAGCACGGTGCCGAGGCTGAGCGCGAGATGCTGCTGCCCCGCGCCTACGTGCTGAACGTGGAGCCGGGCACCGAGGCCGAGGTGGCCGCCGCGCTGAGCGAGGAAGAGGGCGTGGAGTTCGCCGAGCCGGACTTCATGATCACCCTGATCCCCTGCGAGACGGGCGACTGCGCGGACCCCACGGACTTCTTCCTGGCCCGCAAGTGGGACCTGCACAACACCGGCACCGTCACGCTGGCCGGCGCCGCCCCCGTGGCCACGGGCCTCGCGGACGCGGACATGGACTGGATCGAGGCGTACGACGCGCTTGGGCCGGCCCCCGCGGGCACGGCGCGCATCGGCATCGTCGACTCGGGCATCCGCGACACGCACCAGGAGATGGCCGGCCGCGTGGTGGCCGCCCGCAACTTCGCCACGGGCTACCCGGCGACGCTGATCGAGGACCGTGACGGGCACGGCACGCACGTGGCCGGCATCGCGGCGGCCCGCGGCGTTTCGGCCAGCGGCGTGGCGTACGGCGAGGGCATTCAGCTCATCAACGCCAAGGCCTGCGAGCGCTACCTGTTCGCCGACGGCGTCGTGCGCACCTCGTGCCCCACGTCGTCCAGCAGCGAGGCCATCGTGTGGGCCACGGACCAGGGCGCCAACGTCATCAACCTGAGCCTGGGCGGCAACCCCACGGCCGCGGCGGGCTCGGCCCTGCAGCAGGCGGCGCTGGCGTACGCCCGCAGCAAGAACGTGCTTCCGTTCTGCGCCACGGGCAACGACAACTACTTCCAGATCGCCTTCCCGGCGCGCTTCCCGGAGTGCATCGCCGTGGGCGCCACCAACTGGGGCGACGCGCGCGCTTCGTACAGCAACTACGGCCCGGGCACGGAGATCGCCGCCCCGGGCGGTGACGGCGGCGCGGGCTTCCCGCTGGGCCTGATCCTGTCGCTGAGCAACAGCTCGGACGTCACGTACAGCTACAAGTCGGGCACGTCCATGGCCACCCCGCAGGTGGTGGGCCTGGCCGCCCTGCTCTTCTCGCAGGGCGTGGGCGACGACGAGGCGGTGCTGGCGCGCATCAAGGAGACGGCGGACGACCTGGGCACCCCCGGCGCGGACAACGTCTTTGGCGCGGGCCGCGTCAACGTGTGCCGCGCGCTGAACCCGGCGCAGCTCTCGGTGACCATGCCGGGCGCGTTCAACCGCAAGAGCAACGGCATCTTCACGGTCGTGATCCACAACGTGCCGGGCTTCGACCCGTCCAAGCTGGACGAGGCCGTCCTTCGCCTGAGCGACGGCAGCGCCGGCGGCGCGGGCGTGGCGCTCAAGGGCGGCGACTACCGCTCGGCGCTGGTGGACGTGGACGGCGACGGCGACCTGGACCTGCAGGTGCAGTTCAACCGCCCCCAGATGGCCCAGGCCGTCGCGAGCGGCGCCACGCAGCTGGTGATCCGCGGCAACGTGGGCTGCCGCCGGGTGGAAGGCAGCCAGGCCGTGAACGTGACCCACTGATCGCTCACGCGGTCGATGGATGAAGAGGGGCGGACCCAGCCGGGTCCGCCCCTCTTCGTTTAGTGCCGAGTGACTAGTGCCTAGTCCCAAGTGCGTTAGTGCGTTAGTGCGTTAGTGCCGAGACAGGTGCGTAGTGGCGGACGGAGCCGGACAGGTTGGGCCGGGTTCGTGAAGGAGCAGGGTTCGCGGAGAGATGGGATGCGGAGGGGTGGGATCGCGGGAGGACCGGAATCGGAAGAGGAGCGGGATCCCGGAGGGTGGGATCGCGGGAGGGGCGGGAGAGCGAAGGGAGGGATTGGCGGAGGGGAAAGCGATTGAAATCGCGGCTACAACTTCACACTGTCGGCCTTCGCCGACACCACCCCACGGCCCGTGCCCGCCAGCGTGCATGGGCCCTTCCGTGCAGTCCGCGCAGGCGGACTTCGTGTAGTTGTTGCGGCGAATTCATTCGCTCTGGACCGACCTCCGCATCACCAGCCCGAACTCATCCCCCCGCACTTTCGCACTTTCGCACTTTCGCACTTTCGCACTTTCGCACTTTCGCACTTTCGCACTCACGCACTCACGCACTTCCCCACTCACGCACTTTCCTTCGGATGCGGCACGAGCACCGTGACACCGCCGCGGACGGCGCGGGCGACGAGGGGGGTCTTGCCCAGGATCTCGCCGTCGATCTCGGTGACGGCGGGAGGATCGGCGTGGACGGCCACCTCGGAGGCCTGGAAGTAGATCAGCCGCTCGTCGGCGCTGAAGCCGCCGCGCAGGGCGCGCCACACCAGCGACGCCACGTCGCGAATGCTCTGCGGCGCAAAGATGCACACGTCCAGCTTGCCGTCCTGGTACGACACCTCCGGCGCCACCGTCACCTGCACGGGCGGCAGGGTGTTGGCCATGAACTGGCCCATGTTGGCCAGCAGCACCATGGCCGCCCGCACCTTGATCTCCCGCCCGTCCGCCACGATGCGGTAGCGGTGCAGGGGCGGCTTGACCCCCACCCGCAGCCCGGCGTAGATGTACGCGCCGAACCCCCAGCGGTCCTTGAGCTCGCGCGTGGCGCCCGCCATCACCGCCGCGTCCCACCCCGCCCCCGCCGCGAGCGCGAAGTAGCGGCCGTCCGCCAGCTGCCCCAGGTCGATGGGCGCAGGCAGGCCGTTCACCGCCACCTCCACGGCCTCTTCCACGTCCCGCGGAATGCCCAGGTTAGACGCGACCTGGTTGGCCGTCCCCTTGGGGATGATCCCCAGCGGCACGTCCGTCCCCGCCAGCCCGGTGATCACCTCGCCGATGGTACCATCTCCGCCCACGGCCACCACCGCGCGGTAGCCGTGCGCCGCGGCCTCGTGCGCCAGCTTTTGCGCGTGCCCCGCGCCCTCCGTGTGCACCACGTCGAAGCTGGCGCCCCGCACGGCGAACGCCCCGGCCAGCAGGCGCAGCACGCGTTCCGTGTCCGTCTGGCCGGCGGCGGGGTTCATCACGATCAGCGTGCGCGAGCCGGGCGTGATGGCCGGCAGCGACGACGCGGGTACGATGGGGGCGGTCAACGGCAGGGAATAGGGAACAGGGAATAGGGAATAGCCTGCAACGGCCAAGCGCGCACGGCATCCGTACAAATTCCGGTCCCCTCCCCCGCCGCGGCGAGAAAGGGGACCCGGTCACGTCCATCATCCACCCCTATTCATCTTCAGCCTAGCTGATCTCGATCGTCTCGAGGGCTGGCTCACTGCCAGGAGGCGGGGCACTTGCCACGGGCGGGTAGATTCCTCAGTCGTTCCTCCTTCGGAATGACAGATTCCCGCTCCGAATGAAGACGCTTCGGCCCGATCCGGCTCAGTGGAGAATGAACGCCTCGTCCTTGGGCGTGCGGCCTTCCCACTCGCCGCGGGCCTCCTCGAAGCCGGGGCGGCCCATGATGCCGTAGGTGAGCTGCTTGCCCAGCTCCACCCCGGGCTGGTCCATGGGGTCGATACCGTACAGGTGCCCGGCGTACACCGTGGCGATCTGCAGCAGCATGAACAGCCCGCCCAGCGAGTGCGCATCCACCCGCGGGACTTCGATCGTCATGTTCATCCGCCCGCGCTGGGTGAGGGCGGCCTCCGTGGCCAGCATCTCCGTGCGCAGCAGTTCGCCCATGCTGTGCCCGCCCAGGTACGACAGCTCGGCGTGCTGGGGGTAGGCGGAGGGGATCTGCACGTCGTCGCCGCCTTCCAGCTCGGCCAGGAAGGTGATGGTCTTGTCGAACGGGCCTTCCACGTACAGCTGCACCTGCGAGTGCTGGTCGGTGGCGCCCAGCGACTTGACGGGCGTGGGCCCGGCGAACACCTCGTCGCCGCCGCGCGTGCGCTGCTTGCCCAGGCTCTCGGCCCACATCTGCCGGAACCAGTCCGCCACGTCGCGCAGGCGGTCGCTGTACGGCATCATCACGTGCACGTTGGCGTCCGCCTCGGTGTCCGCCAGGTACTGCAGCGCGGCGAAGATGCCGGCCGGGTTCTGCCGCAGCTCCGGCGTGTCGCAGCGCGCCGCCATCTCCTTCGCGCCGGCGAGCAGCGCGCGGATGTCGATCCCCACCATGGCGGCCGGGAGAAGACCTACCGCGGAGAGGACGGAGAAGCGCCCGCCGACGTTGGGCGGCACGGGGAGCGTGGCGACGTCCTCCTCCTTCGCCAGGGCGCGGAGCACGCCCTTCTCGGGATCGGTCGTCAGCAGCAGGTGGCGCGTGTAGCCATCGCCCAGCTCGGCGCGCAGGCGTTCGCGGATGATGAGGAACTGGCTCATCGTCTCGGCCGTGCCGCCGCTCTTGGAGACGACGTTGAAGAGCGTGCGGCGCAGGTCGATGTGGTCAAGGAACGCGCCGAACGTCGCCGGGTCGATGTTGTCGAGGACGTACAGCCGCGGATAGAACTCGCGCTGCTCGTCGCTCAGCTCGTTCCACAGGGGATGCTTGAGCGCCGTCCTGAGCGCCGTGGTCCCCAACGCCGAGCCGCCGATTCCCAGGACGACGACGTTGCTGAACGCCTGTCCCGCGCCCTCGGCGAACTCCTGGATGTGGTCCACGGTCTCGCCGCCGTCGGCCAGGGCGTAGAAGCCCAGCTCTCCGCCATCGCGGCGGCGGGCGGCGTCCTCGTGCGCGGCGCGAAAGCGGTCCGCCAGCGCGTCGAGCTTCGCCGGGTCGATGCCGCGCCCGCCCAGCCGCGGGGCCAGCATGTTGTTGTAGTCGAGCGTGATCGACATAGGGCGAGTGCGAAAGTGCGAAAGTGCGAAAGTGCGAAAGTGCGATCCCGTCGCGGCTCACGCCGGGGGCCCTCCCCCGGCCTCGCTCAGGCTCGTCCACCCCCTCCCGCAAACTGCGCGGGAGAGGGTGTAGACTTCGAACAGGGGCCGTGGCGCCGTTGCAGGCTATTCCCTATTTCCTGGTCCCTATTCCCTGCAGTTGCAGGCTGTAACCTGTACCCTGTAACCCGTAACCCGCAGTTCCCGCCGTTCACACCTCCACCTCCAGCCCGTCGTACGCCGCGAACACGCCCTCCGGCAGGCGCGCGTCCAGCTCGGCGTGGGTCACGCGGTGGCTCAGGTGCGTGAGGTACGTGCGCTCGGCGCCCACGGAGCGGGCGGCTTCCACGGCCTCTTCCACGCTGAAGTGCGTGGGGTGCGGATTGCCGAACCAGAGCGCGTTCAGCACCAGCACGCGCACGCCGTCCAGCGCCCGCGCCGTCCGCTCCGGCAGCGACTTGCCGTCCGTCACGTATCCAAGGTCGCCCACGCGAAAGCCGTAGACGCTCAGGGGGCCGTGCGGCACGGGGAGGGGCGTCACCGTCATCCCCGCCACCTCCACGGGCTCGTACGCGTGCAGCGTGGTGAGCGTGGCCTCGGGCTTGGAGGTGCCCTGCAGCGGCCGCACGCGCGGGTCGAACACGTAGCCGAACCGGTCGCGCAGCGTGGCCTCGCAGTCCGCCGCGGCGTACACCTGCATGGGCGACCTGGACCGTTCGCTGAACACGCGCACGTCGTCCAGCCCGTGCACGTGGTCCGCGTGGCAGTGGGTGAACCAGATGGCGTCCACCATCTCCACCCCCGCGTCCACCAGCTGCAGCCGCAGCTCCGGCGGCGTGTCCACCAGCAGCCGGCGGTCGCCCTCCGTGACCAGCGCCCCGTGCCGCATGCGCCGGTCGCGCGGGTCCGCGCTGGTGCACGTGCCGCACCGGCAGCCGATCACGGGCACGCCAAAGCTCGTGCCGGTGCCGAGGAATCTCAGCTTCACTGCAGTGCGAAAGTGCGAAGTGCGAAAGTGCGAAAGTGAACAGCGGCCCCTCTCGCACCTTCGTCGTTACTCTCGCACTCTCGCACTCTCGCACTTTCGCACTTCATCACACCACCGACACCTGGATCAGGTTCGTCGTGCCGGGCTGGTGCATGGGCAGGCCGGCCGTCACCACCACCCGGTCGCCGGGCTGGGCCAGGCCCCGCTTGATGGCCTCGTCGCGCCCGCACGCCAGCATCTCCGTGAACGACGCCTCCACCGAGCACACGATGGGGATCACCCCCCACACCATGGCCAGCTGCCGGTACGTGCGCTCGTTGTCGGTGATGGCCAGGATGGGCACCGGCGGCCGAAAGCTCGACACCACGCGCGCCGTGGATCCGCTGGTGGTGAAGGTCAGGATGAGCGGCGCCTTGAGCCGCCGCACCGCCTCGACCGTGGCGCCGGCGATGGCGCGCTCCGTGGGCGTCTTGCCGTCCTCGCCCGGGTCGATGGGGATGTCGTAGTGCGGGCCCGCCTCCAGGATGTGCGAGTCCTCGATCTCCTGGGCAATGCGGTCCATGGCCTGCACGGCCTGCACGGGGAACTTGCCCGTGGCCGTCTCGGCGCTGAGCATCACGGCGTCCGTGCCGTCGATGATGGCGTTGGCCACGTCCGAGGCCTCCGCGCGCGTGGGGCGCGGGTTCTCGATCATGGACTCCAGCATCTGCGTGGCCGTGATGACGGGCCGGCTGCTCTGGTTGGCCAGCTGGATCATCCGCTTCTGCGCCAGCGGCACCCGCTCGAAGGGCAGCTCCACGCCCAGGTCGCCGCGGGCCACCATGGCCGCGGCGGAGACCTTGAGGATCTCCGGCAGGTTCTCCAGCGCCATCCCCTTCTCCACCTTGACCACCACCAGGGGCCCGTCCGGCGGAATGCGGCTGGTGAGGTCCTTCACGTCCTCCGGCGACCGGACGAACGACAGGGCCAGGTAGTCCACCTTCTGCTCCAGGGCGAACTCCAGGTCGCGCAGGTCCTTTTCCGTGAGCGACGGGATGCTGACGGCGGTGCCGGGAAGGTTGATCCCCTTGTTGCTGGTGAGCTCGCCGCCGTGGATGACGCGCATGGCCACGCGCGCACCCTCCACGTCCTCCACGATGAGCTCCATCAAGCCGTCGGCCAGCAGGACCACGTCGCCCACCTCCACGTCCTGCGCCAGCTCGCGAAAGGTGGTGGGCAGCTCCACGCCCGGCTCGTGCTCGCCCTCGGGGGCAAAGACGATGCGGTCGCCGGGCTTGAGCTCCACGGGCTCGGGGAGCACGCCCACGCGGATCTTGGGGCCCTGCAGGTCCCCCAGCACGGCGATGGGGCGCCCGGCGCGCAGGGAGGCCTCGCGCACGTTGCGGATGGTCTCCGCGTGGCGGTCCAGCTCGCCGTGGCTGAAGTTGATGCGGGCCACGTCCATCCCCGCCGCGATGAGCGCGTCGATGCGCTCCGGCGACCAGGAGGCGGGGCCCAGCGTGCAAACGATCTTGGTGCGTCTCTGCATCGTGAACGGACGTCCGTTTTTCGGCTCGATGGGCGGGCGGCAAGGACCGGACCGCCGCCCCCGCGCGAGCCTGGTAACTTGCCACCTCCACGCCGCCACGCAAGGGCGCGGCCGTACGCGTGGCGCAATTGGTAAGAATCTCTGACAAAATAGCGGCGCCGGGAGCTTCGCGGGACCCTCCCCCGGATGGCCCTCGCCCGGCCTCCCCCCGGCCTCCCCCCGGCCTCCCCCCGGCCTCGCCCCGGCTCGTCCACCTCCCGCAAAATGGATTCGCGGTGGATGCACGAGTCCTCGTCCAGGCGAATGAATTCGCCGCAACGAACACACGAAGTCCGCCTGCGCGGACTGTCCGTCACGGGCGAGTGCCACGCCGGCATGGAGGCCCATCATCGGCTGGCATCGGCAGATGACGTTCGAGCCGTTGAAGCCTCACGCAGTTCGTGAGGCTTTCCGCGGTTGTTGCGGCGGCTCCAGCCGCTCAGCCCGACGTACCGCCCATCATCCCGCGCATCTCCTCCAGCAGCCGGGGCAGCACCTGGCCGGCGGGGCCGGCGAGAAAAACGTCGGCGGCGTGGGTCAGGTCGGACGTCTCGGGGTTCACCTCCACGATCAGCGCGCCGTGGCGGCGGGCCACCAGCGGAAGCTCCGCCGCGGGCCACACCGTGCCGCTGGTGCCGATGAGCAGCAGCGCATCCGCCCGCTCCGCCAGGTCCCAGGCGCGCGCCACGGCATCCGCCGGCAGCATCTCGCCGAACCACACCACGTCCGGCCGCAGCGGCGACCCGCATTCCGGGCACGGCGGCGGGTCCTGCTCCTCGCCCTCCGCGTAGGGCGGCAGGGGGCCGGCGTAGGGATGGCCGTGGTCCAGGCACTTCACGCGGCGGATGTTGCCGTGCAGCTCCACCACGTCCGCCGATCCCGCCTCCGCGTGCAGCCCGTCGATGTTCTGCGTCACGACGACGAGCTCGGGGATGAGCGCCTCCATCTCCGCCAGCGCCAGGTGGCCGGGGTTGGGCCGGGCGTCGCCCACGCGCTCGCGGCGCCACGCGTACCAGCTCCACACGCGGCGCGGGTCCGCGCGAAAGCCGGCCTCGGTCGCGAGCGCCTGCGGATCGAAGTTGGACCACAGGCCTTCCATGGCGTCGCGGAAGGTGGGGATGCCGCTCTCCTTGGACATCCCCGCCCCGCTGCTCACCACGATCCGCTCCGCGCCGGCCAGGATGCGCGCCGCGCGCCGCAGCCCCTCCGGCGTCATGCGCCCTCCCCGTGGAACTCGGCGCACGAGATGGAATCGATGTTCATCAGCAGATCTCCTCCCGATCAGAAGGTGCGACGCCCGCGACGGAGCGGCTAAAGCCGCCGCGCCGCCGCAACGACTGCGGAAAGCCTCACAAACTGCGTGAGGCTTCAACTGCTTTCCAACGAACCGTCGCCGGTGGCGTGGCACTCGCCCGTAACGGACAGTCCGCGCAGGCGGACTTCGTGCCGTTGTAGCCGCGAATTCATTCGCTTGGACGAGGACTCGTGCATCCGCCGCGAAACTTCTCCCCTCGGGCTCTGCCTCGATCGTCCCGCCTCCCTCATCCCCCCCGCTGCACCACCTCGCCGTCCACCATCGTCAGCAGGCAGCGCATGTCGCGGAGGGCGTCGGGCTCGCAGTCCAGCGGGTCCAGGTCCCAGGCGACCAGGTCCGCGTCGTAGCCGGGGAGCAGGCGGCCCTGGCGGTGCGACAGGCCGGCGGCGTGCGCGGGGCCCTCGGTGTACGCCCGCAGCGCCTGCTCGGCCGTGATGGCGTTCTCCATCCACCACCCCTCCCCCGGCGACCCGTCCCACCCCACGCGGCGCACGGCTGCGAACAGGCCGATCCGCGGATCGCACGTCTCCACGGGCACGTCGCTGCCGAACGCCAGCACCATCCCCGCGTCCCGCAGCGGTGCGAACGCGTACGCGCCCCGCGACCGGTCATGGCCCCAGTGGCGCTCGGCGGCGGGGATGTCCGTCACCAGGTGCACGGGCTGCATGGATGCCACGAGCCCGGACGCGCCCGCCCGTGCCCACAGGTCCGGCGGGCACAGCTGCACGTGCTCGATGCGGTGCGGCATGGCGGCCACCCGCGGCGCCGCGCCCAGCACGTCGATGGCCAGCTCCACCGCCGCGTCGCCGATCGCGTGCACGGTGGACGCGATCCCCGCTTCCGCCGCCTTCCGGACGTTCTCGCGGAACACGTCCGGCTCCAGGGTGCGGATGCCCGTGTCCTCCGGCCCGCCCCCCTCGAACGGCTCGCGCATCCACGCCGTGCGTGAGCCCAGGGCGCCGTCCAGGAACATCTTCACCCCGCCGATGCGGATCCACGGCCCGCCGAACCCGCTGCGCAGCGCCGCGCCGATGGCGTGGTCCAGCCGCGGGAGGGGGATGGACTGCAGCACGCGCAGCCGCAGCACGCCGTCCTGCTCCATCCCCGTGAAGTCCTCCAGCCCCGTGACGTCCACGGAGTGCACGCCCGTGAGCCCCAGCCGGTGCGCCTCGGCCTGCGCCTCCAGCAGCGCCGCGCGCACGTCCTCGGGCGATTCCTCCGGGAGCTGCGATTCCACCAGGCGGACGGCTTTTTCCAGCAGCACGCCCGTGGGCTCGCCGTCCACGTCGCGCACGATCTCGCCGCCCTCGGGGTCCGGCGTGTCTCGGGTGATGCCGCAGCGGCGCAGCCCCTCGCTGTTGACCCACGCGCCGTGGAGGTCGTGGCTCTGCAGGAACGCCGGCCGGTCCGGGCACACGCGGTCCAGCGGCTCCCTGGTGGGCAGCCCGCCCCAGCGGTGCCGGTCCCACCCCAGCCCGCGCACCCATCCCTCGCCCGTGCGCGCGGCCTCGGCCACGGCGGCCAGCCCCTCGTCCAGCGAGCGCGCCGCGTTCAGGTCCACACGACGGCGGGCGAGCGCCCACAGGGTCAGGTGCACGTGCGCGTCCGTAAGCCCGGGTGTCACCACGCCTTCGATGCGCTCCGTCCGCGCGCCGGGAAGGGCCGCCGCGCGCACCTCGTCTTCCGTGCCCAAGGCGGCGATGCGCCCGCCGCGCACCAGCAGCGCCTGCACGGGCGGATGGTCTCCCAGCACGTGGATGCGGCGGGCGATGACGATCAGGTCGGGCGCGATGGCGTTCGGCACGGTCGGGCAGGTGCGGGTGGATGATGATTCTCGGCGCCCGCCGAAGATGCGGCCACGGGCGGGGGATCGGCAACGGGGGAAGGGCGGAGAAGTGCGAAAGTGCGAAAGTGCGAAAGTGCGGGAGTGCGGGCGGGGATCGAACGAGGAGCAGTGGAAGCCGGCATCCGGCCTGAGCGGCTGAAGCCGCCGCAACAACTGCGGAAAGCCTCACAAACTGCGTGAGGCTTCAACTGCGTGAACGGCAACGGCCGATCCTCCGTCATCCCGGGCCTCCGTGCCGGCGTGGCACTGGCCCGCGACGGACAGTCCGCGCAGGCGGACTTCGCGATTTTCCAGCGGCAAATTCATTCGCTCCTGGAGGCGCGGACTTCATATAGTCGTTGCGGCGAATTCATTCGCTCGGCCGGGACTTCGCCTCCTCGGCCGATACTCCTTCGCCTCCTCGGCCGATACTCCATCGTCGGTCGGGGAACCACTGGATGCCTGGTACGCCGCGAAACGGCCGGCACCCCGCACGGGAGTGCCGGCCGTCGTCCGTCATCCCGTCCGGCTCGCGGTCAGGGGGTGAACGAGTACACGAAGAACGGCGCCTCGCCGATGTTGCTCGTCTGGGCGATCTGCTGCGGGGTGTAGGTAGCGCGGTTGCCGGCGCCGTCTTCCACCTCCACCGTCACCAGGTCCCACGTGCCGCTCCCGGGGCGCAGCGGCAGGCGGCACACGCCCCCGGTCACCTTGGCCAGCTCGCCGGAGGACTTGCTCACCTCGCAGCTGTGCGTCACCCCGCCCGGGCCGCGCACCGTCATCCGGGCGCTCCGCACGCCGGAGACGTGGTCGATGATCCCGACGTCCAGGTAGTAGATGTCCGGGTAGCGGGTGCCCTGGTTCGGCCACAGCATGCGCACCAGCGGCGGCTGCGTGTCCGCTCCCGATCCGTGCACGTCGAACGCGCGGCCCAGCGTGCCCATGGCGTCCAGGTCCGCGCCGGTGAAGACCGTCGTCTGCCCGTCCTTCGTCACCGTCACCCGGTCCACGCGCCATACGCCCGGCTCCGAGCCGCGCGGAAGCACGAGCGAGCAGCTGAACTCGCCGCCGCTGTAGTGCGTGGGCGACGGGCTCAGGCAGTCGATCGTGCGTCCCCCGGGGCTGCGGATGCGCATGGTGACTGCGCTAAGGTTGTACTGCGAGACGTGGACCCACCAGTTGAGCGTCACGTTGCGGGTGGACGGATCGATGATGCCGTCGTAGCCCGCCCGCTTCTGGATCTGGGGGATGGTGAGCGCCGCCCGCGCCGGCCGCACCCGCACGGGGACGGACGCCGTCAGGTTGCCCCACCGGGCCGTGATCCGGGCCGTGCCCGCCCCCACGGCGGCCATGCTGCCGTCCGAGTACGGGAACACCACCTGGTCCGAGGAGGTGGAATATTCCACCCTGTAATCCACGGTCGCCCGGCCCGACGCGTCGCGCACCACGGGGAACAGCTTGCCCCAGACGCCGATGTCCAGCACGAGCGAGTCCGGGAAGAGCTCCAGGCTCGGGAACCGGCCGCGCACCCGCACCGTGGCGTGGGCGCTCAGCGCGCCCAGCGTGGCCGTCACCCGCACCGTCCCCGGCGCCACGCCGCGGACGTTCCCGTTCGCATCCACCGTCGCCACGGCGGGGTCCGCGGAGCTCCAGGCGGGCGCGGGGCCGGGAAGCACGGCGCCGGATGCGTCGCGCACCACGGCCGTAAGGCGCTCCGTGCCGTCCACGTCCAGCACCAGCGAGTCCGGCTGCACCTGGAGGCTCGCCGGCCCGGGCCGCACGCGCACCGTGGCGGACGCGCTCAGCGCCCCCAGCCGCGCCGTGACCTGCGCCGTGCCCCCCGCCACCGCCCGGACCCCGCCGGCGGAATCCACCGCCGCCACCGCCGCGTCGGACGACGACCACACCAGCGCCCGGCCCGGGAGCACCGCCCCGCCCGAGTCGCGGACGACGGCCGTGAACGCCGCCGTGGCGCCCGCGTCCAGCACGAGGGAGTCCGGCAGCAGCTGCAGCGTGGCGGCGCGGGGCTGGCCGCCCGTCGCCGTGGCGGTGAACGTCACGGGCTCCGCGCCGGGGGTGGAGGCCGTGAGCGTCTGCCTGCCGCCTTCCGGCCCCAGCGTCCAGCGCACGTGCGTGAGCCCCACGCCGCTGGTGCGGCCGCTGGTGCGGTCCAGCGTGCCCGCGGACGGCGTCCACGTCACCACGGCGCCGGTCACGGGCCTGCCGTCGTCGCGCATCACCGCCACCTGCAGGCCGCCGCGCAGCAGCGTTCCGGCCGCCGCCAGCTGCCCGTCGCCCACCGTCTTCACCAGGCCAATGCGCGTGCCCGATCCGCGTTGCGCCGTGGCCGTGACCACCAGCGTGCCGCCCACGCCCGAGACGCGTAGCGCCTGCGCGCCAAGCGAGCCCAACGTCCACGTGGCGCGCGCGTAGCCCTGGGCGTCCGTGCGGGCCTGGCGAGGCTCCACGCCGCCGTCGCGCGGGGGGATGAAGTTCAGCATCCCGTTCACCACCGGCGCGCCCCGGCGGTCCGTCACCCGGACGACGACCGGCTCGGGGAGCGCCTGTCCCGGCACGCCGGTCTGCCCCCCGCCGCTCACCAGGGCGAGCTGGATGCCGTTCAGCGTCGACGTGGAGATCCCCGCCTCCGGGGCGATGCCGGACGGTCCGTCGCCCGAGCAGGCGGCGAGGAGAAAGGCGAGCAGGACGGATGCGATCGTGCGGAACGGCGAGGCACGCATGGCGGGATGGGGATCGGTGTGGATGGAGCCCGGCAGCAACGACGGGCTGCCACCAGCGAGGGTAGCAGCCCGTGTGTGATTCAGGCAATCGCCGCGCCCCCATGGATCCTGACGGCATGCAATCGCCAGGCGGGCCAATGGCGACCTCGAAGTCGCGCAGCAAAGTGCGAAGGTGAGGAAGCGGAGTCGGCGGCTGAGCGGCTGAAGCCGCCGCAACAACTGCGGAAAGCCTCACAAACTGCGTGAGGCTTCAACTGCGTGAACGGCAACGGCCGATCCTCCGTCATCCCGGGCCTTCGTGCCCGCGTGGCACTCTCCCGCGACGGACAGTCCGCGCAGGCGGACTTCGTGTGGTCGTTGCGGCGAATTCATTCGCTCGGCGGGAGGACGGCGCCGCGACGGCCATCCCCCCTCACGCACTTTCGCACTTTCGCACTTTCGCACTTTCGCACTTTCCCACTTTCCCACTTTCCCACTTTCCCACTTTCGCACTTTCGCACTTCCGCACTTCCCTACCGCACCGTGAACCCGCGCGGCTGTGCATCCACACCGTAGCCGAACACGTGCACCCAGGTGGTGTTCTGGTTGCCCCGCCGGTCGCCGACCGTCACGCGGCCCATGGCGTACGTCCCGGCCGCGGAGCCGCGGGGAAGCGTGAGGGTGCAGCGTGATGCCGTGCCGCTGCAGACGTACTCGCGGCCGTCCGGACCCGTGATCCGCACCTCCAGCGTCTCCAGCAGCCCCGACGGGCCGTCGTCGCGGCCGTACGCGGTGAACGTGACCTGCGCATCGCCGGCGCCCACGTCCACCACCAGCGGATCGATGGTCACCCCGTCCAGCAGGGGTGCCGTCCGGTCGTCCGCCAGCGCCCGCACGCCGATGGTCGCGAAGCCGCGCTTTCCGTTGGCCTCGGCGTACACGCGGGTGCCGGAGGCCCGCAGCGCCTCCGCCCATCCATCCGCCGACACCCCCAGCGTGCTCGGTGAGAGCGCGGACCACTGGACGCCGCGCGCCGCGGAGATGCGGCCGTCCGCATCCACCCACAGCCCCGTGAGCCGCAGCCGGTCGCCGACCGTGAGGATGCGGTTCTCCGGAAGCACGTACAGGTGCTCGCGCGGCGCTCCGTGGCGCTCCCGGTACGACCACGGGTTCACCGACGCGAACTCGCGGAAGGGCCACGCGCGCACCTCGATGGCCCCCGCGCCCGCCGCCACGCTCCGCACGAGCCCGTCTCCATCCACGGTCGCGTAGTTGGACAGGGACTTGAAGGTCGGACGCGGGCCCGGCACCAGGTTGCCCTCCGCGTCCAGGAAGACGACGCTGAGCCGGGCCGTGTCGCCCACGTTCATCCACAACGGGTCCGGCACCACGTGCATGGAGACGGGAACGCCGCGCCCCGGCTGCTCCCCGCCCGTGGCCGTGGCCGTAAAGACGACGGGCTCCGCGCCGGGGGTGGAGACGGTGACCGTCTGCGCGCCGGGCTGCGGCCCCAGCGTCCAGCGCCGCACGGAGTAGCCGCTGAGCGACGAGCGCGACTCCGTGGCATCCAGCGAGCCCCCGCCGGACGACACCGTCCAGGTGAGCGGCACGCCGGGGACGGGGATGCCGCTCACCGTCACCACGCGCACCCGCAGCCCCGTCCGCAGCAGGGTGCCGGGCGCGGCCGTCTGCCCGTCGCCCGAGGACTTTTCCAGCCGCAGCCCCTGCGCCGTGGCCGTGAACGTCACGGGCTCCGCGCCGGGGGTGGACACCGTCACGGTCTGCACGCCCATCTCCGCGCCCAGGATCCAGCGCGCCTGCGCCGTTCCGGCCACGGAGGTGCGCGCGGACGCCGCCACGAGCGATCCGCCCCCCGAGGCCACCGTCCACGTCAACGGAGCACCGGCCGCGGGAGATCCATCCGCCCGCGTGGCGCGCACCTAGATGGCGCGGGGGAGCGGCACCCCCGGCGCGCCCGCCTGCCCGTCGCCGCCCGCCTTCTCCAGCACGGCGTTCAGCGCCTGCGCCGTAAAGGTCACGGGCTCGGCGCCGGGGGTGGAGACCGTCACGGACTGCACGCCGGTGTCCGGCCCCAGCGTCCAGCGCCGCACGGAGTACCCGCCGCCGGACGAGCGCGAGACCGCCGCGTCCAGCGAGCCCCCGCCGGCGGTCACGGCCCAGGAGAGCATGGCCCCCTGCACGGCCGTGCCGTCGTCCCGCAGCACGCGCACCTGCAGGCCGCCCCGCAGCAGGGTGCCGGGCGCGCCCGTCTGCTCGTCGCCGCCGGTCTTGAGCAGCATGATCCCCGCGCCGCTCCCCGCGTACGCCGTGGCCGTGACGAGCAGCGTGCCGCCCGTCCCCGAGACGCGCATCTCCTGCTCGCCCAGGCTTCCCAGCATCCACGTGGCGCGCGCGTAGCCTTCCGCGTCCGTGCGCGTCTGCCGGGGATCCACCGCACCGTCCCGGGGCGGGATGAAGTTCACCCGCGCATCCGCCACCGGCCGGTCCTCCTGGTCCAGCACCCGCACGACCACCGGCTCCGGCAGCGCGTGCCCCACCATCCCCGTCTGCCCCCCGCCGCTGACGAGCACCAGCCGGACGCCCGTCTCGCGCGTGAGCGCCCCGTCGTCCGGCGGCGCGACGACGGACCGGCCGTCCGCGGCGCAGGCGGCGAGGAGAAACAGCAGCGCGGCGGATGCGATCGTGCGGAACGGCGAGGCACGCATGGCAGGATGGGGATCGGTGTGGATGGAGCCCAGCAGCACAGGCGGGCTGCCACCAGCGAGGGTAGCAGCCCACGTGCGCATCAGGCAATCGCCGCGCCGTCCCCGCATCCTGACAGTATCCAATCGCCAGGCGGGCCGATGACGACCTGCTGGAGTCCGCGCCTGAGCGGCTGAAGCCGCCGCAACAACTGCGGAAAGCCTCACAAACTGCGTGAGGCTTCAACTGCATGAACGGCAACTGCCGGTTCCCCGTCGATTTGAGCCTCCGTGCCGGCGTGGCACTCGCCCGCGACGGACCAGTCCGCGCAGGCGGACTTCGCGATGTTCCAGCGGCGAATTCATTCGCTCCTGGGCGCGGACCTCGTTCTGCGGAGACACTCGCCTCCCCACGCGGGCAACGGCCGATCCTCCATCCATCCCAGGCCTCCGTGCCGGCGTGGCACTCGCCCGCGACGGACCAGTCCGCGCAGGCGGACTTCGTGTAGTCGTTGCGGCGAATTCATTCGCTTGGACGAGGACTCGTGCATCCACCGCGAGACCGGCTCTGGACGGACCAGGCCCCGACCAGGGCCGCCGTGGGGGTGCCGCCGCGCGCCCGCACCTTGCGACCGCGCGCACGGGCCGCGATTTTCCCCGGTCTTTTACGACGGTGAGAATGGACTACGAATACATCGAGCACCCCGAGCGGCTGTCGGCACTGGTAGAGGAGCTCCGCGGCGAGCCCCTGCTGGGCGTGGACACGGAAGCCGCGGGCTACCACCGGTTCTTCGACCGGATGAGCCTGGTGCAGCTTTCCACGCGCACGCGCCACTTCCTGGTCGACCCCTTCACGGCCGGCGACCTGGCGCCCCTGGGCACCCTGTTCGCCGATCCCGCCGTGGAGAAGATCTTTCACGACGCGGACTACGACGTGCGCATCCTGGACCGGGACGCCAACCTGCGCATCTCCGGCCTGTTCGACACGCAGATCGCCGCGGCGTTCCTGGGGGAGAAGCAGCTGGGCCTGGGCAACATCGTGGAGAAGTACCTGGGCCTCAAGCTCCCCAAGGAGTTCCAGCGCGCCGACTGGGCCGAGCGCCCGCTCTCCGAGGGGATGAAGGAGTACGCGGCCACGGACACGGCCCACCTTCCCGACCTGCGCGACCGCCTGCGCGCGGAGCTGGAGTCGCGCGGCCGGCTGCACTGGGCGCAGGAGGAGTTCCTGCGCCGCGAGCAGACCCGCTGGGTGGAGGGCGAGGACACCCGCGAGGCGTACATGAAGGTCAAGGGTGCGCGCGACCTGACCCCGCGGGGGCTGGCCATCCTGCGCGAGCTGTACGCGTGGCGCGACGGCGTGGCCCGCGAGCGCGACCAGGCCACGTTCCGCGTGCTGGGCAACCAGGCGCTGCTGGAGATGAGCGCCTCGCCCCCGGCCAGCCAGCGCGACCTGCCGTCCGTCACGGGGCTGTCGGAGGGGATGGCGCAGCGGCGCGGGCGCGACATCATGGAGGCCCTGCGCCGCGGCCTGGCCGTGCCCGAGGAGGAGCTGCCGCGCTGGCCGCGGTCGCCCCGCTTTGAGCGCGACCTGGAGCTGGAGGCGCGCGTGGAGGCCCTGCGCGACACCCGCACCCGTGTGGCCGAGCAGCTGGGGCTGGATCCCGGCTTCCTGATCCCCCGCGCCACGATGGAGGAGATCGGCAAGGCACGGCCGACGACGCTGGAGGCGCTGGAGCAGGTGCCCGGCGTGCGCCGCTGGCAGGTGGAGGCCGTGGGCGACGCCATGCTGGCCACGCTGCGGAAGAAGTAACGGTAGTGGGAAGGAACGGCAGTGCGAAAGTGCGAAAGTGCGAGAGTGCGAGAGTAACCGCGGCGGATCGCGCTTCGTGATGGGATGCTGAGACACCGGATGCGCCGGACGAACGGCGCCGCGGGATACCTGGAGGAGACCGGACGATGAGAAGCATCAACGACGACCACGGCCGCCCCTGGGAGGCCGTCGCCATCGCCACCAAGGTGGCGCACCTGCGGGACGGCGCGCAGCTCGGCTTTCGCCCCGCGGGCGACCCGGCGGCCGACGTCCTGGCGCCCATCACCTTCAACAGCATGGACGCGGCGGAGTTCGCCATCCGCACCATGAGCGAGAAGGAGCTGCGGCGGCGGCTTGAGCTGGCGAAGACGGCGGCCGGCGTGGCTTGAGGGACGGCCTGGAGTAGGCGGCAGGGACAGCCCGCGAGGGCAACTGCGGGTTACAGGTGACAGGTTACAGGGGACAGCCCCCAACGGCAGGGATGCCGGTGGGGGCTGTTGTCGTGCGGTGGGCGGGGCTTCCAGAGGGAGGCAACCGGGACGCGCATCGGGAGCCGGAGGTGAAAGCCGCCATCGCGACGGAGCGGCTAAAGCCGCCGCTGGGAAAGCGGTAAGCCCCGTCTCGTCTCGCTGCGCTCGCCGAACGAGACTTCAACTGCTTCGACTACAAACCTCGCCGGTGGCGTGGCACTCGCCCGTGCCGGACAGTCCGCGCAGGCGGACTTCGTGTGCTTGTTGCAGCGAATTCATTCGCCCGGCCCGAGCCCAGCTCCTCCCGACCGGTTCCCCCCTGCACAACGAACGGCGGGAGAGCCGCGCCTCGCGCCGCTCCCCCGCCGTCATCCGTTGCAGGCTGTAACCTGTAACCTGTCCCCTGTAACCCGCAGTTCAGTCCCTCAAGGCCGTACCAGCCGCCCGTCCATCACGTCGATCACGCCCTGCGAGGGGGCCCGCGCGGACTGCAGGCGCGCGGCGGTCTGCTCGGCCTGGCGCATCACGCGCAGGATGTTGCCGCCCAGCACCTTGGCCACGTCCGCATCGCTGTAGCCGCGGCGCAGCAGCTCCGCCGTGAGCCAGGGAAAGCGCGACACGTCGTCCATCCCCTCCGGCAGGCTCGTGACGCCGTCGTAGTCAGAGCCCAGCCCCACGTGGTCGATGCCCGCCACCTTCACCACGTGGTCGATGTGGTCCGCCAGCGTGCCCACGTCGCCGCGCGGCACGGGGTTGTCGCGGCGCCACTGCTCGTACGCGCGCCGCGCGGCCTCGGGATCGTTGGGATTCTGCTCGCGAAAGCGGCGCTGCACGTCGAACATGTTGCGCATCTGCGCCGCGCCGCGGGGCTCCACGAAGCCGGAGTAGAAGTTGATCATCACCACCCCGCCGTTGGCCTTGACCAGCCGCAGCACGTCGTCGGGCACGTTGCGCGGGTGGTCCGCCAGGGCGCGGGCCGAGGAGTGGGAAAAGATCACGGGCGCCTCGGAAACGCGGATGGCATCCGCCATGGTCTCCGGCGACACGTGGCTGAGATCCACCAGCATCCCCAGCCGGTTCATCTCCCGCACCACCTCTTCGCCAAAGCGCGTAAGGCCGCCGTGGCGCGCGGAGTCCGTGGCCGCGTCCGCCCAGTCGATGGTGCTGCTGTGGGTGAGCGTCATGTAGCGCACCCCCAGCTCGTGGAACTGGCGCAGCACGTCCAGCGAGTTCTCGATGGCGTGCCCCCCCTCGATGCCGATGAGCGACGCCACGTGCCCGCCGCGGTGGATGCGCACCACGTCGTCGGCCGTGAGCGCCATCTCCAGCTCGGGCGACTGCTCCGTCATCCGCTTGATGAGGCCGATCTGCGCCAGGGCGAACGCCGCCGCGCCGCCCTCGTCGATGCGCTCCACGGGGACGTACGCGGCCCAGAACACGCCGCCCACGCCCCCCTGCCCCAGCCGCGGCACGTCCGTGTGCTGCCGGGGAAGGGGGCCGTCCGGGTTCATGACGCTGATGTCGCCCTGGGCCTTTTCGCGGATCTCCCAGGGGAGGTCGTTGTGCCCGTCGATGAGCGGGGAGGCGGCGTGGATGCGCCGGGCGCGCTCCAGCAGCGCGGCGTCCTGGGCGGCGGCGTCGCACGCGGGCGCCGCCAGCAGGGCCGCGGCGGCCACGATCACTCGGTGGTTCATGTCGTCCGGTTGCAAGTGGATCGGAGGGGCTTACCGCGTGACCAGCCCGCGGAACACCCCGGCGGTGCGCAGGGCCAGCGCCTCGGAGCGGCCCACCCACTCCACCTCGGCCGTCACGCGGCGGCGCTCCACGAAGTTGTCCTGCACCACGGGGGCGGACGAGAACTGGTTCGCCAGGTCGGGCGGCACCAGGAGCAGGAACTCCTCGCGGCGGGGCTCGGAGGGGTTGCCCCAGCGGCAGCGGGCGGCGGGCACGCCCCCCTCGCCGATGAGGGTGGCCACGGACGCCGGCGCCGTGTGGCCGCCGATCACGGTAAAGGGCTGCACGGCCTCGCAGTACAGCTCCGTGCGCACCCGCTTGCCCGCGGCGGCGTCGCCTTGCACCACCAGGCGCTCGAAGCCGGCGGAGCCGTAGGCGTCCTCCGGCACGGCGCCCGCGGGCTGCGGGTTGGGGGCCTCGACGACCTCCGTCTTGCCGGCGGCCTGCTTTTCCACCAGCGCCTCGTCGCGCGGCAGGGGCTCGTCGTCGCCGCCGCCGATGTCGAACAGCAGCACCAGGGCCAGCGCGCCCACGACGCCGTACGACACCAGGGCCCAGGGCCGGCGCCACACCGGCACGGGCGCGCGGCGCTCCACCCGCCGGCGTTCGTTGCCGCGCCGGTCGCCGGCACGGGCCGCGCGCGCGCCCTCGTCGGCGTCCTTCGCGGGGTCCTGGGGTTTCTGCGGGTCGGGCTGCGACATGGGATTTCGAGCGAGGGGTCAGCGGACGGGATTCGTCCGTTCCTGTTGCGTGGTGTTGGATGCCGCGGGAAAGAGAAGCGTTTGGCCGGGTCCCGCGCAAGCCGTGGAGGGATGGATCGGTCGTTCCGGCGCGGCGGCGGGCTCCCTGCGAGCGCCCCCACCGCTCGCCTAGGCTCGCACCTCCCCCAAAAACCCCTGGGGGAGGTTTGAACTTCGCTCCCGGCCTCACCGAGTCCTTCACCGCGAAGAATCGGCGACCGCCCCGCCTCACCCCCTGCAGACGGCCTCCGCGCCGGCGTGGCACTCACCCGCGACGGACAGTCCGCGCAGGCGGACTTCGTGTCGTCGTTGCGGCGAATTCATTCGCTCTGCCCGAATGCCCGCGCCGCGCCGATCCCCATCCACCGTACCCATCCACTCCCGCACTGACGCACTGACGCACTTCCGCACTTCCGTCAGTTCCGCGGCGGATTCTGCGGCAGCATCAGCCGGAAGGTGGTGCCCACGCCGAGCGTGGAGCTCACGTCTAGGGTGCCGCCCAGCACCGCCGCCAGGCGCCGCGCGATGGGAAGGCCCAGGCCGGTGCCGTCCACGGGGCCCGCGAGATTGTCGCCGCGGGACAGCTGCACGAACTCGTCCCAGATGCGTGACTGGTCCTCGTCCGCGATGCCGGGGCCGCCGTCCGTCACCTCCACCACCATGCCGCCGCTGCGCCCCTGCCCCAGGTGCACCCACACGGGCGAGCCCTCGCCGAACTTGATGGCGTTGGACAGCAGGTTCATGAGGATCTGCCGCAGCCGGCGCGGATCCGTCTGGATGGCGGGGAGGGTGTCGGTCTGGATGAGGTGCAGCTCCGTGCGCGCGCTCTCGGTGAGGGGGCGCAGCGTGTCGAACAGGTCGCGGATGAGCTCCGGGAGCCGCACCTCCTCCGCCTGGAGGTCGGCGCGGCCGCTTTCCAGGCGCGAGATGTCCAGCACGTCGTTCACCAGCTCGCGCAGGTGGCGGGCGGCGCGCTGGGAGCGCTCCACGGCCAGCTCCTGCTTTTCGTTCAGCGGGCCCCACACCTCCGCCAGCAGCAGGTCGTTGTAGCCCATCACGGCGTTGATGGGGGTGCGCAGCTCGTGGCTCATGGCCGCGTAGAAGCGGTTGCGGGCCGAGAGCGCCACCTGCAGCTCGCGGGTGCGCCGCTCCAGCTGGTGGTTGGTGCCCAGGAGCTGCTCCTGCCCCGCGTGCAGCTCCTCCGTCATGGCCAGCAGCTCTTCGTTCTGCGCCTCCATCTCCTCGTTCTGCCCCTGCAGGGCGCGCGAGAGCCGCTCGTTCTCGGCGAACTCGCGCTCCAGCTCGTCCAGGGCGCGGGAAAGGCGGGCCTTTTCCTTGGCCAGCTGCCGCTGCGTGTTGGCCTGCTCGCTGTTGACGGCCGCCAGCTCCTCGTACAGCTGGTCGAAGCGCGGGTCGCGGGGAGATTCCACCAGCCACATCCGCGCCCCCTCGTCGTCCCACACGGGATAGAAGGAGTGCGGCTCCAGGGTATCGCGTCCCGCCAGCATGAGCTCCCACGCCGCGCGCGCCCCAGGCTCCTCGTCGTCCGCGGCCGGGCCGCGGACCAGGATCGTCTCCAGCTTGCGGGCGGACGCGGGATCCAGCACGGCCCCCAGCGGCTGCCCCACGACGCCGCGCTCCAGCGTGCGCTCCAGGCAGCCGTTGCTTTCGGCCACGACGCCGTCGCGGCCCAGCTCCAGGACGATGCCGGGAAAGCCGCGCAGCAGCGGGTGCAGGCCAAGGGCCGTGGGGTTGTTCATGCCGCGAACTTCATCTTCAGGAGCTCGGCCGCCTCCACCGCGTCCTTCGCGGTCAGGTCCGCGCCGAGCCGTTCCGCAAGGTCAGGATCGTCCATGAACGCCCGCCCCCCCACCGCGATCAGGGGCGCCGCGCTCCCGTCCACGCCGCGGATGGCCTGGATGGCCTCGCGCACCCGCCCCACGTGGGGCGCGATGCTGGCGCTGAGGGCCACCACCTGCGGACGCCGTACCCGCACCATCTCCACCAGGTCCTCCACGGGGACGGACGCGCCCAGAAAGACGGTGTCCCACCCCTCCATCTCCAGCACGTCGCAGATCATCCGCAGCCCCAGCTCGTGCCGCTCGTTGTCCGCGCAGGCGGCGACGAGGAGCGGCCCGGGGTCCGGCGTGGCCTGGAACAGCTCCTGGTACAGCCGCGCCATGGCCGCCTGGGTGATGGCCGTGGCCAGGTGCTCATCGGCCACGGTGATGCGGTTGTCCTGCCACAGCCGCCCGATCTCACGCATGGCCGGCTGAAAGACATCCAGGTACAGGCTGCGGATGCCCAGCCCTTCCGCCCGCGCCAGCTCCACGATGCCGAACGCCTCGCGCCGGCTGCCGGCCAGGATGGCGTCCAGGTAGCGCGCGCGCACCTCCTCGGCCGTCACGCGGCCTCCCGCGCGCGCTGGAGCGACCGCAGCCCCGCGTCGATGCAGCCGGCCACGGCCTGCACCTGGTCGGGGGCAAGGCGGGCGGCCACGTCGGCGTGCATGATCTCCATCGACCGCGCCAGCTCGTCCGTGGGCACGCCGCGCGCCCGCAGCACGCCGGCCGCCCACGCGGCGTAGCGGGCGAACATGTCCGGCGCCTGCAGCTCCACGGCGGGGATCAGGTGCTCCAGGTTGTACCGCATGTCCTGCAGGCACTTTTCCCGGCCCCGGTCGCCGTACTTGTCCTGCAGCCACGGCATCTCGGCGTACAGCAGCCCCGTCACGGAGCGGGCGATGGCCTCCTTTTGCTCCAGCAGCGCCGCCCCGGCGCGCTCGGCGGCGCTCAGCTCCGCCATTCGGGCGCCGCGCGGGAGTCCATCAGCACCTCGAACGCCTCGTGGCGTACCGTGGTGCGGCCCATGATCTCGCCCGGCTCGCGCGCGTGCGACGTTGCGTGCTCGTCGCTCCCCATGTACCGGCGGAACGCCTCGCGGCTCTCCCACGCGGTCAGGAACGTGTGCGTGGCCGGGCCCGCCTGCGGCCGCATGAGCTGCAGGTACAGGAACCCCGGGAATCCGTCCACCAGCCGCGAGCGCTCGCGAAAGTGGCGCTCCAGGTCGGCCTGGTCTTCCTCCGGCACCGTCAAGTGGGAGATGAACACGAACATCGGCTCCCTTCACTCATCACGCGGGCAATCCGGCACAAGAAAGCGCCCGAACGTGCCCGCCGCAAGCATTCATATGTTTAACCCAGCGGGGTTCTACCCCGCGCCGCCGGCTCCGGTTCGCCACGAGAACAGCGCCAGGGCACCCACCACGGGCGCCGCGTCGATCTCTCCCGCCAGCACGCGCCGCCGCGCCTCGTCCAGCGAGATGCAGCACACGCGCGTGTCTTCGCCGTCGTCCAGCTCCTTGTCCCCCGCCCGCCGCGCGTCGCGGATGACGACGGTATACAGCCGCGTGGTCTGCCACGACGGGTTCAGCACCAGGCAGCCGATGCGCTCCGGCTCGCCCCCCGCGTACCCCGTTTCTTCCCGCAGCTCGCGGATGCCCGCCTCTTCCGGCGTTTCGCCGGGGTCGATGATGCCGCTGGGCACCTCCAGCGTCACGCGCTGCACGGGGTGCCGCCACTGCTCCACCATCACCAGCTGCCCCTCGGGCGTCAGGGCGATCACCGTCACGCCGTCCGCCGCGTCGGCGATGTGAAAGGTGTGCTCCTCGCCGTCCCGGGGCGAGCGCGCGCGCAGGGCCCGCGCGCGAAAGATCTCGAAGTCGCCCTCGTGCTCCTGCCCCAGCACCTCCCAGGGCCGCGGGCGCTGCTCGTCTGCCATCGAAACGAAGTGCGAGAGTGCGGGAGTGCGAAAGTGCGAAAGTGCGAAAGTGCGAAAGTGCGAAAGTGCGAAAGTGACGGCGGATCGTGCCCGTGGGCCCTCACCGCCGCGGCCTCGACCCCCGCCAGGTCCGCCTGCGCGGATTCCGCTGCACCCCTCCGCACCAAGTGCGCCCCCGGAACGCACGAGGACTCGCATCCTTGTACAAACGTAGTGCCAGGTTCGTGCCCGTACGTGGCAAGTCGTTGCACGGCATATTGTTTGCCAATACACAGACACGGGGGATGAACGCGAGCCTGTACTCACGGGAGGTGCTGATGGCGGATGACGTGACGGGCAAGGCCACCCATCTGGGCGGCAAGCTCAAGGAAGGCCTGGGCGACCTGCTGGGCGACCGGAAGCTCAAGGCCGAGGGACGGCTGGACCAGGTGGAGGGCGCGGCCGAGCAGGACGCCGCCCGCGCCGAAGAGGCGCTCGCCGAGGCCAACGCCCGCCGCCTCGCGGCCGAGCAGGCCAAGCGCAACATCTGACGGCGCCCGCGCCCGACGACGCAGACCCGCACCGCCCCCGCCGACCGCGGGGGCGGTCGTGTTTTGTGGGTGGATGGACGAGGTTCGGGAAGGACGGGTTCTGGGCGGATGCGGCGGGATCGCGCCGGCGCCCCCACCGCTCGCTCAGGCTCGCACCTCCCCCCAAAACCCCTGGGGGAGGTTGAACTGCAATACCACTCCGCCGTGCAGATCACCGCTCGTTCCTCGCGGAGAGGGGGAGAACTGCACTTCACGGAGGGCGGGCCCCCGTGCACGGACTGGGGTGTACACCCTCTCCCGCGCAGTTTGCGGGAGAGGGTGGGTGAGGTTTACGAACCCGGGTGAGGGCCACCGGGCGCACTCCATGCATACCTGCCGCGCCACGAGACGAGCAACGGACCCGGGACGCGGGAGAGCAGGATGCACAAGGTGAAGGTGGTACGGTCGTTCTACGACCAGTCGGAGCCGCACATCGGGCGCGTGGGCGAGGTGATCGGCCACTGGGGCGCCGACAACAACGAGGACGGCCGCGACGGCTTCATGGTGCAGTTCGAGGACGGCACCGTCGTGGGCCTCTCCGAGAACGAGGTGGAAGACGTGGCCGACGACGACGCCGACGTCCCCGCCGCCGAGGGCACCGATCCCGTCGCCGGCGACTGACGCCAACCGAAAGCACAGATGCCGGTGAAGCGGATCACAGGCCTGTCGCTTGGCCTGCTGTTGATGGCGGGTGCCGGATGCACCCGCTGGCAGTACACGTACCCTCTCCCCGCGCCCGGCGAGGCGCCCAGGACGTTCGGCGCAGGCCGCGTCACCACCGTCGACGGCGGGACGATGCTGGTGCTGCGCGACGTGGAGGTCACGCCCGACAGCGTGATCGGCTGGCAGGGCGAGACCGAAGGGCGGCGCCAGCGCATTGCCGTGCACCGCAGCCAGGTGCTCGTCTTCGACCGCCGCGTGACGGACCCGTGGAAAACCGCCGGCGCATCGGTGCTCGCCCTGGTGACGGTCTACATCGCGCTCGTGGCGTACTACATCGCGACCCTGGAGATCTGAGCGGCGCCACCGCGGCCCTGGATCACGAAAAAGCCCTCTCCCGCGACGCAGGAGAGGGCTTCTCGATCTTCATCCCGCCGGAGGATCAGTTCTCCGGAATCGACAGCTTTTGCCCGGGCTGGATCTGCGCGTCGGCGTCCAGGTCGTTGGCGCGGCGCAGGCTGTCCACGCTGGTCTCGTAGCGGCGCGCGATCCCCCACAGCGTCTCGCCCTCGCCCACCGTGTGCTCCCGCGCCCGCGCCGGCCGGCTGCCGCTCGCGGAGGACGACGGCCGCGTGGCCGATGCCGGGCTGCTCGGCGTGCGCCCGGTCGATGCACTCGTCCGGCTGCTCCCCGATTCCGTGCGCGTGCCGCTCGCCGTCGTGCCGGACCGGCGGCTGGAATCCGCCCGCGCGGTGCTGGCGGACGTGCTCGAACGCCGGCTGGTGGAATCCGTCCGCGTCGTGGTGGATGCCGAACGCCGGCTGGAATCCGCGCGTGCGGCCGAAGCCGTGGACGAGCCGGAGGCGGCGCGCGGGATGCGCAGCGTCTGGCCCAGGCGGACGGTCTCCGTCTCCATCTCGTTGGCCTCGCGCACGGCATCCACCGTCACGTCGTAGCGCCGCGCGATGGACCACAGCGTCTCCCCGTCCGCCACCGTGTGCGTCCGCGCGGACGACGACGACGCCGATCCCCCGCTCCGCCGTTCCGAAGACGCGGTGGACGACGATGCGGTGGATGACGACGGCGCCGCAGCCCGCTCACTGCTGGCCCGGCTCGATCCCCCCTCCGCCGCCGAAGCACGCCGTGCCGCCGCGCCCTCCGCCGATGCGCTGCGCCGCTCCGTCGTGGCCGCGCGCTCCGACGTGCCCGCCCCCGCCCGCCGCTCCGCCGCTCCCGTCGATGCGGAGGCGGACGACGAGGAGGATGCGCGCTCCCTCGTCCGGCTCGATCCGCTCTCGGGGGATGCGGCACGGCGCTCGGCCGGCGTCACCAGCCCGGTGCGGCGCTCCGTGGAGGCGCTGCCCTCGGACGCGCTCGATCCGCTCCGCCGCTCCGCCGACGCCGTGCTCGCGCGCTCAGCCGATGCGGACGATTCCGCGCGGCGCCCGCTCGTGGAGGACGAGGATTCCGATTCACCCGCGGGCGCGGGGTCGCCGAGCACGCGCGGGCGGCTGCCGCGCGACGGCTCGCTGCGCGCCATGCGGGGCTCCGGACGCGCGTTCAGCACGCGGGCGGCGTCGGCGTACAGGCGCAGGCTGGTGCCGGCGCGCAGCTCATCCGTGTTGGCGGACAGGTTCAGCGAGCGGATCTGCTCCGGCGTAAGGCCGGCCAGCTGCGCCAGGCCGCTGAGCGTCTCGCCCTCGCGCACCCGGTACGTGCCGAATCCGCCGCGCTGGCGAAAGTCCGAGGCCGCGTACGCCTGCTGCAGCGCGCGCCCCTGGCCAACGGGCACCCACACCCAGTAGTCGCGCGGGGCGATCTGCCGGAACAGGTGCGGGTTCAGCTCCGTAAGCTCGTTCACGGAGATGTTGCCCACCTGCGCCAGCACGCTCAGCGGCGTCGCCAGGTCCACGCGCACGCTGTCGAAGGCAAAGCGGCGCACCGGCCCCGGCGCCGGGTACCCGAAGCGGGCCGGGTCCTTGGCGATGATGGTGGTGGCGTACAGGCGCGGCACGTAGCGCCGCGTCTCCTGCGCCAGGTCGCCGCGGTTGGCCAGGTCCCAGAAGTCGCGCGCGCCAAAGCGCCCCATCCCGCGGCTGATGCGCCCTTCGCCCGCGTTGTACGCCGCCGCCGCCAGCGACCAGTCGCCGTTGAAGCGGCGGTGCAGGTAGCGCAGGTGGCGCGCGGCGGCGTGCGTGGCGCGGACGGGATCCATCCGCTCATCCACCGTGTCGTCGATGCGCAGCCCCATCCCGCGGCCTGTGCTGGGCATGAACTGCCACATCCCCACGGCGCCGGCGTGGCTGCGCACCGTGGGACGGTAGCCGCTCTCGATCATCCCCAGGTAGCTCAGGTCGCGCGGTACCCCGTGGGACGCGAACACGTCGCGCACCCACTCGTGGTAGCGCTCCGCGGTCCGCATCCACCCGCCCACCACCGCGTGGCGCTGGTGGACCAGGAACTCCAGCTCGTTGCGCACGGCGAGGTTGGCCTCCACCGGCAGGTCGTACTGCGCGCTGCCCAGCAGGTCCGCGCCGATGACGGCGGACGTGCTCGAGGCCGCCGCCGCGTCGATGGGCGTGACCGTCTCCAGCGGGGGCGGCGGCGGCGCGTCGGGCATGGGAGCCGGCGCGGTGGCGACGGGCTGGCGTCCCCCTCCGCACGCGGCGGCGGACGCGAGCAAGAACAGGCTTGCGATGGTCTTTACATGCATCGGCACTTCCGACCTTCTGGACGACAGGAAAACGGAAAGGCGGGACGACGAACTGTGCGGCCCTGGCTGGCGAAGCTAGCGCGCCACCGGGAGTTGGGCCAGAGTGTCCGTCCGGTTCGATGAGATCGTGCTCGTTCGCGGAGCCCGGAATTCCGCGATTTCGCACCGAGGCGGAGCCCGGAACCGGCAAAGGTGCACCTGACGGGAGACCGGACAAAGGTGCACCGTGGCAGAGGCCGAGACTGGCTGAGGTGCACCGTGGCCGAGCCCGGGACCCGGCGACTGAAGTCGCGGCACCGAAAACGTGATGTCGGCCTTCGCCGACGGGTCGGGGCACGGCGGAGTGCCGAGGGGATCGGCAATCAATCCGCCGGCGACAACTGCGGACCCGGCCCCGGTGAGAGATTTTGATCCGCAGGCGATGGCCGCGGTGCAGTCCGCGCAGGCGGACTTCGTGATGTTGTAGCTGCGGTGCTGCGGTTTCAACCGCCCGGCCGGGACTTCGCCGGCGTTCACTGCACCACGACGTGCCCGATCCCCATCATCCGCCGAATCACCCCACGCGGCCGTGCTCGTACAGCTCGCACAGGCGGCGGACGTACTCGGCCTCGCGCTGGGCGTCGGCCTCGGGGCCCAGGGTCAGGCCGCGCAGCACGCGCCACCGGTGGAACGCCAGCTCGCTGGCAATGCGGTGCAGCTCGCGGCGCGTGCGCCAGTGCGGGATGCCGCCGCGCCGCCACGCCGTGAGGCTGGCCCCCAGCCGCGCGCGCACCTGGCACAGGCAGTCCAGGTCTTCGTGGGTCAGGATGCCGTCGCCCACCAGCGGCCCCAGGTGCTCGCGGAGGACGCGCCCCTCGCGGCGCAGCGACAGGTAGATGAGCGTCAGCACGCCGATGAACGTCGGCAGCATCACCATCAGGTACAGCGCGAAGAACCAGCCTTCGAAGCTCGCGGCCAGGTTCCACAGCGAGTGCAGGGCGATGGCGACGGTCAGTCCCAGGAACGGCGCCACCCAGCTGCTCGCCTGCCCGTGCCGCTCGCGCACGATCCCCAGCCCGATGCCGAACATGCTGGTGAACAGGGGATGGGCGAACGGCGACAGCATCCCGCGCAGGAAGAACGTCACCACGGAGCTCTCGCGCCCCTCGGCGATGGCGGCGCCGTAGTACTGCACGTTCTCGATCATGGCGAAGCCCAGCCCCACCATGGCCGCGTAGACGACGCCGTCCACCACCCCGTCGAACTCGTCCTTGAGCTCGCGGAACAGGATCAGCAGCGCAAAGCCTTTCGCCAGCTCCTCCACCACGGGCGCCGTGACGATGGAGCCGAACAGCTCCGCCGCGTCCGGGCCCGCCACGGCGCCCAGCACGTCCTGGCTGAGCATGTTCACCATCAGCGCCACGAACACGGCCACCGTGGCGCCCCACGCGAACGTCTGCCAGAGCGTGCGGGCCGGCTCCGGCTCGAACCGGTCCAGCCAGAGGACCAGGATAACGTACACGGGCACGGGCACCACGGCCACGATGGCGCCCACGCTGAACGCGCGCACTCCCAGGTCGCCCGCGATGAGCCCCAGGCTGATGGCGCCGCAGATGAGCGCCCCGCGCGTGAGCATGGGGTGCGGCTGTGCCTCGATCGGCACCAGGGAAGGTCGGGGTGGGGGGATGTCCCGTTCTTCGGCGGCCATCAGGATCCAAAAGGGGCGGCGCGGCTCACGGAAGCGTACCGAACGCCTCCGTGAGCACCCGCCGTCGGTGGTCGAAGATCGCCTCCAGCTTCGGGGCGACCAGCAGGGAGCGCGCGGCCCCGGCGCCCGGCGGCAGCGCGTAGTGGACGATGTCGCTCACCTCCACGCCGCCCGGCACCTCGCGAAACAGGTGCTGGTGATGCCAGAAGCGGTAGGGGCCAAAGCGCTGCTCGTCCACGAACAGCCGGTGCTCGTCCACGTGCGTGATCTCCGTCACCCAGGTCACGGGCACGCCCATCAGCGGACGCACGCGGTAGGTGATGATCATCCCGGCGTACATCCGCTCCGGCAGCTTCGACGTGACCTCGAAGCCCATCTGGGGCGGGGTGATCTTCGCCAGGTTGCGCGCGTCGGAAAAGAAGTCCCACGCCTGCGCCACCGGAATGGGGAGCCGCTGCTCCCGCTCGAACACGTGCAGCCTCATCCGCGTTCCCTTCTGCTGGTCCGTGGCCCCCGCCCACAGCCCGGCGCGGGGGAAATGTAGCGCCGCGAACGCATCCTGTCGCGGGGCTGAAACAATGTACAAGGTACGTACAATGTTCAGGCCGCGATACCCTCGCCCGGGGAGGACCGGAAATATCCGTCGCGGCACACGCTTCGTCCGCGGGCCGGCGCCCCCCTCCCCGCCCCTCCCCCGCAAACTGCGCGGGGGAGGGAGACAACTTCCGTTCCCCGAGCCAGCCGGGAGCACGGGCGCGTCCTCCGGCCCCTCCCGCGCAAAAGGCCCGTGGAGACGGGAGAAAACCCGGACTGCGCGCGAGAATGTCGTTCCGAGGGAGCGCGCGACGGCACTCGCCCTGGCACGGTCTCCCGGCGCGACCAAGGAATCTTCTCCGCGCCCGCACGTACCCAGCCGCACCCCCGGATCTCGGCGCCCGCCCAGCGAGTCCCCGCGCACCCCACGGCACTCGCCCGTGCCGGACCTGTCGGCGAAGGCCGACATCGCGGGTTCATTGCCGCGATTTCAATCGCCGGGCTAGGTGTCCGCTCGAGCCCCGCCCCGCCGGACACAGCGTCCCCTTCCGCGCCATCATCCATCCGGCTTCTCTGCACCTTTTTCACCCCTATCACACGGTGCCTCCTCGGTCAACGTTCTCCTTGCATATTCGGCTTTTGTTCGGTACATTGTTCGCCCGTGTTGATGTTCATGGGAGCCCATTTTCGTGGAGCGAGGATGCCGATGATCGGGGGAGAGATGGCCGCGGAGACGGCCCTGTCGAGCCGTTACGTTCTCGCCGAGGGCGAGGAGTACGACCTGGGATGGGTGACGGACTGGCTCTACGGCAACGCCGCGCTTCCGCCGGCACCGCTCCCCCCGCGCGCACCCGTGCACCGGCACCCCGCGCCCGTGCACGCGGAGCCGCCCGTGTTCGCGGAGGCGCCCGCCGCGCACCCCACCCCCGCGCGGCGGCGCGCCCGTGCACGCAGGACGCGGCAGCTGGCGCTGCTCTGAGACGGGCGGCGGCTTGCCCCGGGACGGCGTGGTCCGGAGATTCCATGCGCGTCCAGGGGAGGACGTACACGGAATCGGTCTCGAGGGGCGGAATGGAACGAAAGACGCTGCTGGTGGGGCTCGCCCACCCGGACGACGAGGTGGGCGTGGCGGGCACCATCCTGGCGCAGAAGGCGCGCGGCGACCGCGTGGTGGTGGTGTGGCTCACGCGCGGGGAGATGACGGAGGCGTTCGGCCCCCTGCCCACGCACGAGGTGGCCGCCCTGCGCGAGGAGCACGGCCGCCGCGCGGGCGAGATCCTGGGCGTGGAGACGCACTTCCTGGACATGCCCGACTGCGGCGTGCACGCCACCCCCGAGGCGGGGCACCGCGTGGCGCGGCTGCTGGCGGAGATCAAGCCGGACGGGCTCATCACCTGGGGCGACTCGTGGGGGCGCGGCATGCGCCACCCGGACCACCAGGAATCGGGAAAGATCTTTCGCGACGCCATCACCCTGGCGCGCATCGCCAAGGTGGTGGCGCCGGGCACGCCGCACCGGGCCTACGTGCCCGTGTTCACCTACCGCGGCGCGCACTCAACGCTGCCGGCCGTGGCCGTGGACGTGGAGCCGTACGTGGACACCATCCACGAGCTGGCGCGCTTCTACCGCGAGAGCATCGGGTTTGGCGACCCGGCGTGGCTGGAGCAGCGGCTGCGGATGGCGGGCGCGCCGTACGGACTGCGCTTTGCCGAGGTGTACGACGCGTGGGAGACGCACCCCGGCGTGTTCCCGCACCTGCTCCCCGCCGAGCCCGGCGAAGGCGAGCCCATCCACCCGGACCGGTCGGCGAAGTCCGCGTAGGAGACGCGCAGGGGGAGCGATCGAGGCCCGCCAAGCATCGAGCGTCGGTGGATCGGCGATCCCGCGGTCAGTTGTTCTACAGGGATCAAGAGCGGGCGGCGGGATCGAGACCGTCAGACTGGCGGATGCGCGCCGGTGCTGGATGGGATCGGGACGGGTGGCAGGGACCAGTCCCCGGCGATTGAAATCGCGGCAATGAGATCGCGATGTCGGCCTTCGCCGACAGGTCCGGCACGGGCGTGTGCCGTGGATACGCGGAGACTCGTCGTTGGTGTCCGCGCAGGCGGACAGTGTGCAGTTGTAGCCGCGAATTCATTCGCTCCCTGCCCCAGCCCCGCCACATAGCCTGGGCCCAAACGCGAAGAGGCGGCCCGCGATGGGCCGCCTCTTCGAATCTCCGACTCCCCTCCGGACCGCGAACGGCTCAGGAAGCGCGGTTGTAGACCAGCTTGTACGTAAGCGGGTTGGGCAGGCGCGGGCTGGTGATGGTCACGTTCATCGTCAGCGTGTTGCCGTCCGGGCTGATGGAGAACACGTTCACACGCTGGCCGTCCTCGGCCCCGAACGTCTGCTCCAGGCGGGCGTTCTCCCACTCGGTGGTCACGCGCACGCAGTCGCCCTTGACCTGCGGGCAGGTGCGGCCCGATTCGCGATGCCACAGCACCGGCTGCCCGTTGGCGGGGCTGCTGACCGACGGGCGGCCCTGCATGTCCACGCGGATGTTGGCCTGGTCGTAGCTGATCACGAGCTGCGGGTACGCCACGTTGGTGCTGCGCAGCCGCGGACGCGCGATCTGCCGGACCACGACGTTCATCCGCGCCACGGCCGTGTTGATCTTGGCGTTGATGTCGTCGCTCTGCTGCCGGTTGAGCGACCAGGTGCCCCGGATCTGCGACTGCTGCGCCTCCATCGCCTGCGGGAGTACGGTGAAGAGCGCGAGCGCACAGAACAGGGCGATGCGTTGACGGCGCATGGCAAATCCTCCAAGATGCTGGGGAGACGAGCCGCGCAGCGCGGGCCGCGGAGCGCGGCCGGAGGCGGCATGGGTACCCGGAAAGGTCCGGGAATCTAAGGCGTTTGCGGGGCGCGCGGTAGAGCGGACGCCGCAAACACTTTTTTCCCGCACGTTACGTACCCCCGCGATGCGGCGAGAGGTCCGTGGCGCCGCGGCTGAAACCCCGCGCCCCGCTTCGCGTACGGCCCTGCGGCTCTGCGCGCGCTCCCTCACACGGCGGCGCGCGCTCCAATCCTCCCGCTCCCACACCATCCAGAGAGGCCCGGACGATGAACGACCCCGTCCGCCAGACCCGCGTTCTCACGGACATCGACCCGCGCAGCTGGGAGCACCCGGCGGACCGCGCCGCGCTCAACGCCCTGCGCCGCATTCCCGTGTTCGACCAGGTGCTGCGCACCGTGTTCGGCTTCTTTGGCGAAAAGCCCCTGCGGCTGGCCTTTCTCGCGGGCTCCGTGCGGGTGAGCGAAACGCAGTTCACCCGCGTGCACCGCCTGTACCTGGAGGCCGCGCGAACGCTGGACTTTGCGCCCTGCCCGCTGTACGTGCAGCAGCGCGCGGAGCTCAACGCGTTCGCCTACGGGATGCAGCAGCCGTTCATCGTCCTGAACTCGCTCACCGTCAGCTACCTGGAGGACGACGAGCTGCGGTTCGTGCTGGGGCACGAGATCGGGCACGTGATGAGCGGCCACGCGCTGTACCTTACGATGACGGAGGTGCTGTACCGACTGTCGCTCACGGGCTTTCCCATCGTGGGACTGGCCGCGCAGGCGGTGCTGATGGGCCTGCTGGAGTGGAAGCGCAAGGCGGAGCTTTCCTGCGACCGCGCCGGCATCCTGGCCGTGCAGAACCCGGAGCCGGCCATGTGCACCATGCTGCGCTTTGCGGGCGGCAGCCCCAGCGAGACCAACCTCGCGGACTTCATGCGGCAGGCGGAGGAGTACCGCGAGACGGGCGACCTGGCGGACCAGGTGTTCAAGGTGCTCAACGTCCTCTCCCTCACCCACCCCGAGCCCGTGATCCGCGCGGCGCAGATGCGCAACTGGTTCGAGAGCGGCGCCTACGAGCGCATCGTGGCGGGCGAGTACCACCGCCGCGGCGAGCCGGACGCGGCGTACAAGGAAGACGTGGCCGCCGCGGCCGCATCGTACCGCGAGAGCGCGCGCGACGCGTTCACCAACGCGCAGCAGGCCGCCCGCAAGGTGGTGGATTCGTTCCGCCAGGGCTTCGGGCCGCGGTAGGGACGGGCTGGCGGGAGGGAGGGAGACGTTCGCGTTCCCGGAGCCTGCCACCCGGCACGGGCGGAGGGCCCCCTCCCCCCAGGCCCCTCCCCCGCTCCGCGGGCAGGAGGGGGAGAACCCGGACCGTGCACCAAAGCGGGCTTTCTGCACCGGCGGGGCTCCCCTCCCCCCGGCCCCCTCCCCGCTCGTTCCTGGCGGAGAGGGGGAGACCTTCCGTTCCCGATGCCCGCCTCCGTACACGGGAGGGGGTGGACGAGCCTGAGCCAGGCCGGGGGAGGGTCGGCGGCGGGGCCGGGCCTCATCCGCACCGGGAATTTACACGCCCGCAACGGCGGATTGCATGCGGCTGCGGGCGAGGATTTCGCTGGGCCGCGGGGCTCGGGCGCGGAGCGGACCCGGCGAGCGAAACCCATCCACCGCAAACACTTACACGGACGATACGTCCATGCGCACGCCGGGCGCGGAGACGTCCGCGCGGCTTTGCGGCGTGCTCCGCGTGCGCGAATCCGGCTAAACCCCAGCAATGGCGCCGTTGGAAGTGGAACCGTGTTTGCATGAGGGCCGGCGCGGGCGAGCCGAACGGCCGCGCCTGACCTCAACCGCCCACTCGTGGAGACTCCCATGAACAAGGCGCAGTTCATCGACCAGGTGGCCGAGAAGGCCGGGATGAGCCGGGCAGCAGCGGCACGCGCGGTCGACGCCATCTTCGACACGGCCGGAGGCGCGGTCTCCTCGGCCGTGCACACCCTGGGCGAGCTGTCCATCCCCGGGTTCGGCAAGTTCACCAAGAAGACGCGCGCCGCTCGCCAGGGCCGCAACCCGCGCACGGGCGCCGTGATCGACATCCCGGAGCGCAGCACCATCTCGTTCACGGCCGGCAAGAACTTCCGCGAGGGCACCGTAAGCGGGCGCCGCAAGGCGGCCGGGGCGGCGCTGGGCGCCGTGGCCGGCGCAACGGCGGGCGTGGCGGCCGCTGCGGCCACCAAGCCCAAGCGCGGCAGCAGCGTGTCGGCCACGGCCACGGCGGGCACCACCGGCGAGACCGGCGGCACCACCACCAGCAAGGGCCGCAGCGGCGGCGGTTCGTCGACGGCCGAGACGTCCAACGGTGGATCGACGGGCGGCGGCAACGGACGCAGCGGCGGCGGGTCCAAGGGCGGTGGCACCTCCTCGTCGGGCGGCGGCACGTCGTCGGGCGGGGGCAAGGGCGGATCGGGCTCCAAGAGCGGCGGCGGCAAGGGCCGCTGATCGCACCGGTGGAACGGTGGACGGAGGGGCCGCGCCCGAGGGCGCGGCCCCTTTCTTTCATAGGGGCGGGCAGACGTCGTTCGCCCCGTTGCACAGGCACCGTTCCGCATGCCCGATACAGAGGTCCGCCGCATCGTATGGAGGTCCGCCGACGTGGCGCGGATCTTCGCCATGGGAATGCTGTTCCTCTTCCTGTGGCGGTTCTTCTGGATGGTGCACAACGCGCTGTTCATCGTCGTCCTGGCCATCCTCATCGCCATCGTCATCCACGCGCCCGCCAAGCGGCTGGTGCGGATGGGGGTGCCGTTCCGCGTGGCCCTGCCCCTGATGACCGTGGTGTTCGTGGGCAGCCTGGTGGGGCTGCTGGTGGCCATGGTGCCGCACGTGGCGGCGCAGATGCGGCTGCTGGCCACGGAGCTCCCCGCGGCGCTGGAGCAGGTGCAGGCGTGGTTCCGCAGCCAGGCGGGCGAGGGGCCCGGATCGGACCTGTCGCAAAACATCACCCGCCAGGCCACGGAGTTCATCGGCCGCTTCGTGCCCATGGCGTTCAACATGATCGCCACGGTGCTGGGCTCGTTCGCCATCATCGTGCTGGCCACGTTCTTTGCCGCGCAGCCGGACGTGTACCGCGACCTGCTGATGAAGGTGGTGCCCACCGATTCCCGCGACCGCTGGGAGCGCGTGTACGAGGAGGCGGGGCGCAACCTGCGGCAGTGGACGGTGGGCAAGGCGCTCACCATGCTCTTCATCGGCGTGGTGACGTACGTGGGGCTCACGCTCTTCAAGATCCCCGGCGCCCTGGCCCTGGCGGCGTTCGCGGCGCTCATGGAGTTCATCCCCAACTTCGGGCCCACCATCGCGGCCGCGCCGGCCGTGATCGCGGCGTTCGCCATCGCGCCCTCTACGGCCCTGTACGTGGCCCTGTTCTACTTCCTGCTGCAGCAGGTGCAGAACGCCATCACGGTGCCCCTGGTGGAGCGGAAGGCCGTGAACATCCCCCCCGCCATGCTGCTGGTGTGGCAGCTGATGCTGGCGGTGGGGTTCGGGCTGATGGCGCTGTTCGTGGCCACGCCGCTGCTGGCCATCCTGGTGGTGGCCGTGCGCATCCTGTACTTCGAGCCCAACGAGGAGCGGAAGGAGTGGAACCGGCGCGAGACGCCGGTGCCGGTCCCGGACGCGGTGGTGCCCCCCGCGGCGGACTCGATGCCGCCGCACACGCCGCCCGGCCCGCAGCAGGCGTGACGATCAGCAGGCTTGACGGACGAGCCGGCGCGAAATAGCATGGATGCCGCCCCGGCTGAACGTTTGCTGCATGCGGCCGGGCACCGATGGGACCCCGCTCGGGGGTCCCTTTTCCGTTCCCCTGCGGTACGCGACGGGAGGCGTTGCGTGGTTGAGATCGTACTTGGCGAGAACGATCGCCTGGACTGGGCGCTCAAGCAGTTTCGCCGCCGGATGATCCGGTCGGGACTGTTCAAGGACATGCGCCGCAAGCGGCACTACGAGAAGCCCAGCGAGGCGCGGAAGATCAAGGAAAAGGCGGCCCTGCGCCGCCGCCACAAGGACCGCCGCAACGCCCGCCGCGCCGCCGCCGAGTTCTAGTCCGGTTTTTCGAAACGACGGCGGTGGATGACGATCGGGCGCTCTCCGTACCGGGGAGCGCCCGTTTGGGCCTGGATGGATGGAAGACGGTCGTTCGGTCACGAAGCGAAGATCCGGCACGGGCGGAGGGCCCCTCCCCCCGGCCCCCTCCCCCGCTCCGCGGAGGGAGGGGGAGAACTTCATTCGCGGCACCAAACTTCGGTCGCGCACGGACTCCTCACGGCGCCCGCGTACCCACGGCACCCGTCCGCGCCGGACCTGTCGGCGAAGGCCGACATCGCGGGGTCATTGCCGCGATTTCAATCGCCGGGTCCGGGGCTCCGCCACATCTCCCCACACTCATCCACCGAATCCCATCCGCCGAATCTCATCAACCGAATCTCATCCACCTCCCGCCGTCCTACAGCCGCTCGATCGCGGTGGCGCGGATGAGGATCTCGTCCTGGCGAAAGCGGGATTCCAGGGTGCGGCGGTAGCCGGCCCACCAGGCGCGGTCCAGGTCGTCGGCCACCACCTCCACGATCACCACGTCGTCGCGGGCCACGCCGCCGTCGTCGTCCTTCCACGCGCCGGCGGCGGGCGCGCGCAGGTGCGCCGTCACCCCGCCAAAGCGCTCGGTCAGCGTGTGGCGCACCTCGTCCACCATCGCGCGCGGAAAGGGGTTGCCGTCGTTGTCGCTCAGCGGCAGGAGGATCTGGACCAGGTGCATGGCATTCATCCCAATGACGGACGGGCCCCGCGCCATCGCGGGGCCCGTCTGCGTGATGATCAAACGGCGGCTACGCGCGGACGCGGAACTGCACGGGATCCGACAGGCGCACCTCCTGGGTGCTGCGCACGCGGTTGATGACGCGCCGGAACCAGCCGGGGCTGCGGTTGGCGCCGCCGTTCTCCATCACCAGCCGCGCGAGCGCGATGACGTCGGCGTTGCGCATGCGGATGCACCCGTGCGACTCGGCCTCCCCCAGCGAATCCGTCTCGCGGGTGCCGTGGATGTAGTAGTCCGGCTGCCGGAAGAAGATCTTCACGCGCCCCATGGGGTTGCGCGGGTCGCCCGGCTCGCGCGCCTTCTTGTTCTTGGCCCACTCGGCATCGGGCGGAACCCACCGCGGGTTCCAGATCAAGCGCTGCACGCGAAAGCTGCCCCGCGGCGTGGGGTGCTGCGGCTTGCCGATGGCCACGCGGTACTCGCGCACGGTCTCGTCGCCGTTCATCACGTACAGCATGCGGTCCGACAGGTCCACCGTGATGGCGAACGCCGCCGAGGACGGCGCCGCCGCCGGCACGAGGTTCTGCGCGGACGCGACCTGGCTGGCCTGCGCCACCGCCCCGCCGCCGCCCACCATCAAGCCCACCAGGAACGCCGGCAGCACCGCCCGGCGTACACGATCCATCTTCATAGGTGACGTTTCTGCAAAGGGTTAGCGTCACGTTCCGCACCCCGGAAACGAAAGGATCGTGCCAAACAGATGGGGCGCCGGGAAAGGATGGATGCGCGTGGGGCCCGAGGCCGGGGAGAACGGACGGGATTCGCCCCATGCCGCGCGGAGGGAAGCGGCGGCGCTTTCGGCAGGATGCGGGGAGCGAGCGGAGTCGCCGGCGCGTGCTCATCCCGGGACGCGGGCTCGGTCGCGCGCCTGGAAATTCCGGATTGATTCGTCCGGGTGGCCGTCCCGGGGGAAAGCCGGCGGCCGTGTCCATCCCCATAGAACGACGGGACCTGCCGCGCCGGCCGCACCGGAAAGAAAAATCTGGATTTCTCTCCGATCCGAAATATCTTGCACGGCATTCGTTCCCCCCTTTTGCCTCGCCAACGCCCTCCTTAGATGAAAACACCCGTTGTCCTCTCCTGGCGACGCGCCGTCCTCGCCCTGCTGCTGGCGGCGGCACCCGCGTCCCTCGCGGCCCAGCCCGGCGCCAAGCCGCCGCCGATCGCCCTGGCGGCCGCACCCGCGCCGGGCGAAGCCGCAAAGCCCACGCTGATCACCACGTTCAGCGGCGGAATCAGCCTGGGCGCGTACCAGGCGGGCGTGGACTGGGCACTGCTGGAGTTCTACCGGGCCGCCAACCGCAACCCGGCGTTCGCCGACAGTTTCGGCATTCCCCGATACCAGTTCGGTACGGCCGCGGGGGCATCGGCCGGCAACATCAACGCGCTGCTGTGGGCCGTGGAGACCTGCACCGAGTGGGGCGACTGGCAGGCGCCGGACGAGTCGCTGTTCTGGGATCTGTGGACGAGCATCGATGTACGCGACCTGCTCCCCGATACGGTCCGCCCCGACGCCGACCTGGCACTGCTGAACCGCGGCTTCATCGGGCAGATCAAGAAGCTCGTGGAGGATCGTACCCGGGACCCGCGGCTGTCGCTCCCCTGCCAAGTGCCGGTAGGCATCACCCTTACGCGCGTGCAGCCGGATACGGTGCAGTTGGGCGAGATCCCCGTGCACACCCAGCGCTACGTGGTGCCCTTGCTGGCGCGGGTGGACACGGTGCTGGTCAAGGGCGCGGAGGGAGGGCGCGCGCGGTACGTCCGCCGCATGGTGTTCGACCACGGCCGGGTTCAGCGCAATCAGCGGCACCGGCTGGGTGCCATGCGCCAGCCCCGGCTGGTGGGCAAGGCCATTCCCCTGGATAGCATCTTCGAGGTGGTCAAGGCATCCAGCGCCTTTCCGCTGGCGTTTCAGCCGGTAATTCTCAGCATGCTGGACAACCGCGACACGTTGCAGCCGGACGAGATGTTCTTGGACGGCGGCCTGTTCGATAACAACCCGGTTGACCTTGCCCTGGTGCTGCACTCCGAGGCGATCAAGGACACGAGCCTCACGGCGCCCAGGGCGGACCACCAGCTGCTGTACGTGGACCCCGACAACCTGCGGCCCCGGGCCACCGGGTGCGCGCCGCACCCGCTGGGGGGCAAGGAGCCTCGGTGCGCGCCTCCAGCCGCAGACCGGCCGCAGGCCTCGGGCGGCATCCGGCCGACCCTGAGCACGCTGATCTCCGCATTCACGAGCGCCCGCGAGTACGAGCTCTTCGCCCTCACGCGCAAGATCGACGTGGGGGACCGCAAGTGGCAGCTGCTCACCACGCGCGAGCACCGCGTGGTGGGCAAGCAGCTGATGGCGTTCGGAGCGTTCCTGAACCTCGCCTTTCGCGAGCACGACTTCTACGTGGGTGCGTACGACGCCATTCACTACGTGCTCTGCGCGCCCGGTAATCGGTCGCCGTCCCACTGCACGTACGACAACGTCATCGCCCTGCGGGACAGCCTGGCGCTGCCCGGCGAGGCTGACGACCTCATCGGCACCCTGGCGCGCGCGGAGTTCGGCAAGCTGGAGGTGCCGCGGCTGGAGCGGCCCCTGACGCCGCGCGAGCGCCTGAAGGCCGAGGTGTACGCCGCCGTGTACGATGCGCTGCGGGCGAAGCCCGACACGGCCACCGCGGCGCGGGAGAGGGCCAGGGAGGCATGCATGAGCAGCATGGCGTACTTCGCCATGTGCACCGACGGCACGGACGTATTCCTGTCCACCTTCCGGGACCGGCTCGTGGCCCTGGACACGACGGGCACTGCCTGCCGGACGCAGCCGGCGGGACGGCCGGCGGGGCTGGTGCGCGTGGTGTGGTCGCAGTACGAGCTGTGCCAGCTGGTGAACCGGCGGCCGGACGAGTACTTCCAGGGTTACTTCGACCGGATCATGCGGCGGCTGGTGCAGGTGGAGCGCGACGTGGATGCGCGGCTGGCCACGCACCAGGGGCAGCTCCCCCCCCGTGAGCCCGCCAAGGCGTCGCCCATGCAGGCCATGACGGAGGCCGTCGCGTTCCTGTACGAGTCCACCAGCCTGCGCCCGCACGTGGGGTGGCGCTGGAACAGCATTCCCAGGGACGCGCGGACGCCGTGGCGGTACGCGCCCTCCTACCTGAGCCTCGATGCGCACTGGGACGGGGCCGACGCCACGTGGGAGCCCACGCGGTACCTGCGCGCGCGCCCCGGCGTGGGCGTGTCGTTTCCCTTTGGCGTGCGCTGGAACAACCCGGCGGCCTACGCGCCGCACTGGTACTACGCGGCCGGCGTAAAGCTGGTGGCGCGCAACCCGAACGCGTGGGGCTCCCTGCTGGGCACCCGCGCGGAGACCGGATTGGTGCTGCTGCAGCCCTCGCGCGACCTGTGGAGCGGACGGATGGACCCCACGCTGGCCCACGAGCTCAACTTCACGCTGCTGGCGGACCGCCTGCGGCTGGGGATCCGCACGTCCGTGCTGGGCCCGCCCGCGGACGGCGGCCAGCGCATGCAGGTTTCCCTGGGCCTGAACGACGTGGGAGGGCTGATCTACTGGGGTGGCGTGATTAAGAGGCCGTAGCGCGGAAGGGGGACGGCGCGCGCCGTCCCCCTTCCCATCTCCTGGCGTGGAGCCGCCTCAGTAGGTCAGCAGGGCGTGCACGGGGCGGCCGCCGAGCGCGGTGCGGCCGTCCAGGAAGGCCAGCTCGATGACGAAGGCCGCCTCCGCCACCTGCGCGCCCAGCTCCTCCAGCAGCTCGGCGGCGGCGCGGGCGGTGCCGCCGGTGGCCAGCAGGTCGTCCAGCAGCAGCACCCGCTCGCCGGCGCGCACGGCGTCGCGGTGCACCTCCAGCGAGTTGGTGCCGTACTCCAGCGCGTACTCCCGCGAGATCTTGTCCGCCGGCAGCTTGCCCAGCTTGCGGATGGGCACGAACCCCACCCCCAGTGCCACGGCCAGCGGCGCGCCAAAGAGAAAGCCGCGGGACTCGATCCCCGCCACGGCGTCGATGCCCTGCCCGCGGTAGCGCTCGGCAAAGGCGTCCACCACCTGCGCCAGCCCCTGCGGATCGCGCAGCAGCGGGGTCACGTCGCGGAACAGGATGCCCTGCATGGGAAAGTCCGGCACGTCGCGGATGAGCGCCTTGAGGTGCTCCATGGTGCGTCCTCGTCGGGTGGTCGGTGGGGCCGAATACGTCTGGGAGGCTGCCCCCAATCTATCGCGCGGGAGGCGCCGGAGACAAAGGGGCGTTGACCGGCCGCCCGCCGCCGCCTATCGTGCCCCTCATGAAGGCTCATCCGCCGCGCGCCCGCGCACTGTACTACGCCATCACCGAGGGCGTCCGCATCACCGTGTCGCCGTTCTACCTGCAGCGACACTCGGACCCGGCCGAGCCGCGGTACGTGTTCGCGTACCGCATCCGCATCGAGAACGTGGGGGGGACGTCGGCGCACCTGCGCTGGCGGCACTGGTACATCCACGATCCCGCCGGCGGCGACCAGGAGGTGCAGGGCGAGGGCGTGGTGGGCCAGGAGCCCGTGGTGCCGCCCGGCGGCGTGCACGAGTACGAGAGCTTTTGCGTGCTGCGCGCGCCGGAGGGGCACATGGAGGGATACTTCGTGATGTACCGGCCGGACGGATCGTCGTTCCGCGCCGCCATTCCCCGCTTTCTGCTGCGCATCCCCTCGGAATGACCGGACTTCTTCGACTCGCCCCGCCGGCGCTGCTGGCCCTGTCGCTGGCGGGCTGCTCCGGCGGGGGCAGCCCCACGGCCGACCTGCCCGTGCGCCTGCACATCACCCCCTCCGACACGCTGGCGAACGGCGATTCGCTGCGGATGACGGCCTTCCTGGTCAACCCGGGCCGCGAGCCCCTGCGGCTGGAATTCGATACGCAGTGCCAGGTGGAGTTCTACGTTCACGCGCCGGACAAGACGGTGATGCATCCGCCCGGCGGCGGCACCACGTGCATCCGCGCGCCCAGCGTGGTGGAGCTGCCCGCGGGCGATTCCGTGCGGTTCGGCGCGTCGTGGACGGCGACGTCGTCCAACGCGGGCCCGTACTCCGCGTACGCCGTGCTGTGGGAGCACCACAGCCCCGAGGATGGCGAGCGCCGGTACGACCCCGGCCATCGGTCCAACATCGTGGAGTTCGAGGTCGCCCCGCCCAGGTAGGGACGGCGGGCGAAGCAGGCGGATGGCGAAGCTCGCGGGCGGCGAGCTACACGGACAGCGGAGCAGGCAGATCGTAAAAGCAAGCAGATGGCGAAGCGGCCGCGGATCGGGAAGATCCGCGGCCGCTTGTCATTGGCGGAGTCGTAACGGCGCCCGCTTCGCGGAGCCCCTCCCCCCCCGGCCCCCTCTCCCGCAAACTGCGCGGGAGAGGGGGAGACCTTCATCACCCGAGGCAGGCGTCCGGCACGGGCGAGAGCCCCCTCCCCCCGGCCCCCTCCCCCGCTTC
>JAESFL010000225.1_pt1 | contig 49158 bp, 38 predicted proteins | sample 9269401 | NCBI WGS metagenome assembly JAESFL01 (sample SAMN14506025, study PRJNA617098) | algae metagenome | isolation source: Gloeocapsa sp. UFS-A4-WI-NPMV-4B04 and co-occurring heterotrophs from desert... | place: USA: Utah | collected 2006-10-01 | reverse complement strand
GCGATGCCGTCCTGATCCCGGCCGTCGAGCCATGCCGGGTTGAAGCGGCCGGCAAGCGCTTGAGAGGTGGAGAGATTGGTCGGGAAGCGAACGTTCTCCTCGTCGCCGAAGGCGACGATCTCGATGGCACAGGCCGGCGTGATCCCCTGCTCGCGCAGAGCCTCGACCACGGCGATGCCGAGCACCACGCCGAGATTGCCGTCATAGCGGCCGGCATCGACGACGGAATCGATGTGGGAGCCGATGAGGAGCGCAGGAGCGTCAGGATCGGCGCCTTCGATCCGGCCGACGACGGAGCCGAGGGCGTCGATATGGGCATTCAGCCCGGCGGCCTGCATCAGGCCGAGCGTCGCTTCGGCGGCCTTGCGATGAGCGGTGGACAGATAGAGCCGCGTGATGCGACCGGGCTCGTCCGTATGCTGGGCGAGATCCTCGATCATCGCCATCACGTGGCGGCCGAGGGTGAGATCGGATGAATGCGTCATCAGGCAAGAGTTTCAGGAACCGGCCCGCTTCGCAAGAGGATGCGGGCCGGTTCCAAATGCATTGTTACGCCGCGACGCCGAGCTTCTTCTGCAGGCTCGTGGACGAGGTCGTGTATTGGAACAGGAGCTTCTTCTCCGGGTACACGTAGCGGTGCACTTTCTGCGCCGCGAGCGCGCCTTCATGGAAGCCGGAGAGGATGAGCTTCAGCTTGCCCGCATAGGTGTTGATGTCGCCGATGGCGAAGATGCCTGGCACGTTGGTCTCGAACTTCTCCGTATCGACCGGGATCAGGTTCTCGTGCAGGTTCAGGCCCCACTCGGCAATCGGTCCCAGCTTCATGGTGAGCCCGAAGAAGGGCAGCATCACGTCGCAATCGACAAGATGTTCCGAGCCGTCGTCCTTGCGGATCACGGCGCCTTCCAGCACGTGATTATCGCCCTTGAGCGCGCTCACTTGGCCGAGGTGAAGGTCCATATCGCCGGAGGCGACCAGCGAGCGCATCTTCTCGACTGTGTGGGGCGCGGCACGGAAGGCATCGCGGCGGTGGAGCAGGGTGAGGCGCTTGGCGATGGGCTGCAGGTTCACGGTCCAGTCGAGAGCGGAGTCGCCGCCGCCGACGATCAGCACCTTCTTGTTGCGGAACATCTCCATCTTGCGCACGGCATAGAACACGCTCGTGCCCTCATAAGCCTCGATGTTGTCGATCGGGGGCTTCTTGGGCTGGAACGAGCCGCCGCCGGCCGCGATGATCACCGACTTGCAGACGAAGGTGGTGCCGTTCTCCGAGGTCTTGACCCGGAACAGGGGCGCCTCGGGCGTACCGATGGATTCGAGGCTCTCCACCATCTCATTCAGATGGAAGGTCGGGTTGAACGGCTCGACCTGTGCCATCAGGTTATCGACGAGGCCTTGGCCCGTCACCATCGGGAAGCCCGGAATGTCGTAGATCGGCTTTTCCGGATAGAGCTCGGCGCATTGGCCGCCCACCTTCGGCAGGATGTCGATGAGGTGGCATTTGATATCGAGGAGGCCCAGTTCGAACACGGCGAACAGGCCCACGGGCCCGGCACCGATGATGACGACGTCCGTTTCGATATGGTCGGTCATAGACAGGCTCCTTCGAGAGGCCTTTTCGAAAGCATGGCCTCTCCGTCTTGGCAATGTGGCAGGGTGTCGGTCAGTCACCCGTTGGGGCGAGCGTGACCTCCAGGCCGTCGAGTTCGGGGGTCCACAGGATCTGGCAGGACAGGCGCGAGCTGTGCTTCGTCACCACGGTGTCGAGTTGGTCCTCTTCCTCCTCCGTGGGAGGGTAGAGCCGGTCCAGCCAATCCTCGGCCACGAAGACGTGGCAGGTGGCGCATTCGCAGGCTCCGCCGCACAGGCCCTCGATGGGCAGGCCCCAATCCCTGATGATCTCCATGACCCGCCAGCCCTCGACAGCCTCGAGGGTGTGGCGCTGGCCGGCCCGGTCGGTCACATGGATGACGCCCATGAAGCGGGATTTCCTTTGCGCGGATTCTGGGATGTGGCGCAGGAGGGTGCGCCGGATGGGCTGGATATCGGCCTTTCGGCCCGCCCCGTCAATGGTTTAAGGGCCCCGTTTGTTTCCGGCTTAGACCCCCAGGGTCTCCGCCCTCAGGGCCTCGTTGGCCATGAGCTCGGCCATGGAGCCCTGGAAGCGGATTTCGCCGCGCTCGATCACGCAGGCCCGATCGCTGATGCCAGCCGCGAAGGCCCAGTTCTGCTCGGAGAGCAGCACGGCCACGCCCTCCGCCTTCATGGCCCGGATCGCCTCGGCCATCATCTGGACGATCACCGGGGCAATGCCCTCGGAGGGCTCGTCGAGCAGGATCGCCTCCGGGTTGCCCATCAGGGTGCGGGCGATGGCCAGCATCTGCTGCTCGCCGCCGGACATCTGGTTGCCGCGCCGCCCGCGCATCTCGGCGAGGTTCGGAAAGAGCCGGAAGACCCGCTCCGGCGTCCAGGGCGAGCGCCCTGCTGCGGCTGGCCGGCGCCCCGTCTCCAGGTTCTCCTCGACGGTGAGATCGGTGAAGATGCGCCGGTCCTCCGGCACGTAGCCGAGGCCGAGCCGGGCGATCCTGTAGGTGGGCAGCCGGCCCAAGGACTGCCCCTTGAAGGTGGCCTGCCTGGCCGAGGCCGAGACCAGCCCCATGATGGCCTTCAGGGTGGTGGTCTTGCCCGCCCCGTTGCGGCCGACCAGGGCCATGACCTCGCCGGCCTGGAGCCGGAAGGTCAGGTCGAACAGCACCTGGGCGCGGCCATAGAAGGCGCGAAGATCCCAGACCTCGAGAAGCGGCGCATTCATGCGGGGCTCTCTCCTCTCAGGGGCTCCAGGGCGCGCGCGTCGCCCAGATAGGCGCGCTTGACCTGCTCGTCCTGCCGGACCTCGTCGGGCGTTCCGGAGGCGATGATCTGGCCGCGCAGGAGCACCAGCACCCGGGCCGCATGGCCGAAGACCACGTCCATGTCATGCTCTGTGAACAGAACCCCGATGCCCTGGGATGCGGCGATGGAAGCGGTGAGGCCCATGAGCGCCGCCCGCTCGCGCGCGGCCATGCCGGCGGTGGGCTCGTCCATGAGGAGCAGCTTGGGCTGGCCCGCGAGCGCGATGGCCAACTCCACCCGCTTCACGTCGCCATAGGCGAGCGCGGAGCAGGGCACATCCGCCGCCTCCGCCATACCGACCCGCGACAGCAACTCGACGGCCTTCTCGCGATGGCGACTCCGGGCTGCGCTCCAGAGGCCGTTGCTCTGCCGGAAGCAGCTGATCAGCGCCATCTGGACGTTCTCGGCAGCGCTCATGGAGAGAAAGGTCTGCGCCACTTGGAAGGTGCGCCCCACCCCGCGCCGGAAGCGCTTTTGCGGCGAGGCATGGGTGATGTCCTGTCCGTCGAGCAGCACTTGGCCGCGATCCGGCTTAAGCTGCCCGCCGACCATGTTGAACACGGTGGATTTGCCGGCGCCGTTGGGGCCGATGATCGCCAGCATCTCGCCGCGTGCGACCGTGAAGGTCACGTCGCGAGCGGCCACCACGCCGCCGAAGGATTTGTGCAGGCCGTTCACCGCAAGAAGCGTCATGCCCGCGCTCCCCACCAGTCGCGCACGGTTCCCACGAGGCCGCGCGGGAAGATCAGCACCATGGCGATAATGCTCAGGCCCAGAAGCAGCCGCCAGAGCGGCGTGAGCGGCATGATCCAGTCGCGCAGGCCATGCAGGGCCGCAGCGCCCACAAGCGGACCCATCACGGTCTGGATCCCGCCGAGCAGCAGCATGGTGAGCGCGTCCACGGAGGTGGAGATGCCGAGCAGGCTCGGATCGACCGAGCCGCGGGAAAACGCGTAGATGCCGCCTGCAAGGCCGGCTGCGGCGCCGGCGATCATGAAGGCCATCCAGCGATGCTGGCGGATCTTGAGACCGATGGCTTCGGCACGGGCCTCCGAGTCGCGGGCCGCCCGCAAGGCATAGCCAAAGGGCGCGTCGATGATGCGCTTGAGAAGCAGCACCGTCACCAGTGTGAGCGCGGCGGTCAGGAGGTAGTAGGGAATCGGCCCGCTGGCCCAGGGCGAGGGCCATACACCGACGATGCCGTTGTCGCCGCCGGTCACCTCCACCCATTGGAACGCGACCGCATAGAGGATCTGGGCTGCGGCGAGCGTCATCATGGCGAGATAGATGCCCGACAGGCGCACCACGAAGGCGCCGACCAGTCCGGCACCGAGGGCCGCGAGCGCAAGCCCGAGCGGCAGCGCCGCCTCCATCGACACCCCGTACCATTTGACGGCAAGCGCCGTCCCATAGGCGCCAAGCCCGAAGAAGGCGGCGTGCCCGAAGCTCACGACGCCTCCGACGCCGATGAGGAGCTGCAGGCTGAAGGCGAAGAGCGCGAAGATCAGGATCTCGGTTGCGACCTTCAGGAGATAGGCATCAGCCACCAGCGGAAAGGCAGCGAGAACCGCAATCACAACCAGCAGGATGAAACCGCGGCCGGGCAAGGGGCTGCGGCTGGCAATGCCCACTGCATGGGTTCCGCCGACGATCTCGGCCCGTCCGAAGAAGCCGTGCGGGCGGATCGCCAGCACCACGGCCATGAGCAGGAAGACGACGACGAGCGTGCTCTTCGGAAAGATCAGGATGCCGAAGGCCTGGAGCTGCCCGATGATGAGCGCCGCGAGGAAGGCACCGGGCACGCTGCCCATACCGCCGACCACCGTCACGACGAAGGCCTCGGCGATGATGGACAGGTCCATGCCCGTGTTGGCCGAAACGCGCGGGATCTGCAACGCGCCGCCGAGGCCGGCAAGAAACGCGCCGAGAAACAGCGTGCCGGTGAACAGCAGCGCCTGATTGACACCCAGCGACGCCACCATGTCGCGATCCTGCGTGGCGGCCCGCACCAGCACGCCGAAGCGGGTCTTGCGCAGCAGCAGCCAGACCAGGCCGAGCACGATGGGTCCTGCGGCGATCAGCACGAGTTCATAGGATGGAAAGCGCCGTCCGAGGATCTCGACCGGCGCCCGCAGTCCCGGTGCGCGCGGCCCGAGAATGTCCTGCGGGCCGAAGACCTGCACCACGAGATCCTGCACCACCAGCACCACGCCGAAGGTGGCGAGCAGCTGGAAGAGTTCCGGCGCCCCGTAGATGCGCCGCAGGAGCAGCACCTCGATGATGACGCCGATGAGCCCGACGATAACGGCCGAGGCCAGGATGCCGGCCCAGAAGGTGACAGGCCCGAAAGAGAGTTCGAGCAGCCGCGGCACCAGGGTCGCGGCCGTGTAGGCGCCGATCATGTAGAGCGAACCGTGGGCGAAGTTCACGATCCGCGTGACGCCGAAGACGATCGTCAGACCGCAGGCGGTGATGAAGAGCGAGGAGGCGCTGGACAGGCCGCTGAGGGCCTGAACGGCGAGGAAAGCGGGGTCCAGCGCCAGCAAGCCGCTAGTCCTTCCGAACCGCCTTCACCTCGGCCTCCGTCGGCATGAACGAGGCGCCGTCCTTGTAGGTCCAGTCCGTCATGCCCCCACTGGCACCCTTCAGCACGAGCTTGCCGACCCAGGCCCCCATGGTGGACTGATTGTCGATGCCGCGCATGGTGACGGGGCCGATCACGGTGTCGAACTTCGCATCCTCGAGTGCCTTGATGATGGCATCCGTCTCGGTGGAGCCGGCGCGCTCGATGGAGTCGCGGATCATGGTCATGACCATGTAGCCCAAGAGCGAGCCGAGGCGCGGCGTGTCGTTGTACTTGGCCCGGTAGGCCTCGATGAAGACCTTGTGCCTGGTCTCCTTGATCTCGTCCCAGGGATAGCCGGTGACGGTCCAGCCCTCGGGCACCTCGTCCTTGAGGGGCAGCAGCCATTCGGGCTCGCCGGTGAGAAGCGAGAGAACGGTCGCGCCCTCGAACAGCCCGCGGGTGTTGCCCTCGCGGACGAACTGGGTGAGGTCGGGGCCGAAGAGCACGTTGAAGATGCCGTCGGGTTTGGCCTGCTCGATGGCCGACGCGGTGGCGCCCGCCTCGATCTTGCCGAGCGCCGGGTATTGCTCGGCGACGATCTGAGCGCCTGGCACCCGCTCCTGGATCAGGCGCTTGAAGACGGCGGCCGCCGACTGGCCGTACTCGTAGTTCGGCGCCACGATGGCCCAGCGCTTGGCCCCGGAGGCTTTCGCCTGGTCCACCAGCATGCCGACCTGCATGAAGTTGTTGGGCCGGATGCGGAAGGTGTAGCGGTTGCCCTGCGCCATCGTCACGGCGTCGGTGAGCGGCTCGGCCGCGATATAGACGATCTTCTTCTGGTTGGCGTAGTCCGCCATGGCGACGCCGACATTGGACAGAAACGAGCCGAACAGCAGCGAGACGCCCTCGCGGCTCACCAGCTCGTCCGCCACGCGGGTGGCGCTGCCGGTGGTGGCGCCGTCATCGCGGGAGACGATCTCGATCTTGCGGCCGAGAACGCCGCCCTTGGCGTTGATCTCATCGAGGGCCATCTGCCAGCCGTTGCGGTAGGGCACGGTGAAAGCCGCCCATTGGGCGTAGGAATTCAGCTCGCCGATCTTGATCGGAGCCTGCTGCGCCTGAGCCGCCGGCGCCCCGAGGGCAAGCGCCGCTCCAAGAGCAAGCCAGGCCGGAGCCAGCCAGCGGATCGTCGATGTTGTCGCCATCACGGCATTCCTTCAATCGAGAATGTGCGAGGATTTAGGGCCAACCGAGCCAGGAAGAAAGACATAAACTGCCAAGGTTCGAGAAATCCTGCCTTGCTCACACCAAAGCCTCGGCCCAAAAGTGGACACCACTTTTGGGATTACCGATGCTCAATTTCTTAACTGGCGCATCGTTTGGCGCGGAAAACCGGATCCACTTTTCCGCACGATGCGCTAGGAGAGGATGACACATTCGCTCCTCCTTCGTTCCCTCACATGGCAGATCCATGCTCCTCGACCACGATCCCGCCCGTGCCTTCATGCCCTATCCGGCCGTTCCGGTTCCCCATGCGCCGGCAGGCCCCTTGTCCGGCCTGACCTTTGCCGCCAAGGACCTGTTCGATGTGGCGGGCTATCCGACGAGCGCGGGATCGCCCCACATGCTGGCCCTATCGGGCATCAAAGCCCGCACGGCGCCGACCGTCCAAAGGCTTCTCGATGCCGGCGCGCGCCTCGTGGGCAAGACCATCACGGACGAGCTCGCCTTTTCCATGAGCGGCAAGAATGCTCATTTCGGCACACCGGTGAACGGCGGCGCGCCCGACCGCATTCCCGGCGGCTCATCCTCCGGCTCGGCGGCGGCCGTCTCCAACGGGCTGTGTGACTTCGCGCTGGGCACCGATACGGGCGGGTCCGTGCGCGCGCCGGCCAACCATTGCGGCCTCTTCGGCATCCGGCCGACCCATGGCCGGGTCAGCCTGGAGCTCTGCCACGATCTGGCTCCCTCCTACGACACCTGCGGCTACTTCACCCGCGATGGCGCCAACTTCGAGCAGGTAGGCGCGGTTCTGCTGGGCGAGGACGACACACCCCTGCCGCAGAAGCCCCGGGTGCTCCTGGCGCGGGACGCCTTCGGGTTGCTTCACAGAGAGGTCCGGGAAGCGCTCGCGCCGGCCCTGCGCCGGGCCGAGGCTGTGCTCGGCGGGGCTCAAGAGGTCGATGTGGCCATGGAGGGATTCACGGCCCTCTACTGGGCCATGCGCTATATCCAGAGCCGTGAGGCCTGGACGGTCGATGGACCGATGATCGAGCGCTATCATCCGCCTCTCGGCCCAGGGGTGGCCGACCGCTTCGAGTTCTCGAAAGCCGTGACGGACAGCCAGGTCACGGAAGCCCAGGTGATTCGCGCCGCCTTCCGCAAGCGGTTCAGCGCCCTGCTCGACGGCGCCGTGCTGATCCTGCCGACCATGCCTGATATCGCGCCGCTCCTCACCGAGAGCGACGAGTCGCTGAACGATTACAGGAACAACGCCTTGAACCTGCTCTGCCTGTCGGTGCTGTCGAGCCTGCCGCAGGTCTCGATCCCGCTCGCCTCCCGGTCGGGCGCTCCGCTGGGGCTGTCGCTCATGGGGCCTGCCGGGTCGGATCTGAGTCTCGTACGCTTGGCGCGGCAGATCGCCGAGAGCGCATAGCTCCACGGGACCCAACGGACGCCGCCGGAGTTACCGGCACAGCGAAAAGCAAATCATCAGCCTCACGAGGGGAGCCATGACCCATCCAGCCGTTCACCCGGAGACGCCCCATGTGGCGGTGGCCAGCGCCTGCGTGCTGGGAGAGGGACCGGTGTGGGACCACCGCTCGAACACCCTGTTCTGGGTCGACATCAAGAATCCAGGCGTGTGGCGGTATCGTCCGGAGACGAAGGAGCATTTTCGCGTCGATGCGCCCGACAGGATCGGCTTCATCGCCTTGACTCCTGACGAGGACGTGGTGATCGCCGGTTTCAAGTCGGGGCTGGCCCGCTTCAACCTCAAGACCGGCACCGTCGAGCCCCTCGTGTCGCCGGACAAGGACAAGCCCAGCAACCGCATCAACGACGGCCACGTGGGCCCGGACGGGGCGATCTATTTCGGCACCATGGACGACGAGGAGGAAAATGCCTCCGGGGCCTTCTGGCGCTGGGACGGCAAGGAGCTCACCCAGTTCCATTCCGGCATCGTGGTAACCAACGGGCCAGCCTTCAGCCATGACGGGCAGAAGATCTACGCGACCGACACGACGGGCCAGACGATCTATGCCCTCGATGCCGGCGACGGCCGGATCGGCGAGCCGCGCACCTTCACCCGCTTCGAGCAGAGCTGGGGCCATCCGGACGGCATGGCGGTCGATGCGGAGGGCCATGTGTGGGTCTGCCACTGGGGCGCTTCGCGCATCACGCGGTTCGCGCCCGACGGATCGGTGGAGCGCACCGTGTCGGTGCCGACCGCCCAGGTGACGAAATGCGCCTTCGGCGGGCCGGATCTCACCACGCTCTACATCACCACCGCGGCCATCGGCCGCGACCCGCATATCGACGTGATGGCGGGCCATCTCTTCAAAGTCGAGACGGGTGGCATCCGCGGACTGAAGACCAATATTTTTGAGGGATAGGCACCATGAGCATCGAGCGCTTCGGCACCCTTGATGGGCAGGATGTCCTGCAGGTCTCGATCACAGGTCCTGACGGCATGGAGATGAAGGTCCTGACCTGGGGCGCGGTCGTACGCGATCTCGTCGTGCCCTCGGCGGCGGGCTCGCAGCGCGTGGTGCTCGGGCTCAACTCCATCGAGGATTACGTCGCCCATTCCCCCTATTTCGGCGCCATCGTCGGGCGTCACGCCAACCGCATCGGAGGCGCGTGCTTTACGCTGAACGGAGAGACCCATCGGCTCGATGCCAACGAGGGCCGCAACCAGCTGCATGGCGGCACCATGGGCTTCGGCACCCGGCTGTGGAGCATCATCGATCACACCGACACCAGCGTCAGTTTAAGCCTCGTGTCGGAGGATGGCGACATGGGCTATCCGGGCCGGCTCGTCGCCACCTGCACCTACACGCTCCTGCCCTCATGCAGGTTGCGGATCGTGCTCGAGGCCACCTGCGACCGGCCGACTCCGGTCAACCTCACCACCCACGGCTACTTCAATCTCGATGGCAGCACGGACATTCTCGCGCACCATTTGATGATCGCTGCCGATTACACCACGCCGACCCGTCCCGATCTCATCCCGACTGGCGAGATCCGGCGCGTGGCGAATACCGGCTACGATTTCACTACCTTGAGGCCCATCGGCGCGGCCGAGTTCACGCAGGAGCGCATTCTCTACGACATCAACTACGTGCTGCAGGGACCCTATGGTGAGCTTCGTCATGCCGCGACCCTGGCGTCGCTCAAGAACGGGTTGTCCATGGAGCTATGGACCACAGAGCCCGGCGTTCAGTTCTATGATGGGCACCTGATGAACATGCCGGTGCAAGGTCTGGAAGGGGTCAAGTACGGCCGGCACGGAGGGCTCTGCCTGGAGCCGCAGCGCTTCCCCGACAGCCCCAATAAAGCCCATTTTCCATCATCTCTTCTGATGCCAGAAGAGGTATCTCGCCAGGTCAGCGAGTTGAGGTTCGCTCGCTGATGCAGGGAACTTTGCTCAAGTGTGCGGGTTCTTCTTTGTAGGCGTTGCGTTTCCAGACAAACACAAACAGTAGGGGAAGGCGCCCATGCCGGTGCTCGATGCCAAGGCTTTGGAAATTGATCCCAAGGGAATGAGTTTCCTGAAAAGCATCCTGCGCCCGCTCGCCTCTTCCGAGGTAACCCCGAAGGATAAGCCCCGCCTCGGTCGGATCCGGCTTCACATGCCGCGACGGGTGCGCGAAGCCGTCACTGGAGCGGCGTGACGGGCTCTCTCGAGCCCGCCATCTTTCTCATTCAAGCATCCGCACCCGCAGCGACCAATCCGCGCTTGGCCAAGAGTGCGTCCGCTGTAGGCAGGCGCCCCCGGAACGCCGTATAGGCTTCGGCCGGATCGCGCAGGTTGCCGGCGGAGTAGATGAACTCCTTCAGCCTGTCGGCCATGTCGCGGTTGAAGGCGTTGCCGGTCTCCTCGAAGGCCGTGAAGGCATCCGCGTCCAGCACCTCCGACCAGAGATAACTGTAATAGCCCGATGAATAGCCGTCGCCGGAGAACACGTGCGTGAAATGCGGCGTTCGGTGGCGCATGATAATCTCGCGCGGCATGCCGATCTTCTGCAGGGTCTCGGCCTCGAAGGCGGAGGCATCGAGATTGCTCAGGTCCTTGCGCCGGTGAAGTTCGAGATCGACGAAGGCCGAGGCGAGATACTCGATGGTGGCGAAGCCCTGGTTGAAGTTGCGCGCCGCCATCAGGCGCTCGAGCAGCTCTTCCGGAATCGGCTCGCCTGTCCGGTAATGGGTTGCGTAGCGGCGAAGAATATCGGGCTGCGACAGCCAGTGCTCGTAGAGTTGCGACGGCAGCTCCACGAAATCCGTCGACACGGCCGTGCCAGCGAGCAGCGGATAGGTCACGTTCGAGAGAAGGCCGTGCAGGCCATGGCCGAATTCGTGGAACAGGGTTCGTGCATCGTCGAAGCTCAGGAGCGATGGCTCGCCTGCACCGCCCTTGGCGAAGTTCATTACATTGACGATGATGGGTCGGATATCGCCTGTGAGCCGTTCCTGCGAGCGGAAGGCGCTCATCCAGGCGCCGCTGCGCTTCGACGAGCGCGCGAAGTAATCGCCGATGAAGGTGCCGACATCCCGGCCGTCCGCATCCACGACCTGCCAGGCGCGGATGTCGGGGTGATACTTCGGAAAGTCCTTCAGTTCCTGGAAGCTCAGGCCGAAGAGACGGTGTGCGGTCTCGAACGAGGCCTCGATGATCCGGTCGAGCTGGAAGTAGGGCTTGATGACCGCCTCATCGAGATTGTGGCGCGCCATGCGAACCTGATCGGCGTAATAGCGCCAGTCCCACGGCTCGATCGCGATGTTGTCGCCGATGGACTGCGCCTGAGCCTGCAGGTCGTTGCGCTCCTCCTCCGCACGGGCGCGGGCCGGTGCCCAAACGTCGTTCAGGAGCTTCATCACGTTGTCCGGCGTCTTCGCCATCGTGTCGGCGAGCTTGAAGTCGGCGAAGGTCTCGTAGCCGAGCAGCTTCGCCCGCTCGGCGCGTAGCGCCGCCGTCTCGGCGATGATGGCCTTGTTGTCGGTGGCGTTGCCGTTGTCGCCGCGGGCCGCCCAGGCCTTGAAGGCCTGCTCGCGCAGGTCGCGCCGCTTGGAGAATTGCAGGAACGGCTCGATGCTGGAGCGGGAGAGCGTGATCACGTATTTGCCCTTCAAGCCCCGCTCTTCGGCAGCCTGCGCGGCCGCCTCGCGCAGGAAGGAGGGCAGGCCTTCGAGATCGGCTTCGCCGTCGAGAACCAGCTGATAGGACTTCTCGTCCGCCAGCACGTTCTGCGAGAACTGGGTGCCGAGGCTTGCCAACCGCTCGGTGATGGCGGCGAGCCGCTTCTTCTCCTCGGATCCGAGCTTTGCGCCGGCGCGTACGAAGATCGTGTGGTAGCGGTCGAGGACGCGCATCTGCTCAGGGGTGAGGCCGAGGCTCTCGCGCTTCTCGTAGAGCGTCGCCACACGCCGGTAGAGCGCCTCGTTCATGAAGATGCTGTTGCGGTGCTTGGCCAAGACCGGCGCCATCTCGCGCTCGATGGCCTGAAGCGCATCGTTGGTGTGCGAGCCCGCGAGGTTGAAGAACACGCCGCCCACTGTCTTGAGCGTCCGGCCGCTGCGCTCCAGGGCCTCGATGGTGTTGGCGAAGGTGGGATCTTCCGGGCTCTCAGCGATGGCGGCGATCTGCGTCTGCTGCTCGGCGAGCGCAGTATCGAAGGCCGGCCTGAAATGCTCCGGCGCGATGCTCTCGAAAGGCGGCAGACCGAACGGGGTCGACCATTGCACGAGGAGGGGATTGCCCGCGAGAGCCGCGTTTGAAGCCGTCATGATCGCTCCTGCCTGATGAAGTCGCCCCAAGTCTTAGTCGTCTCAGCCATCTACGGAAAGAGGCATCGAGTCCGACGCAGCCCGGCTGCCGGCAAGGTGGCGCTGCAGGAAGGCCAGCGCCCTGCGGGTCGCGTCCTCTTCCGCCGCGCCCCTGAAGCCGTGGCCCTGGCCGGGATAGACCTTCACCTCGTGCGGCACGTTCTGCTGACGCAGCAGGGCTTCCACCGCATAGGCATTGGCCACCGGCACGATAGGATCGGCGGAACCGTGCAGCACGAGGGTCGGCGGCAACCGCGAGGTCGAGGCGATCGCGCCCTGCGGCAGGGGGCCGAAATAGTTCACCAACGCCTTCACGCGCGGATCGGTGCTCGACACGGCCAATCCCAAGGCGGCTCCTAAGGAAATGCCCACGATGCCGATACGGCTCGGGTCGGCACCCGGATGATTCGCCGCAAAGGCGAGGGCATCCTGCACGGTGCTCATCCAGGGCATGAAGTTCTGGAACAGGGTGCTGAACGACGCGCGCTTCTCGCCCGTGCGGTCGAGGTAGTGAACCAGGTGAACCTGATAGCCGGCCGCCGCCACGGTGCGGGCCGCTTCGCGGTACTGGCTGTTATAGCCCAGGCCGTCGGCGCCGTGCAGCATGAGGAGGGTCGGGCGGGGCGAAGTGCCGGATGCTTGAAACGTTTCGACGGCAATGCTTTTGCCGCCGCTCTTGAACGCGTTGCGCTGTGCGTTGACAGACATCGGGATGGACTTGTCCTGTTGAGCCTGGGCGGTGGAGGAGGCAGCAAGTGCTGCCCCGATCAGAAGGTTGCGTCTGGTGATCGACATGGGGATTAAGGCCGCTGGGCGGGGATTTCGTACCCATGAAATGGGTTTGCGGGCCGGCGGCTTGCAGATGGCAAAAGGTCCCAGTATTTCGAGCGGCCAAGCTTTCGGCCACGCTTAAGGATCGTTTCAGGCTTGAGCACGTTGTTTGCAGGCCAGCGAGATCGTCTCGCGGCCTGCAGAGATTGACAGATGCGTCCCGCACCTACCCCCGTGCCCCCTCCGGAGACGGAAATCGAGCCGCCCGGCGTCCCGGGGCTCTCCGGCCTGCTGACCCTGGCCGTAGGCGTCGTCGTGCTGGCCGCGCTTTATGTCGGGCGCGAGGTTTTTCTGCCTGTCGTGCTCGCCATCCTGCTGGCCTTCGTTCTTGCCCCCTTCGTCGAGTTGCTGCGCCGGTGGCGCCTCAGCCGCGTGCCGGCCGTCATCGTTGCCGTGCTGGTGGCTCTCGGCATCATCGTCTCCCTGGGCACGGTCATCGGCTTCCAGGTGGCGGGTCTTGCAACCGACCTGCCGCGCTATCAGAGCACCATCGAAAACAAGATCGGCTCCTTACGCGAGGGATCGCTCGGCAAACTGCCGGCTCTCCTGAAGGATTTCGGCCGCCGCTTCGATCAGGCCGTCGCCGAGCCGCCGCCCGAGCAGCAGGCGCAAGTGCCTTCCAATCCCGCCGCGCCCCCGCCGCCCGAGGAGCCGAAGCCCCTGCCGGTGGAGGTGCACGAGCCGGATCCGACGCCGGCCCAGGTCGCCCGGAACGTGCTCCTGCCCCTGCTCGAGCCATTGGCCACCACGGGCATCGTGTTCGTCGTGCTGGTCTTCATCCTCATGCAGCGCGAGGATCTGCGTGACCGGATGATCCGACTGTTCGGCGCCAGCGACCTGCACCGCGCCACGGCCGCCATGGACGATGCCGCACGGCGCCTCAGCCGCTACTTCCTGATCCAGCTTGCCCTCAACGCGTCCTTCGGTGTCGTGGCTTCGGTCGGTCTCTGGCTGATCGGGGTGCCGAGCCCCATCCTGTGGGGCGTCTTCGCAGCTTTGCTGCGCTTCGTGCCGTATATCGGCTCGTTTCTCGCCGCCCTGCCGCCGATCCTGCTCGCCGCCTCCGTCGATCCCGGCTGGTCCATGGCTCTCATGACCCTGGCGCTGTACGCCATCGGCGAGCCCCTGATGGGCCATGTGGTCGAGCCCATCGTTTATGGGCAGAGCACGGGCCTCTCACCCTTCGCCGTGGTCATCTCGGCCATTTTCTGGACCTGGATCTGGGGTCCGGTCGGCCTGCTGATCGCAACGCCCCTGACCCTCTGCCTGGTGGTGCTGGGCCGGCACGTGGAGCGGCTCGAGTTCCTCGACGTGCTTCTCGGCGACAGGCCTGCCCTGACACCGGCCGAGAACCTCTACCAGCGCATGCTCGCGGGCGATCCGGATGAGGCCCTGGAGTCGGCGGAAGTTCTCCTGAAGGAGCGCTCGCTCACGTCCTATTACGATGAAGTGGCCCTCAGAGGGCTTCAGCTCGCGGCCAACGACGCGACGCGCGGCGTGCTCACCCACCGTCAGCTCGAGCAGGTCAAGGATGTGATCCGGGCCCTGGTGCAGGATCTGGGTGGGCACGACGATGTGGAGCCTGAGCCGCAGGAGACGAAAGATGATCCGGTGGCGGCTCCCGTGAGCGAGAAGCCTGCCAACAAGGAGCCGGCAGTACCGGAGGCGTTGCCGGAGGAGAGCCTAGTCCCGGAAGACTGGAGGGCGGAAGGGGCGGTGTTGTGCATCGCAGGTCGAGGACCTCTCGATGAGGCAGCCTCCGAGATGCTGGCACAACTCCTGAGCAAGCACGGGCTCGGCACCCGCGTGGTGCCGCATGAGGCCGTGTCGCGCCGGCAGATCTTCAATCTGGACATGACCGGCGTGCAGATGGTGTGCATCAGCTATCTGGAGATCAGCGGCACGCCCGCTCATCTGCGCTACCTGTTGCGGCGGCTGAAGCAGAAGGTGAAGGCTCCGGCCCTGGTCGGCCTTTGGCCTGCGGAGGACGCGGTGCTGAAGAGCGAGACGATGCGCGCCACCCTCGGCGCCAGCTATTACGTCTCGTCCCTGCGCGATGCGGTGGTACAGTGCCTGAAGGTAGCCACCGGCGACGAGAAGCTGCCGGATCCGGCCAATTCGCCAGGTGCAGATGAAGCAACGGCAGCCAAACGACTGCCGTTGCCTGCATGATGCATTCTTCAAAGAAGGAGCATCGGATGGATCCCAAAAGTGCAGATCCACTTTTGGGTCCGATGCCTTAGGCCGCTTCTTCCTTCAGGAAGTTCTCGGCGTAGTGGCAGGCGACCTTGCGCCCGTCGAGTTCTCGCAGGGCGGGACGCTCGACCTTGCAGCGCTCGGTCACATAGGGACAGCGGGTGGAGAACACGCAGCCCTTCGGCGGGTTCAGCGGCGAGGGCAGCTCGCCCTTGAGCACGATGCGTTTGCGCTTCACGCCGGTGATGCCGGGCGTGGAGGAGAGCAGCGCCTGCGTGTAGGGATGCAGCGGACGCGCGTAGATCTTCTCCTTCGGCCCATGCTCGACCGCGTGGCCCAGATACATGACCAGCACGTCATGGGCGATATGCCGGACGACGCCGAGGTCGTGCGAGATGAAGAGATAGGCAAGCCCCAGCTCTTCCTGCAGGTCGGCCAGAAGGTTGAGCACCTGCGCCTGGATCGACACGTCGAGCGCCGAGACCGGCTCGTCCGCGACCACGAGCTTCGGCGAGAGCATGAGCGCACGGGCGATCGCGATGCGCTGGCGCTGGCCGCCGGAGAACATGTGCGGGTAGCGGCCGTAGTGCTCGGGCCGCAGGCCCACCTTCGCCATCATGGCCCGCGCGCGCTCGGTGCGCTCCGCGCTCGAGAGCTTGGTGTTGATGGCCAGCGGCTCCTCCAGGATCGTGCCCACCTTCTTGCGCGGGTTGAGCGAACCGTAGGGGTTCTGGAACACGAACTGCACCATGCGGCGCAGATCCTTGGCGTAGTTTGCCGGCGGATTGACCGCATCGATCCCGTCGAGGGTGAGCTGACCTTCGGTCGGCTTCTCGATGAGCGTCACCATGCGGGCGAGCGTGGACTTGCCGCAGCCGGATTCGCCTACGACCGCAAGGGTCTTGCCGGGCTCGATGGCAAAGGAAATGCCGCCGACGGCCTGCAGATTGGCCGGCTCCTTGAACAGGCCGCGCTTGATTTTATAGACCTGCTTCAGGCCTTTGGCTTCGACAACGGGAGCCTTCACGACGCAGCCTCCGTTCCAACGGGATGATCATGCTGAATCTCGGCGTTCCGGTTCGGATCGCCGAGGGGGTAATGGCAGCGGATATGGCCGCCCGCCCAGGCGCGCAGGTCCGGGCGCACATTGCGCGAATGCTCGGTGGCAAAGGCGCAGCGCGGGCTGAACAGGCAGCCCCTGGGACGGTCGTAGAGGCCGGGCACCACGCCGGGGATCGTCGCCAGACGCCCGCCTTCGCTGCGCTCAGGGAGCGCTGCCAACAGGGCCGCCGTGTAGGGATGCTGCGGCGACGCGAAGAGGTCGGCGGCGTAGCGCTCCTCCATGATCTGCCCGGCATACATCACCATCACGCGCTGCGCGGTATCGGCCACCACGCCCATATTGTGGGTGATCATGACGAGGCCCATGTTGCGCTCCTTCTGGAGCGATATGAGCAGATCGAGGATCTGCGCCTGGATCGTCACGTCGAGAGCGGTGGTGGGCTCGTCGGCAATCAGCAGCTTCGGATTGCAGGCGATGGCCATGGCGATCATCACGCGCTGGTTCATGCCGCCCGACATCTGGTGCGGATAAGCGGACAGCCGGCTTTCCGGCGACGGGATGCCGACCTGGCCAAGAAGCTCGACCGCCCGACGCTCGGCCGCCTTGCGATCCATGCCCTCGTGGAGGCGCAGGGTTTCCGTGAGCTGGAAGCCCACGGTGAAGGACGGGTTGAGGCTCGTCGTCGGCTCCTGGAAGATCATCGCGACGTCCTTGCCGGTGATCTGGCGCCGCTCCTTGTCCGAGATCGTCAGGAGGTCGCGGCCGTTGAAGGAGAGCTTGTCCGCCTTCACGCGGCCGGGGAAGGGGATGAGGCCCATGAGGGCCAGCATCGTGACGCTTTTGCCGGAGCCGGATTCGCCCACGACGCCGAGAACCTCGCCCTCGTCGAGCCTGAGGCTCACGCCGTCGACGGCCCGCATGATGCCGCCTTGGGTCGGGAATTCGACCGACAGGTTTTCAATTTCAACAAGAGCCATGATCAGCGCTTCAGTTTTGGATCGAGGGCGTCACGAAGACCGTCGCCCAGAAGATTGAAGGCAAGCACCGTGATGAGGATGGCGAGACCGGGGAAGGTCACGACCCACCAGGCGCGGAGCACGAATTCGCGGGCATCGGCCAGCATGGTGCCCCATTCAGGGGAAGGAGGCTGCGCACCGAGGCCGAGGAAGCCCAGGGCCGCTGCGTCCAGGATCGCCGTGGAGATGCCCAGCGACGCCTGCACGATCAGGGGAGCGGTGCAGTTCGGCAGCACTTCCCTGAACATCAGGCGCGTCGTGCCGGCGCCGCTCACGCGGGCCGCCGTCACGTAGTCCTTGGAGGTTTCGGTGATCACCGCCGCACGGGCAAGACGCACGTAATGCGGCAGAATCACCAGGGCCACCGCCAGCATGGCGTTCATGAGGCCAGGACCCAGCACCGCCACGATCACGATGGCGAGCAGGAGGCTCGGCAGCGTGAGAATGATGTCCATCAGGCGCATGATGAAGATCTCGGTCAGGCCGCGGAAGAAACCCGCCACGAGGCCGAGAACGGTGCCGATCGCGATGGAGAGCGCCACCACGGCGATGCCGATGAGCAGCGACAGCTGCGCCCCGTAGATCAGGCGGGACAGGATATCGCGGCCGATGGGATCCGTGCCGAGCGGATAGGAAATCGAGCCGCCCTCCTGCCAGAACGGTGGCTTGAGGGCGATCGTGGTGTTGGTGAGATTCGGATCGTGGGGGGCGATCACATCGGCCAGCAGCGCCACGAGCACGACCGCCACGATGATCACGAGACCGGCGACGGCGCCATGGTTGGCGCTGAAATAGCCCCAGAACTCGCGCAAGGGGTGGGGAGGGGTGGCCGTCGGCGCTGCGACGGCCGGAGCTTCCATGATTTCAGTGGTCATCGCGTATGCCTGATGCGAGGATTGATGAGGCCGTAGGCGAGGTCGACGAGAAGGTTCACGCCCATGACGACCACGCCGAGCAGCAGCGCGCCGCCCTGCAGGACGGGATAATCGCGGCGGAAGATGGCGTCGATGAGCCACTTGCCCACACCCGGCCAGGAGAAGATGGTCTCGGTGAGGATCGCGCCGGTGAACAGCACGCCGATCTGCAGGCCGATGACGGTCACGACCGGGATCAGCGCGTTGCGCAGGGCATGCAGGGCGACGACCCGGAACCGGGAAAGGCCCTTGGCCTTGGCGGTGCGGATGTAATCCTCGCCGAGGACCTCCAGCATCGCCGAGCGCGTCATGCGGGCGATCACCGCGAGCGGCACGGTGCCGAGCACGATGGTGGGCAGGATCAGGTGCCTGACCGCCGACCAGAAAGCCTCGGGCTCGTCCGACAGGAGCGTGTCGATGAGCAGGAAGCCCGTGATCGCTTCGATGTAGTACAGCACGTCGATGCGGCCGGAGACAGGCGTCAGGTCGAACTGCACCGAGAACAGCAGGATAAGGATCAGGCCCCACCAGAAGATCGGCATGGAGTAGCCGGCAAGCGAGATGCCCATGACCCCATGGTCGAAGATCGAGTTTCGCTTGATCGCCGCGATGATGCCGGCCGGAAGACCGAGCAGAAGCGCGAAGAGGATCGCACAGGTGGCGAGCTCGATGGTGGCCGGGAACAGCGCGGCGAACTCGGTGAGCACCGGCTCCTGCGTGATCATGGACTTGCCGAGATCTCCCTGAAGGACGCGGGCCAGATAAATCCCGTACTGGACCAGGATCGGCTTGTCGAAGCCGTATTCTTTCCGGAGTTGCTCATGGCGCGCAGGGTCGATCCCGCGTTCGCCGGCAAGGGTTTCAATGGGATCGCCCGGTACGAGGCGGATCAGAAAGAAGGCCAGCAATGTGATCCCGATGAAGGTCGGGATGATCAGGCTGACGCGGGTGAGGATGAAGCGGAGCATCGGCTGAATGTAAAAAGGCGGAGCGGCCTTAGGAAGCCGCTCCGCCGTAGGTTGAAGGGAAGTGGGCTTACTTGCTGTTGATGTCCACGCCGTAGAAGGTGTGGCGACCGAACGGCGAGAGCTTGAAGTCCACGACTTCCTTGCGGACCGGCTTCAGCTGCACGGCGTGAGCCACCGTGAACCAGGGAGCCTGCTCCTTGAAGATCTTCTGAGCTTCTTCATAGAGCTTGGTACGCTCGGCCTGGTTCGTTGTGACCTTCGCCTTCGTCACGAGGTCGTCGAAGGGCTTGTGGCAGAACTTCGCGATGTTCGAGCCGGAAGCGCTCTGCGCCGAGGCGCAGCCCAGCAGGGTGTGCAGGAAGTTGTCCGGATCGCCGTTGTCGCCCGTCCAGCCGAGCTGAGCCATCTGGTGCTCGCCGGCCTGAGCCCGCTTGCGGTACTCACCCCACTCAAAGCTCTTGATCTCAGCCTTCACGCCGATCTTGGCGAGGTCAGCCTGCATGAGCTCCGCGATGCGGCGCGCGTTCGGGTTGTAGGGGCGCTGAACCGGCATAGCCCACAGGTCGGTCTCGAGACCGTTCGGGTAGCCAGCCTCGGCGAGCAGCTTCTTGGCGGCTTCCGGGTTGTACTCGTCTTCCTTCACGGAGTCGTTGTACGACCACATGGACGGCGGGATCGGGTTCTTGGCCGGAACGCCCGAGCCGAGGAACACGGCGTCGACGATCGCCTTCTTGTTCATGGCCATGTTGAAGGCCTTCCGGACGCGCACGTCGTCGAAGGGCTTCTTCGTGGTCTGGTAGGCAAGGTAGCCGACGTTGAGGCCAGCCTGCTCGAGGATCTGGACGTTCGGATCCTTCTTCATGGCCTCGAGGTCAGCCGGGTTCGGATACGGCATGACGTGGCATTCGCCCTTCTGGAGCTTCGCCCAGCGCACGGAGGCGTCCGGCGTGATCGAGAAGACGAGGTCGTCGATCTTCGCCTTGCCGGCCCAGTACTCAGGGAAAGCCTTGTAGCGGATGATCGCGTCCTTCTGGTACTGCACCAGGAAGAATGGGCCCGTGCCGATCGGCTCTTGGTCGATCTTTTCCGGGGTGCCGGCCTTCAGCATGGCATCGGCGTATTCCTTCGACTGCACGCTCGACCACATCATGGCGAGGTTGGCGAGGAAGGGAGCCTCGGGCTGATTGATGGTGATGCGGATCGTGTTGTCGTTCACCTTCTCCACCGACTTCAGCAGCTTGGGCATGCCCATGTCGTTGAAGTAGGAGTGGTTCGGGCTCGTGACCTTGAAGAAGGCGTTGTCTTCCTTCCACTGGCGCTCGAACATGAACACGATGTCGTCGGCGTTCATGTCGCGGGTCGGCTTGAAATTCTTGTTGGAGTGCCACTTCACGCCCTTGCGCAGGGTGAAGGTGTACACCGTGCCGTCAGCGGAAACTTCCCACTTCTCGGCGAGGCTGGGGACGACCTTGGTGCCGCCGCGCTCGAACTCGACGATGCGGTTGTAGATCTGCTCAGCGGCATCGAAGGACGTGCCGGTGGTGTTCACGCCGGGGTAGAAGTTCTCCGGGCTGCCTTCCGAGCAGTAGACGAGGGTCTTGGCGGCCAGGGGAGCGCCAGCCAGGAAGGCCGGAACGCAGATGGCTGCGAAAAGGGCTGATTTTTTCATTACCTGTAGTCCTCTGAGACGGCTCTAGTCGTGGCCGTTCTGTGACGGAGTTAAGGTGCGAAGCCCCGATATTGTCAATCTGTCGATGCAACAATGGATAATTTTTAGAGGAAATTAACCATTTTCTGCCCGCACGGCAGCCTGAACGCGCACCATTTATGAGTGGGCTTCCACGATTCTTCGCAGTTTCAGGCAATTATCGTTCAGGGAAGGATTGTCCGCAATCGGCAAGCGATCCGCCCGGCACGAAAAGCCACCATTCGTCCTTTTGCCCGACCACCTCGCCGACCTTCGCGACGCAGCGTCAGGGCTTGCGTGACCCGGCCGTCCATCTCGTTCAGGCAGGCTGCCTTCACCATCCCGCCGGATTGAGCGGGGTCTGGGCAGATCGGACCTTACAGCCGGCGAACCGCTTCCGTTACGACCGACGGGCCCGTGCTGCGTCCCAGCATCTCATCGACACGCGATCCATCGAGAAGTCTGGCCTGAAGACACGGGCGAGAGGCTGAACCGTCAGGCTGCTACTGAGCCGCCTGATCCGTGGCCTCGCGAATGGCGTTCAGGCCGACGCTGGCCTCTTCCGAATGACCCGTCCGCTGGACGGCCCGGAAGACCTGCTCGGCATCCTTGTAGCGGCCGAGATTGAAATAGGACCAGCCGCGAATCAGCAGGAGATCGTTCTGCTCCGGCACCAGCCGCGCCCGCTCGCTGAGGGCGAGAAGCGTTTCCACGTAGCGCCTGTCGCGGTAGGCCGCCAGTGCCCGCTGCGTGAGGATCGACGCCCCGAGCTCCACCTGGCGCGACCGGGTCTGCGGCGCCTCGGCGGCCGCGATGGCGGCCTCGGAGGTGAGGTTCTTGCGCAGGTAAGCCAGGGACTTGCCATAGGCCGCCTCTTCGCGGGTCCGGTTGCTGCCGGTAGCGATGGCCTGGTCGAAGGCGGTAACGGCCTCCAGGGGCCGGTTGATCTCCATCAGGCACCAGCCACGGGTGAGGGCTGCGTCTCCTGAAAGCCCTGCGGGATTGCGCGTCATGGCGCAGCTGCGCCCCAGGACGGAACGGGCCTGGGTCTGGCGGAGCCGCACGCCCTCCTCGGTCCGGACGACAGGCTGTTCGACCGCGACGCTCTCCATGGTGACCTGGCGCGGAGCGGCAGAGCGCGGCGCTGCAGGAGGCACGGCATCCATCTCGGTCCGAGGCTGGACCGGAGCGGACCGCTGCCCGGAGCCTGGATTGGTGCCGTCCGCGAGGTCCGCAATGCGCTGGGAGCGGCCCCGCCATTGGGCGACAACGGCGTTGAAGGCCGCGCGCTCGTTCAGGCGCTGCGCCGACAGGGCAAGGCCGTAGGCCGAGGGCTCGTCCGCAGGCCTCCAGCCGAGCGCCGTGCGGAACCAGTCCCGCGCGGTCCGGATCTGCTGCGTGTTGTAGGAGTACCAGCCCAGAGCCTGGGCTGCGTCGGGGAAGCGCTGCGCCGTCACGACCGGTACGATCCTGGCAACCACCGGGGCGTCGAGCCGGGGCGGCGGATCCTGGCTGAGGAGCGCGGTGGCAATGTCCAGGTAGACCTTCATGTTCTCGGGAGCGCGCTCGCGCCATTCATAGGCGAAGGCCTCGGCGTCCGTGAGCCGTTCGAGCGCCCTTAGAGACATGGCATAGCCTTCGGCCGCCTTGGCGCCGCCATTGCGGTCGAGCGCCGTCTTGAACAGCTCGAGCGCCCGCGCCGGATTGCCATGGTGGTAGTTGTACCAGCCCAGGATCAGCACGGGGCCGGCCTCGTTCGTGTTGCGGATCAGCCGCTCGACTGCCGCAAGGTCTTCGGCCGATGCAGTCGCCTTGCTGTCGAGGGAGGCCCGCTCGACCCTGCGGCGGGCCAGCTCGTCGCGGATGGAGCTGAAATCGTCCGGGGTCTCGCCGGTCCTGCGTTCGAACTGCAGCAGATCGGCGACCTGCTGTTCGGGCAGCAGGGTGAGAGCCTTCTGCAGCGTCGCCAGACGCTCGGCCGGGTTGGAGCAGTTGGTCAGGAGGTAGGTATAGACATCTCGGGTACGGGCCGGCTGATTGGTCCGGGCGAAGGCTTCGGCCACGCGCCAGAGCACGTCCACGTTCGTGCAGGTGAGAAGGTTGGGGGATTCGCTCGCCACGGACAGCACGGTCTGCCATTGGCCGGAATCGGAAGCATTGACCAGACGGCGGCGCGCCTCCACGGTCTCCAGCGCCGTGACCAGCTCCTCCGGCGGCTTCCAATTCGCGTCCGAGGCCTGGCGTTCAGCGATGGCTGCGCGGACTTCCGCGATCCGGTCCTCGCGATAGAGGTTCCACAGGCGCTCGATGAGCGGATCGGGCGCCGCTGCCCCGCCACCTGCCGACAGCTGCGACAGGTCGCTGGGAGGCGTCCAGTTGGGATAGAGCGCGCGAAGCCGGGCGATCTCCGCATTCACTCTTCGCGTATCGCCCTGGGATGCGAAATAGCGAAGGGCGGATTCGTCCACCTGCGGCTGGGAGCCGTTGGCGGGAGGTGCCTCGGACGGCGGCGATCCGGCAGGCGGCTGGGCACCGCCGGGGCCGGTCTGCTGCGCAATCGCTGCAAATCCCAGGATCAGGATCGCAGTCGTTATGGCGCTGCCGACGAGACGCATTGCGGATATTTCTCACCCAGCAGGGATTTTGCCAAAAGGTACAGGGTGGACGGATAATAGAGGCTCGGCTCGAACGCTCTCAGCGCTGACGGAACGGGCGTTCCGTCGAGCGCACAGGCCAGAGCGGCGTGAAGAATGACATAGCCCTGGTCCGTCAGCCGTTCCCGGATCTGTCCGGTCACCACGTTGACCACGGCAACCCCTTCGTTCTCCGCAGACCAGCGCTGCTTGAGGGCTCTCAGCCACTCCAAATCAGTCATCCCTGCTCTCAACAGGTAAAGCGGTATCCTTAAGGAGTTGTAACCGAACTCGGGCGGGAAGCCGTCCGCAGGCTTGGGCTGCAGCCCGCTCTGAAGGGAAAGCCAGTCTGCCTGCAGCCGCACGCGGCCCGAGGCTGCCTGCTGCAGAAGCAGGACCCCGTCGCGCCAGACCCGATTCCATTCGAATTCCGGCGCAAGCGCCGCCATCACGGGGAAAGCCTCGAAAACCCAGTAGGAGAGGTTGACCACCGGGCCGTCGGGACGGTCCCCGGCTCCGAAGCCGTCTGCGCCGGGCAGAAGGATGAGCGAGCGGCCGCTGCGACCGAAGGTGTTCTTGCCGATGGCCTTGGCGAGTTTCTGCGCGGCGGCAGTGTAGCGGGGCTCCTGCCAGACTTCCCCGGCCTTTGCCAGCGCATAGGCGATGAGGAGATCGCCGTCGGTGGCGTTGTTGCGGTCCGTCACCCTGGGCTTTGCGCCGGGATCCCACTTCCACACCGCCAAGCCGTCGTCCCGAATGAGAAGCTCGGTGAAGGTGAAGCTCCAGATCTGCTCGAAGGAGCGCCGGTCGGAGGCCGCCAGGGCCAGAAGCAGGCCGTATCCCTGTCCCTCGCTGTGGCTGATGTTGCCGTTGGCCGTGTCGACCACACGGCCGCTGTCCTCGACGAAGCGGGAGCGGTAGGCCTCCCAATCGGCCGACGAGACGGTGCCGGCGATCTTCACCGGCTGAACGGAGAGGCTCTGGGCGGATGCCATCGGTGTTACGACGAGGGAGAGCATGGCGAGGAGCCACGGCAGGAGCGTTGTAGAGCGTGGCACCCGGCGCGTCACGAGCGTCGTCCCAATCGGCTCAGGAGCAGGGCGGTGGCGACGCCGAGAAACGTGCAGCATGCCAGCATGACGAGAGCATATTGAAGGATGTTGGCGGACATCCAGTTCGCCGCAACGAGGCGGAGATTCGTCAGCGAAGGCGGCTGCGTCTGCACAAAGCGATAATCGCTGATGGGCTCGACCTGCAGCTTCATTTCCCGCGGCTCCAGAGCGATGGCGCGCCCCGACACCTGCGACCAGAGAAGGGGATTGGCCAGCCGGGCCATCTCGTCCGCCAAGGCGCGATCCGTGCGGGCCGTCACCAGGGTCCAGACCCCGGATCCCTCGCTGCGGCTCTGTGCCATGAGCAGGGATGCACGCGGCGGCGGCTCGTAGGGTGCATCGGTGCGCTCTTCCAGCTTCAACGACGACAGGGAGAGGCTGAAGGTCTTCTCCAGCCAGTCCTGCACGGTACCGATCGTCTGTTGAACGATCCCGCGGCGCTGGAACGTGTCCGACCAGCGCCTGCGAACCTCGTCGGTGGAGGCGGCGGTCGCGCGGTCGGGCGATGCCTCGCTTAAAGGCATGGAGAAATCCGCGCTCGCCGTCTGCGGCGCTCCCTTGTTGCCTGCGACCGGCGTCGAAGGCCACATCATGCGCAGGTGCTCGGTTACCCGCACGCGGTTGAGCATGCCGGGCGGAATCTGGTCGACGGCGCCGATGAACAGAACCGACTCGTCCTCGGCGGAAGCCGCATTGGCGAATTGCGCCCGCACCGGCTGGCCGGCGTTGCGCGCCATGCGGGCCAAGAGGGTTCCGGCGGCGGACAGGTTCAGCGCGTCGGGGCGTGCAAGGACGACGGTCGTGGGAAGGTCCTCATCCGAGAACCGGCCGGCGCCGAGAACCGCCAGATCTGGGAGGCGACCGATGCGTCCGAATTTCGGAAACTCGAGGGTGGTGGTGTCGAACAGCACGAAGCGGTTCGTCTCGGACAGGGTTTCTCCCGGCGCGCAGCGCGCGTCCGCGTCCGTTGTCAGGGCCGACTCGAGGGTGACGCGGTTGAGCCCTGACTTGAAGTTCTTGAGCGGAACCCGGACAGTGTGCCGCCGGACGATGTCACCCTGCGTGGTGATCGTCATCTGGGTGCTGATCTGGCCGTTGACGAACACGTTCACATGGCTGCCGGGGCGAACCGCCGACGTATAGGCCGCATCGAGATGCAGGATCGCTTCCCCGTACTCGGTGGCGTAGAAATCCGACGGGAGGTTGATGGCGAGATCCGCCTTCAGGCGTCGACCGGAAAACTCCTGCGTCGGCACGCCGAGATCGGCAAAGCGGAAGGATTGGCCGCCGAACGCTGTTGGAACCTCGGGCCAGTGCCAGGAGGCCGTGTCGATCATCCCGCGCTCGGCGTTGAGAGGATTGACAGTCTGAGCCCTGACGATCCCGATCGCCGTGTCGAGATCCTGCCAAGTGGGACCTGCGACCACCAGGGTCGAGCCGATGGAGCCGGGCTCCTGCATCATCATGGTCAGGGGCTGCACCGAAGCGGCATCCGGGATGCCGGGCACGAGGCCTCGCAACTCGCCCGCAAGGCCCATGGCGACCTTGATCGTCCCGACGGGCGAGGGACCCGGATCAGATTCCATCACCTGGATCACGGGATGGGCATAGCGTCCGCGCAGGGCGACGGTCTGCACGAGACGCAGCAGCCGGTCCCGCATCTCCGGCCTGTAGATCTTGGGCGCAACCACCCGGATCGTCGTGACGCCCGTGTTGTCGACGCCGACCGCCGGAAGATCGTCCAGACCGCGAAGGGTCTTGGTCGCTCCCTCGGCGAAGATGAGGCGCGTGGAGGCCGAGTCCACATCGGTCCAGAGCTCGTAGGTGGCCGCAATGGTGCAGTCGGTCCGATGACGCTGGAGAGCTTCCATGCGGATGATGTTCTGCCCCGGACGCAGAAGGCCGGGACGGATCGAAGACGTCACGCGCTTGAAGTCGTTCGACGAGGCGATCGGCGTGTCGAGAACGGATTCGCCGTTGATCGCGATCCTCAGGCGAGAGCCCTCGGGCATGACCACGACCGCGTTCTTGTACCCCATCGACAGGGTGGTGCCGCTTGCGGCCTCGTCCTGCGTGAGATGGAAGGTCCAGGACCGGGCGTCCGTTTCACCTTCGAAGCGAAGCGTCTCGAAGGGAAGGATCGGCCGCTCGATGCGCGCAGGGCTGCGCGCCGCCAGGGCATTCGTGGCGGCCGGCGCACGGACGGGCGGGGGAGTGCTTCCCACGGCTCCGGCGGGAGGAGCCGTATTGCGCGGTCCCATGCTGAAGGGCGCGGGTGTGCCGGCCAGCGGAGCCGGTTGCGGATCGGCCGGTCGTGGAGCCGGTGCTGCGGCAGGGGGCGAGCCGGGCTGACGCATGTCGAAGGGTAAGGTCGGCGCGGTCTGACTTGGCGCAGGCGCGGGGCTCGTCTGTGGCGCGCTCGATCCGCCGGGCGTCATGTTGAACGGCGTCGCCTGGCCGAAGGCGCCCTGTGCGCCCATCGCTTGCAGCCCCAGCAGGAAGAGGATCAGAACGCGGCGCACGACAACCTCCTACTTGACGGCTGCGGCTACGGACGGAGCCGGAGGGGCCGAACTGCCGATCCGCTGGAGACCGAAGAAGTAGGAGAGACCCCGGCCGGTCTGGTAGAACGCCACCATGAAGAACCAGAGCGTCCCGCGCAGGACACCGATATCATAGTGCCGGTTCTTCTGGAATTCGCTCCACTGATCCGCATTGGCAAACACGAGGTCCGCAATCATCCTCCGGTGCTCGGCCTTCTCGGTCATGAAGCGGCATCCCAGCAGCAGTCCGTCGTCGTCCATGCCGACCTTGCGGATCTCCACCGGCAGAGACTGCACCGGAAGGTTGGCGAAGGGCTGGAATTCGAGGGTGCCTGCCGCTCCCTTCTTGAGGCTGGGCTCGGCTGAGGGGGGCACATGAAGCCTTGCGCCGCCGACCGACACGTCCCGCAGGACGGCATCGATCACCTCGTCGCCCATGACAAAGCGGCAGGGGCGCTCAACGCGAACGCGATGGCTCTGGCGGCGCGTTGCCCGCTCGGACACCACGCCGAGGGCACAGCCCGCGATGATCAGGTTGAGGATGTTCCAGGCTCCCGTGACGAGGGTCAGGTCGGCCTTGTAGGGCTCGGCCCAGACCCGCACCCCGGTCGCCACGACGCCGAGGAGCAGGATGCCGAAGATGATGAAATAGGGCGTCCCCAATTCCGAGACCCGGCTCTCGTCCATGGACTCGTTCTTCGACGTGACCTTGAAGGTGGGCTTGCTCGGGTTGGCGATCACCGACAGCACGGCGGGCAGAAGATAGATCGTCTGGACATATTCGTAGAGATCCGAAATCCACGGCCAGCGATAGCGGCCATAGAGATAGTTCTGCATCATGAAGTTCACCATCATGTAGGTGAACGTATAGGCGAAGAACTCGCCTCCGGATGCGGTGAAGATCTCCAGCGAGAAGAACAGATAGCAAAGCGGCGAGACGAGGAAGCAGAACCGGGAGAACGGGAACAGCCAGAACATGCTGCTCGACATGTAGCAGAGGCGCTGCGACAGCTTCAGCCCACGTTTGAAGGGCGGAAACTTGTAGCGCAGGATCTGCATCATGCCCTGCGCCCAGCGCGAGCGCTGGCCGATGAAGCTTGCAAAGCTGTCCGGCTGCAGTCCGGCGATCAGGGGCTTGTCCACATAGGCGCTCTTCCAGCCCCGGGAATGGAGTTCCAGGGCGGTCTCGCAGTCTTCCGTGATGCTGACGCCGCTGAAGCCGTTGGTCTCCTGCAAGGCCTCGCGCCGGAGCACGGCGGCGGAGCCGCAGAAGAACGAAGCATCCCACTTGTCGAGACCGCGCTGGATGACGCCGTAGAACATCTCGTTCTCCGATGGCATGGTCTGGAACGTGCCGAGATTGCGCTCGAGCGGGTCGGGATTGATGAAGAAGTGGGGCGTCTGGACCAGAAACAGGTTCTTGTCCGCCGTGAAATAGCCGACGGTCTCGGTCAGGAAGTTCCGGGCCGGGGCATGGTCGGCGTCGAAGACGGCAACCAGGTCGCTCGTGGAGTGCTCGAGGCCATTGTTGAGATTGCCGGCCTTGGCGTGCAGGTTGCGGGCGCGGGTCAGGTAGCGGACATCGAGCGCAGCGCACAGGGCCTGCAGCTCCGCGCGGCGTTCCCGGGCCTGCAGTGCGGCGAGCGCATTCGGGGAACTGCATTTCTCGTCCGTGCCGCCATCGTCCAGAAGCCAGACCGTCAGCTTGTCCTCCGGGTAGGTCATCGCCTTGGCGGCCGCAAGCGTGGTGGCGAGGAGATCGGCGCCCTCGTTGTAGCTTGGAACGAACACGTCGACGGTGGGCAGGTTGTGCGGGTCGATCTGCGGTGCCTTGCGCGAGGGCATCGGGCTGGAGACTACGAAGAGGCTCAAGAACAGCATCATGACGCTGTACATCTCGGCCAGGTACAGCAGGAAGCCGGGGATGAAGTTCGCCACTTCGGTAATCGGCGGGATGGTGCTGGTGGTCCGCCAGAACACGTAGCGCAGGACGATGGCGGTGCCCAAAGCCAGGGCGATCTGGCGCCAGATGCCTTGCGCCCGGAAGAACTTGATGATGATCATGCAGGCCACCACGGTGAGGCCTGCCACAAGGTGCGCCTGAAGGCTGATGGGAAGAACGACAAGCGAGACAATCAGGATCGCCGCCACTGCCCAGAGGGCCACGATAAGACCTGCTCGCATCTGTCTAGATTCTCGGCTTGAGTGTTCGCGTGAGAGATTGCACGCTTAAGTCAAGACTATGAACAGGTCTATTAATATATCCGTATTGTTGCTTAGGCTTAATGTCACACAGGTAAATAAAGCAATATAAAACGTTATTACATATATGTAAATAGACTTGACCTTTACTCGCTCGGCGGAGGCGGCACCACAGGGTAGCCACCCAATGGCACCGGATTCTGCGGCGAAGATGGAACGGGAATGGCCGGTACGACCGTATCCTTGTCGTTGACGCGCCCCGATGTTTCGGGAAGGGTGGCGCGGCGGCTTTCCGTGGACAGGACGCGCCGGCGGATCACGGTGGCGTCCTCTCGCCTGTCGAGGCCAAGCGGATACATCGGTGCGTCGACCTGTCCGAATCCGGCAGGCGGCGATGGCGGATCACCGTAGGGGTTCCAGGATTCCTGACGGTAGTAGGCGGCAATCGTGTAGCCGTACATGACCCGCAGGAGTTGATCGACACTGGCATCGGCATCGCACAGGCGCAGGCGAACCGAAATTGCTCCCCCGGGCACCAGAACGGCGGGCTTGTCGGGCTCGATCTGCTGCCAAGCATACAGGCAGAGATCGCCACGGGAGGAGCGCCCCGTCGCAAATCCGAAGGGGCCGAACTTGTTCTGCACGTAGACGAGGGACGTCTCCATCGTGACGCCAGGGATACGCTCCTCCATCTCTCTCTCGATCCGGTCCGGGGTGAGAGGAGGAAGGGAGAGCGTTTCCGGGATCTCCATGTTGCTCGCGGTGTTGTTGAGCAGGCTCGCGTAGAAGGCGTTCTGCCCGCTCGTCAGCGAGGCCGTCGAGAGGGCGATCTCCTGCGAGATCCCGTTCTGGAAGGTACGCTGCAGGACAGCCACGACGGAAGGCCCTCCCGGAGGAGGGACGACGATCGCACGGGTTGCCGGGACCTCGGAGTTCAGGGTCGCATAGTCGAGATCGGAGCGGCCTGCGCACGCCGCGACGCTCATCAGAGCGGCTGCGGCGGCGAGCAGCTTCAGGAATCTGCCGCGATCGCCCGCATGCCTGTGCGCATAGGCAATGCGGGCCTCGGGCGCTGCAGCGCCGAAGTGCATCTGATTCCCTGGCATCGAAGCGGTCATGCGAAACGTGGAAACTCTGGTGGCCGGCCAGCCGAGGCAGGCTCGCCCGAGGGACGAGCCCCGGAGCGGATGGCCCGTTCAGCTAGATGTTTAACCAGCTATGACCATTCATGGTTAACGAACAGTAAGCATGACCGTGGGCGCGGACTATAATCCGGACCGGATGGGCGCTTCGCCTTGACCTCACTGCCGGACGGCATACAAACGGCCCATCGCCCTCAGATACGATTGGCTCTGGGGTGCCTCCCGGATCCCCCGATGACATTGCTGGGCCCATCCGCTGAAGCGGGCAGGCCGATTTGCCGGTCCCGGCCTAGAGGCCGGTTTGAAGAAAGCCTTTTTCGATGCAGTCCGCCTTTTTGCGCAACGCGCTCATCCTCGGCATGCTCTCCGCCGTCGGGCCGTTCGCCATCGACATGTACCTGCCTGCCTTTCCGGCGATCGCCCGGGAGTATCAGGTCGATGTGAGCGGCGTGCAGATGAGCCTCATGAGCTTCTTCCTGGCAGTCGCCCTCTGCCAGAGCGTGTATGGGCCGCTCTCCGACCGGTTCGGACGCAAGCCGCCGCTTTATGCGGGGCTGGGGCTGTTCGCGCTGGCCAGCATCGGCTGCAGCTTCGCACCGAACGTGGAGACCCTGATCGCCCTCCGCTTCCTGCAGGGTGTCGGCTCCTGCGCCGCCATGGTGATCCCCCGGGCCATCATCCGCGATCTCCACACCGGGCACGAGGCAGCCCGCCTGATGGCGACCAGCATGCTGGTCTTCAGCGTCTCGCCGATCCTGGCGCCGCTGGCCGGAAGCGCCCTGACGGCATTCTTCAGCTGGCGCGTGATCTTCTGGGCCATCGCGCTCATCGGGCTAGGAGGTCTTGCGGTCGTGCTCTTCCTTCTGCCCGAAACCCATAAGCCGGATCAGGGCAAGGGAGGCATCGCTCAGGCCTTCCGCACTTATGGGAGCCTGCTGACGGACCGACGCTTTCTCGGCCTCGCCTTCATCGGCGGATTCAGCCAGGCCAGCTTCTTCGCGTATCTCGCCGGGTCGTCGGTGATCTTCATCGAGCATTTCGGCATGTCGCCCTCGGCCTACAGCATGATCTTTGCGTCGAACGCCATTGCGTTCATCGGCAGCGCCCAGTTCAACAGCACCCTCATGCGCCGTTTCGGAGCCGAGCGCGTGGTGCGGACCGCGATCTCATGCTTCGCCAGCCTCGTGACGCTGCTCTTCCTGTTGACCGTCGCTGGCGTCGACAACGCCTTCGTCCTGTGGGGGCTCCTGTTCGTGTCCTTCGGCTGCCTGGGCTTCGTCATTCCCTCCACGGCGGTGCTGGCCCTCGAGGAGCACGGCCCTGTCGCCGGCACGGCCTCGGCTCTCATGGGCACCCTGCAGCTCGGCACTGGCGCCGTGGTCATTGCGCTGGTCAGCGCCCTCTACAACGGCACGTCCGTCTCGATGGTGAGCGCCATCTTCGTCTGTGCCTGCGTGGCGTTCGCCTTAAGCTTCCGGACCATGAAGCCGAAGCGGGTCTATCCCTGACGGGTCTGGTCGAGGATCCAGTCGCGGAAGGAGCGCAGCAGCGGCGTCTCCGCCTTGTGCTCCGGGTAGACGAGATAATAGGCGCCGCCGCTGACGAGGCTGTTGGGGAACAGGATCTCCAAGCGGCCCGAAGCCAGCTCATCGGCGATCAGGAAGTGCGGAATCAGGGCGGCGCCCAGGCCCGCAGCGGCGGCTTGAGCCACCATGGCAAACTGCTCGAAGCGCGGGCCGCGCAGGGGATTGCCGATCTCCACCCCGACGCTCGCGAACCACTCCGCCCAGGCAGTGGGCCGCGTGCTCTGCTGCAGCAGCGTGGCGCGGGTCAGGTCCTGCGGAGACCGCAGGTTCTCGCGCTCCCGGTAGGCCGGGCTGCAGACGGGCACCGCCTCTTCCGTCCGCAGCAATTCGCACACCGCGCCTGGCCAATGGGGTTCGCCGAAATGAATGGCGGCATCAAAAGGCTCGGCGGCAAAGTCGAACGGCACGAGCCGCACGCCGAAATTCACCGTCGCGCCCGGATGCTGGGCGAAGAAGCCGGGAATGCGCGGAATGAGCCATCGCGTGCCGAAGGTCGGAAGTGTCGCAAGGTTGAGCACGCCGGTCGTACCGGAGAGCGCGATGGCCTGATGGGTGGCGTCGGACAACTCGGACAGGGTGCCCCGCACCTGGGATGCATACAGGCGCCCCACATCCGTGAGCACCACCCGCTGCCGCGAGCGGCTGAACAGGGAGACGCCGAGCGATTCTTCCAGCTGCTGGATCTGGCGCGAAACCGCACTCTGCGTCAGGTTCAATTCCTCGGCGGCTCGCGACACGCTGCCATGGCGGGCCGTGGCCTCGAAGGCGAGGAGATTGCCCACATTGGGCAGGAAACCGCGACGAAACACCTGTTCATTCCGGTTGAGAATAACCTGCTGCGAAGATGTCGATTTACTTTTAGCCTGTCCAGCGCGATTTTGCCGCTCAAATTCAATGGGTTTGGCTGGCCTGACGCCGGCGCCCGCACTCTCTGATGGGAAGGATGATCATCATGGCCGGTACTCAACAGGAACTCGCGAAGCTCAAGTGGGAAGACCCGCTGCTTCTCGACGATCTCCTCACCGATGACGAGCGCATGATTCGCGACACCGCCCGTGCCTACGCCCAGGACAAGCTCCTGCCCCGCGTGATCGAGGCCTATCGCGAGGAGAAGACCGACCGTGCCATCTTCAACGAGATGGGTGAGCTCGGCCTTCTCGGCGTGACCCTGCCGGAGGATTACGGCTGCGCGGGAGCGTCCTACGTGGCCTACGGCCTCGTGGCCCGCGAGGTGGAGCGGGTCGATTCCGGCTACCGCTCCATGATGAGCGTGCAGTCCTCCCTCGTGATGTACCCGATCTATGCCTATGGCTCCGAGGAGCAGCGCCGCAAGTACCTGCCCAAGCTCGCTTCGGGTGAGTTCGTGGGCTGCTTCGGCCTGACCGAGCCGGATGCAGGCTCCGACCCCGCCGGCATGAAGACCCGCGCCGTGAAGACCGATGGCGGCTACCGCCTCACCGGCTCCAAGATGTGGATCTCCAACTCCCCCATCGCGGACGTGTTCGTGGTCTGGGCGAAATCGGAGGCCCACGACAACCAGATCCGCGGCTTCGTGCTGGACAAGGGCATGAAGGGTCTCTCCGCTCCCAAGATTGGCGGCAAGCTTTCCTTGCGCGCCTCCATCACCGGCGAGATCGTCATGGACAACGTCGAGGTGGGTGAGGATGCGCTGCTGCCGAACGTGTCCGGCCTGAAAGGCCCCTTCGGCTGCCTCAACCGCGCCCGCTACGGCATCTCCTGGGGAGCCCTGGGCGCGGCGGAGGATTGCTGGCACCGGGCGCGTCAGTACACCCTCGACCGTAAGCAGTTCGACCGGCCGCTCGCCGCCACCCAGCTCGTGCAGAAGAAGCTCGCCGACATGATGACTGAGATTACGCTCGGCCTCCATGCCAGCCTGCGCGTCGGCCGCCTCTTCGACGAGGGCCGCGTGGCGCCGGAGATGATCTCGCTGGTCAAGCGCAACAATGTCGGCAAGGCCCTGGATATCGCCCGCGTCGCCCGCGACATGCATGGCGGCAACGGGATCCAGGAGGAATACCATGTGATGCGCCACGCGCAGAACCTGGAGACCGTGAACACCTATGAGGGCACCCATGACGTGCACGCGCTGATCCTGGGCCGCGCCCAGACCGGCCTGCAGGCGTTCTTCTAAGAGGGGGGCACAGCCATGGCGCTTCGAATCACCCTGGCGGGATCGACCGGCTGGGTCGGCAAGGCCCTCGTGGCGGCGATTGCCGCCGCGGACGACCTCGTGCTGGCCGGTGCCGTCAGCCGCAGCGCCGCCGGCCAGGATGCTGGCGAGGCCGCCGGACTTCCCCGCCTCGGCGTTCCGATCAGCGCAACCCTCGAAGAGGCGCTGCGTGAGCCATCCGATGTGGTGATCGACTACACCAAGCCTGGCGCCGTGAAGGCTCATGCCCTCACGGCTCTCGCCGAAGGGCGGCATGTGGTCGTCGGCACATCGGGATTGGGCGCAGATGATTACGCCGAGATCGACGTGCAGGCGCAGAAGATGGGGCGGGGCGTGCTCGCAGCCGGGAATTTCTCGATCACTGCGACGCTCCTGCGCCGTTTCGCCCTTGAGGCTGCGCGCTACGTGCCGGACGTGGAAGTCATCGACTACGCCTCCGCTAAAAAGCCGGACACGCCGTCGGGCACGGCCCGCGAGCTGGCCGAGCTCTTGAGCGAGACGCGCCAGCCCGCCACCTCGAAGCCTGTCGCCGAACTGACCGGCGTCCGCGAGACCCGCGGTGGTGCGCTCGGCGCCAGGGAGCCGGTGCAGGTCCATTCCCTGCGCATGCCGTCCTTTGTCTTGTCCTGCGAGGCCGTGTTCGGCGCCGACAACGAGCGGCTCGTGATCCGTCACGATGCCGGCTCGTCGGCTGCTCCTTACGTTGCCGGCACCCTGCTGGCTGCCCGTCGCGTCGGCTCGTTCACCGGCCTGCGGCGTGGCCTCGACACCATCATGGATTGATCCGCATGAAACCGCTCGCAGGCCTCAAGGTTCTTGAACTCGCGCGCATTCTGGCGGGCCCCTGGGTCGGCCAGTTGCTCGCCGATCTCGGCGCCGATGTGGTGAAGGTGGAGCGGCCGGGTGCGGGCGACGACACGCGCGGCTGGGGACCTCCCTTCATCGAGGGCGCGGAGGGCGATGATCTCTCGGCGGCCTACTTCCATTCCTGCAACCGCGGCAAGCGCTCCATCGCGGCGGATTTCGAGACGCCCGAGGGACAGGAACTCGTGCGCAAACTCTCCGCGCATGCGGACGTGGTGATCGAGAATTTCAAAGTCGGCGGCCTGAAGAAATACGGGCTCGACTACGAGAGCCTGAAAAAGATCAACCCGCGCCTCGTCTACTGCTCGATCACGGGCTTCGGCCAGAACGGGCCCTATGCGGCCCGCGCCGGCTACGATTTCATGATCCAGGGCATGGGCGGGATCATGGACCTGACCGGAGATCCGGACGGCGAGCCGCAGAAGATCGGTGTCGCTTATGTGGACATCTTCACCGGCGTCTATTCGGTCGTCGGCATCCTGGCCGCCCTTCGCCAGCGCGATGCGACGGGGGAGGGAGCGCATCTCGACATGGCGCTCCTTGACGTGCAGACGAGCGTGCTGGCGAACCAAGCCATGAACTACCTGGCCTCGGGCAAGTCGCCCCGGCGGATGGGCAATGCCCATCCCAACATCGTGCCGTATCAGGTTTTCCCGGTGGCGGACGGTCACGTGATCGTGGCGGTTGGCAACGACGGGCAGTTCACACGCCTCATGTCGGTTCTCGGCAAGCCTGAACTGGCCCAGGACGAACGCTTCAGGTCCAATGCGGGCCGTGTGGGCAACCGGGCCGAACTCGTGCCGATCCTGACCGAACTCACCCTAAAGACCACCCGCAATGCGCTGCTGTCGGCGCTCGAAAAACAGGGTGTTCCGGCCGGTCCCATCAACACGGTGGCGGATGTCTTCGCCGACCCGCAGGTCATCGCCCGCGGCATGAGGATCGACCTGCCCTCGCCTATGGCTCAGGGCGGTGCCATCCCGTCCGTCCGCTCGCCGATCGTGATGAATGGAGAGCGGATGGCGGCCTCGCGGCCTTCCCCGCGCCTCGGCGAGCATACGGATGAGGTGTTGAGCGATCCGTCCTGGATGGCCTGAGCGGCCGCTGCCTATTCGGCAATCCCCTTGGCCAGCAGGCGGTCGACCGCCTGCAGGATCCGTTCGCGATCCTCGGCTGAGAAGGGGCTGAGATCGTGCATCTCGAAGCTGTTGAGGCCCTCGACGGCAAGCCAGGCCAAAAGAGCGGCATCGAGATCGTCCGAGGTTTCCTTAAAGGTCCTCAGGGTTTCCCGAACGACCTCCCGCAGCGGATCGAGAAGGCGCGGGTTTTCGGCCGTTGCGGCCAGCATACCGTTGGCCGTCTCCTTCATCTGGCCGCTGCACAGCTTCAGCAGGGCTGCCGTGCAGAGACGCGCCTCCAGGTTTCTCCCCGGTGGCGTCTGCTTGCGCATCTCTTCCTTCTCGGCCGCCACATTGTCGATCAGGCGCTGGATCATCCCCTGAAGCAGGGCTTCCTTGGTGGGGAAGTTGTAAAGCAGCCCGCCTTTGCTGAGTCCTGCCTTCTCCGCCACGGCCTCGAGCGTCAGCCGACCGGCGCCAATCTCGCCAACAAGTTCTGCGGCCGCATCGAGAATTTTTTCTCGGGAACTCTTACGGCCTCTGGTACAGGGAAACAGCATCTATAACTCTTGTTTTGTGCGTTGCCGCACTTGCGACTAAACCGTCCAGACGGTATATAAATTGTTCCACGGCATTGGCGTCAAGGGAAAGCCGCGTTATTGCCGCACCTCCTTAGTCTTATAGGAGCCCGTGATGAGGGCTCAGAATTTCGGAAGAAGCCTATGAAACGGCGCCTTGTAGTCGGTCTTGTGTTCATTCTCGCGGTTGGCCTCTGCGGCGGGCTGATCTGGTTCAACTTCTTCCGCGACAAGATGATCACGCAGTTCTTCGCCACCATGCAGCCACCGGCGCAGACGGTTTCTGCTGCCAAGGTTGAAGCAAAGACCTGGTCGCCGAGCATCGGCGCCATCGGCACGGCGAAGGCCGCCAACGGGGTTGAACTGGCCTTCGAGACGGCTGGCATTGTCAGCCAAATCAGGTTCAAGGCGAACCAAAACGTCCGTCAGGGCGAGATCCTCGTCCAGCTCGACGATACTGTAGAGCGTGCGGATATTCAGGATGTCCAGGCGAATGTGAAGACCGCCGAAAGCAACTTCGAGCGCGCCAAGACCCTGTCGACCCGCGGCTACGGTACGGAAGCGAACCTCGATCAGGCCAGTGCACTGCTCGCGGCCGCACGGTCGCGTCTGGCACGCCTGCAGGCCACAATCGAGCAGAAGACCCTGAAGGCGCCGTTCTCCGGCGTCATCGGCATTCCGCGGATCGATGTCGGGCAGTATCTGCAGCCGGGAACAATTATCACGAGCTTCCAGGATCTGTCGTCCATGAAGGTCGACTTCACGGTTCCGGAGCAGCGGGCCGGCGAGATCAAGCTCGGCCAGGAAGTCCGAGTGGGCGTGACCGAGTCGGACCTGCCCTTCAAGGGGCGCGTCATCGGCAAGGATCCTCGCGTCGATCCAGCGACCCGTCTGGTCTCCGTTCAGGCGCTGATCGAGGACAACAAGGACGGGGCCATTCTCCCGGGCCAGTTCCTCCACGTGGAGGCGATCTTGCCGGAGCAGCCCAACGTCATGACCCTGCCACAGACGGCGGTTATCACCAGCCTCTACGGGGACTACGTCTATACGATCGAGCAGGAAGAGCGGGCGGGCCAGCAGGTTCAGGTGGTCAAGCAGGTCTTCGTTAAGACTGGCCGCCGCCGCGGCGGGGCTCTCGAAATCGTCTCCGGCCTCAATGCTGGTCAGCAGGTGGCTGCCTCGGGGCAGAACAAGCTGCAAGCCGGTTCGACCGTCAAAATCGACAATACCATCGATGTGACCAAGCTCGACGCGACGAAGCTCGCAAGCGGGCAATAGGCATCAGCCATGAGTTTTACAGAACTATTCATCCGCCGCCCCGTCCTGTCGATGGTGGTGAGCCTCCTGATCCTGCTGCTGGGTGCGCAGGGTCTGATGAACCTCCAGGTGCGCCAGTATCCGGAGGTCGAGGAAACCACCATCACGATCACGACGGTCTATACGGGCGCCAGCGCCGACCTGATCCAGGGCTTCATCAGCACGCCCATCGCCAAGTCCGTGTCGAGCGCGGAAGGCGTCGACTACGTGACGACGCAGAGCCGCCTGGGCGTGAGCACGGTGTCCGTGCGCATGCGCCTCAACACGGATCCGAACGCGGCGCTCACCGAAGTCACCTCCAAGGTGCAGCAGATCCGCGCGCAGCTTCCCTCCGAGGCTGAGGATCCGGTGATCATGAAGGGTACGGGGCAGAGCTTCGCCCTCATGTACATCACCTTCGGCAGCACGGAGATGAACCCGGAGCAGGTCTCCGAATTCCTCACCCGTGTGGTGCAGCCGCGCTTTGCGACGCTGGAAGGCGTCGGCAATGCCGAGATCCTCGGCGGGCGCGACTTCTCCATGCGTGTCTGGATCGATCCCGTGCGCCTGGCGGCTCGCGCTGTCACGGCCGGCGATGTGGTGGCGGCGATCAGGGCCAACAACTTCCTCGCGGCACCCGGCAAGACCCAGAGCGAGTACGTTGCCTACCGACTTGACATGCAGACCACCCTGCAGACGCCTGAGACTTTCGGCACGCTGCCGATCCGCTCAAACGGCGACCAGGTCGTGCGCCTGCGCGATGTGGCGGATGTGGAACTCGGACCTGAAAGCACGGACACCATCGTCAGCTTCAACGGCAGCCAGGGCACCTTCATCGGCATCACGCCGACGCCGTCGGCCAACCCTCTGACCGTCGCCGAAGAGGTGACAAAAGCCATTGAGGGAATTCGCGCGACCCTGCCTCAGGGCATGAATGTCGAGATCGTCTACGATGCGTCGAACTTCATCTCGGCTTCGATCGAAGAGGTGTTCAAGACCATCGGCGAGGCGGCGCTCATCGTCGTGGTGGTGATCCTGCTGTTCCTCGGCTCCTTCCGCTCGGTGTTGATCCCCATCGTGACCATCCCGCTCTCGCTCGTGGGCGTGTGCTTCTTCCTCTATGCGCTGGGCTACTCGATCAACCTGCTCACCCTGCTGGCGATGGTGCTTGCCATCGGCCTCGTGGTGGACGACGCCATCGTGGTGCTTGAGAACATTCACCGCCACATCGAGGAAGGTCTCAAGCCGGTCGATGCGGCCGTTACCGGCATGAAGGAGATCTTCGTGCCGATCGTCTCCATGACGATCACGCTGGCAGCCGTCTACGCCCCGATCGGCTTCACGCAGGGCCTGACGGGCTCGCTCTTCCGCGAGTTCGCCTTCACGCTCGCTGGGGCCGTGATCATCTCGGGCATCGTCGCCGTGACGCTCTCGCCCATGATGTCCTCGAAGCTGCTGAAGGGACATGGCGGCCAAGGGCGCTTTGCCGCTCTCGTCGACCGCGTCTTCACCCGGATCGAGAACTGGTATGCCCGGCGCCTGAAGGGCTCGCTGGACTATCGCGGCGTGACGCTCGTCATCGTCGCCGTCCTGCTCGGCACCACGGCGTTCATGTTCACCAAGACCTCCTCCGAGCTTGCGCCGGAAGAGGATCAGGGCGCCTATCTCGGCATTCTGAATGCGCCGAAATATGCGACCGCCGATTATACCCAGGCCTTCTCCAAGCAGTTCACCAATGCGGCCGAGAAGATCAAGGAAATCGACGACAGCTTCCTGATCGTCGGCATCGACGGCGGCGGCGGCGGCTTCTTCGGCTTCAAGCTGAAGGAATGGAGCGAACGCGAGAAGAAGGGTGCCGAGACCAAGCAGGACATTCAGAACCTTCTGAATGAGAATGCCGGCCTCCAGGCCTTCGCCTTCGCGCCTCCGTCCCTGCCCGGAGCCGGTGACGGCCTGCCGATCCAATATGTGCTGCGCACGATCGGCGATTCCTCACAGGCCTATGAGACCGCAGATGAGATCCGCAAGCGGGCGATGAAGTCGGGCAAGTTCATCGTTGTCCAGAACTCCATCTCCTACGAGTCGCCGCGGGCGCGCATCACGGTCGACCGCGACCGGGCAGCCGCTCTGGGCGTGCCTGTGTCCGAGATCGGCAACACCCTCGGGGCTCTCGTCGGCGGCGCGCCGATCTCGAAGTTCGACCGGGACAACCGGAGCTACGACGTCGTCAGCCAGGTCCGGCAGGAAGACCGTCTCAATCCGGAGCGCTTGACCGCGTACTATGTGCGCGCGTCCGACGGCTCCATGGTGCCGCTGTCCGCGCTCATCAGCATCAAGACGGATGCGGCGCCGGCCGTCATCGAGCAGTTCAACCAGCTCAATTCGGCAACCCTGTCGGCCCTGCCTCTCCCAGGCGTGACCACGTCGGAAGGTCTGGCGACCCTGCGCTCCATCGCTAAGGAAGTCATGCCGCAGGGCTTCTATGAGGACTATGCCGGTCAGTCGCGCCTGGAAATCCAGGAGGGCAACTCGATCTTCCTGGCCTTCGGGCTCGCCATCATCGTGATCTACCTGGTGCTGGCGGCGCAGTTCGAGAGCTTCCGCGACCCGTTCATCATCATGATGTCTGTTCCGCTCTCCATGTTCGGCGCCATGATCTTCCTGAACTTAGGTCTGGCCACCCTCAACATCTACACGCAGGTGGGCCTGATCACCCTCGTGGGCCTGATCACCAAGCACGGCATCCTGATGGTGGAGTTCGCCAACGAGCAGAAGGAGAAGCACGGGGTCAGCAAGCGCGAGGCCATCGAGGAAGCGGCACGCGTTCGTCTGCGGCCGATCCTGATGACCACGGCCGCCATGGTGCTGGGCGTCGCGCCTCTGCTCTATGCCAGCGGCGCCGGCGCGGCTGCCCGCTTCTCCATGGGTCTGGTGATCGCGTCCGGCATGTCCATCGGGACGATCTTCACGCTCTTCGTGGTGCCGATGTTCTACACCTTCATTTCACGGGAGACGGTGCGGGTCGAACGGACGAGCAGTCGAGCCGAAGGGACGCACCATCACCGTCAACCCGTCGCGGCGGAATGACAAAGAAAAGGCCGGGCACTGCCCGGCCTTTTTGATTTCATTGCGAGAGGCAGATCGGCGTCGATCTGCCTCTTCTCGAATCACTGAGTGATTTCGCCTTCGACTTCCATGAACGGCGAGACCGACTTGAAGCCGGCCTGCTCCGCAGCCTTGCGGACGGCCTCGGCCACCTCGGTCGAATGAACCTCGACGGTCTCGCCGGTCTTCGCATCCACGAACATGATCTTCATCGCGTTCATGTCTGGCTGGCCGTGGGAGATGACATAGGAGTTCTGGGTAGCCAGACGGTGGACGAGACCTGCATCGCGCAGGAAGTCCAGGGCACGATAGATAGTGACGGGAGCAAGACGCTTCTTCTCGTTGCTCAGGCGATCGACCAGATCGTAAGCCCCGACCGGACCGCCGCTCTGGACCAACTCGCGATAGACGCGCTCCCGGATCGGCGTGAGCCTGAGATTGTTCTGCCGGCACACATCGTCGGCACGACGGAGGAGGTTGTCCTCTTCTTCCTTCCTGAGGGCCTTGGTGCTCATGAGCCACACTCCTGTTATTACGGAACCTATATGAACATATAGGTAAATTACGGCTCTGACAATGTGCTATCGTTGCGAAATATGCCGGAACTACACATTTTCCTCAACGGAAGCGACGGGACTAGCCATAATAGGTGCCCGTAACAGCGTAATACACGTAATAACGTTTATATAGGCCGAGAGTTCCCGCAGGCGCCTACTTTTGGCAGGTGTCGCAAAGGCCCCGGATCTCCACCGTCACCTTCTTGGCCGAGAAGGCGTGATCGTCGCTCCAGTGGGATAGCCGCTCGCTGATATGCGGATCGGTAAATTCCTTCACCAAACCGCAGCTCTCGCAGATCGCAAAGGCTGCCATGTCTTGATGGTCATGCGGATGCTTGCAGGCCACGTAGGCGTTCAGGCTCTCAAGCCTGTGGGCGAGGCCCTTCTCGATGAGCTTGTCCAGCGACCGATAGACCGTCGGCGGCGTGACCGCCCCTTTAGCCCGCATCTTGTCGAGGACCTCATAGGCCGAAAGCGGATTCTGGGCGGAGCAAAGAATCCGATGAACCCGCTTCTGGGTCTCGTTCAGGTCGTCGAGGCTGTGGTGGTGATGCGTATGGGCCATCTGAAATCGTCGGGTCCGCCGGGCGTGGTCGCCCTATACGTCATGATTGCGGAAGCGATTTCAAGGTACTTGCGCCGAATGCCCTGCCGAAGATATCCCGGCAGGGTTTTTCATTGATCGGCCGCTTTAGAGATCGACCCAGGCCGCCTTGCGCTGGGAGGAGCGGACCGCCGCTTCGATGAATCGCACGCCGCGAACGCCCTGATCCACTGTTGGGACCTGAAGCGAGAAGGGGTTGGGCTCGCGCTTCTCGATGCGTGCCGTGATCTGCTCGGCCACGTCCGTATAGAGCTGGGCGAAGCCTTCGAGATAGCCTTCAGGGTGTCCGCCCGGGATGCGCGACGCAGCGCGGGAGGCTTCGTCGGCCCCATAGCCATTGCGACGAATGATGCGGGGCGGCTCGCCGAGCGGCGAGAAGGTGAGGTAGTTCGGGTTCTCCTGGTGCCACTCGAGGCCCGCTTTCTCGCCATAGACGCGGATCTTGAGGCCGTTCTCAAGGCCTGCCGCCACCTGGCTGCACCAGAGCATGCCTTTAGCGCCTGACGCGAAGCGCAGCATCATGTGGGCATTGTCGTCCAGCCTGCGGCCTTCCACGAAGGTGTGAAGCTCCGCAGAGAGTGACGCGACCTCGTCGCCCACGATGAACTCGGCAAGGTTGAAGGCATGCGTGCCGATGTCGCCCACGGCGCCGGCCGGCCCTGAGCGTGCCGGATCCGTGCGCCATTCGGCCTGCTTGCTGCCAGTCTCCTCCATGCGGGTGGCAAGCCAATCCTGCGCGTATTCCACCTGCACGACGCGAATGGCTCCCAGCTCTCCTGCCTGAATCATGGCGCGGGCCTGCCGCACCAGGGGATAGCCGGTGTAGTTGTGGGTCACCGCGAAGATGAGGCCTGACTCGCGGGCGAGCTTGGCGAGTTGATCGGCCTCACGTCGCGTGGTGGTCAGCGGCTTGTCGCAGATCACATGGATGCCGGCTTTCAGGAATGCGCGGGCAGCCGCCGCATGCGCATGGTTCGGCGTGACGATGGCGACTGCATCGATGCCGTCCTTCAGCCGCCGCTCGCGGCGCGCCATCTCGTTGAAGTCGCCATAGACGCGGTCGGCCTTCAGGAGAAGGTCCTCGCCGGAAGCTTTCGCACGCTCCGGATCGGACGAGAGGGCGCCCGCCACCAACTCCCAGCGGTCGTCGATGCGGGCGGCGATGCGGTGCACAGCGCCGATGAAGGCGCCGCGCCCGCCGCCGACCATGCCGAGGCGTAAGCGGCGGTTCAGCTTCTGATCCGGAGATCCTGCAATCGTCATGAACGTGCCCCTGATAGTTTATGCTTGAGCGATGCCGAGCATCCGGCGGTTGGCCGCCTCGTCCGTTCCGCCCGCGGCGAAGTCGTCGAAGGCTTTCTCCGTCACACGGATGATGTGCGCCTTGATGAACTCGGCGCCTTCCCGCGCGCCGTCCTCAGGATGCTTGAGGGCGCATTCCCATTCCAGTACAGCCCAGGAATCGTAATCGTATTGCGCGAGCTTGGAGAAGATCGCGCCGAAATCCACCTGCCCGTCGCCGAGCGAGCGGAAGCGACCGGCACGGTTGATCCAGCTCTCGTAGCCGCCATAGACGCCGATGCGGCCTGACGGGTTGAACTCCGCGTCCTTGGCGTGGAACGCCTTGATACGATCGTGATAGAGATCGATGAAGGCGACATAGTCGAGCTGCTGCAGCAGAAAATGGCTTGGATCGTAGTTGATGCAGGCGCGGGCGTGCCCGCCGACCGCATCGACGAAGCGTTCGAAGGTGGCGCCGTCGTGAATGTCCTCGCCCGGATGGATCTCATAGGCCACGTCGCAGCCCGCATCCTCATAGGCATCGAGGATCGGCCGCCAGCGTCGCCCCAGTTCCTCGAAGGCGGTCTCGACGAGACCGGCAGGGCGTTGCGGCCACGGATACACGAACGGCCAGGCGAGCGCGCCCGAGAACGACACGCTGACAGACAGGCCCAGGCGCTTCGAGGCTTGAGCTGCCATCAGCATCTGGTTAACGGCCCATTCCTGCCGCGCCTTCGGGTTGCCTCTCACGTCAGGAGCCGCAAACCCGTCGAAGGCTTCGTCGAAGGCGGGATGAACGGCCACGAGCTGGCCCTGCAGATGGGTGGAGAGTTCCGTGATCTCCAGGCCATGGGAGCGCACGACCCCCAGGAGCTCATCGCAATAGGTTTGCGACTCCGCTGCCTTTTTCAGGTCGAAGAGGCGTGCGTCCCAAGTGGGGATCTGCACGCCCTTGTAGCCGAGGGAGGCTGCCCAGCGGCAGATCGCGTCGAGCGAGTTGAACGGAGCCTCGTCGCCTGCAAATTGCGCAAGGAAAAGGCCGGGGCCCTTCATGGTCTTCATGGGTGAACTCCCGAGGTGGCGTGGGGAAAGCCGGCAAGGGGAAGCCGTTCGAATGTCGAACAGCTTGCCGTTGCCTCGCCCCTTCCAGGAGGAAGGGGCGAGAGCGACGCCGCTTAGAACGGTGAGTTCGGGAAGTAGTAATTCTTGGCGTTGTCCTTCGTGATCAGCTCGGCATTGAGCGTGTAGGTGCCGCGCATGGGCGCATTGGTGTAGAATTGCGCGGCGGTAACGCCCATGGCGGTGGAGATCATCGACGGCGGATAGGACACGTTGGCCGGAACCATCTTGTCGCCGTCCATCACCTTCTTGACCATGTCCTTCATGCCCGCGCCGCCAAGGACGAACTTGATGTCCTCGCGCTTGGCCTGACGGATCGCCTCCATGACGCCGAGCGCCATGTCGTCGTCGGACGCCCACACCGCGTCGATCTTCGGGTGCTTGGCAAGGTAGTCCTGCATCACCTTGAAGGCGTCGTCACGGTTCCAGTTGGCGTACTGCTTGTCGATAACCTTCACGCCCGAACCTTCGAGAGCCTTCTCGAAATTCGTCACGCGCTCTTCGTCGATCACGGTCGGGATGCCGCGGAAGACGACGACGTTGCCCTGCTTCAGGTTGTCGACGAAGTACTTTCCGGCGACGCGGCCGAATTCCGGGTTGTTGCCGGCGACATAGATGTCCTGGATAGACGCATCCTTGAGACCACGATCGACAATCGTGACAAAAGTGCCGCGCTTCTTGATCTCGCGCATGGGATTCGTCAGCTCGTCCGAGTTGAAGGGCAGCACCACGAGGGCGTCGACCTTCTGGGAGGTGAGATCGTCGAGGGCGTTTGCCTGGGACGCGCCGTCCGGCGACGTTTTCACGACGACTTTCAGGCCAGGATAGCCCTTCTCAAGCTGCTTGGCGGTTTCTTGCGCGTGATAGACGACGCCGCCGGTCCAGCCATGGGTTGCGGCCGGGATCGAAACGCCGATCGTCACGTTCTTCTGCTGGGCCATCGCGCCGGTGGCGACGCCTGCCATCAGGCCTGCCGCGAGGGCGAACTTCAGTACCGTTGCTTTCATCTCATTCCTCCCTGGAGGGTTGGTCTTATAAGCCCTTCGTCCCATTTCCGGTGGGCTTAGCCCGGTTTCATCGCCCGCGGTGGACTGACCGCTGCACGAGCATGGCGATAATGATGATGGCACCCTGAACCGCGCCCACGAGAAACTCGGAGACGAAGTTCGACAGCACCATGATATTGGCGACGAGTTCGAGGATCACCGCGCCGACGACCGTGCCCCAGATGCGGCCGATCCCGCCCTTGAGCGCCGTGCCGCCGATGACCACAGCGGTGATGGCCTGCAGTTCCCACAGCAGACCCGTGGTGGGCGTGGCGGAGCCGAGGCGCGGCACATAGACCAGAACGGCAATGCCGACGCAGATGCCTTGGATGATGTAGGTGAGCGTGCGCACGCGCCAGATCGGCACACCCGAATAGCGGGCCACGTCCTCATTGGAGCCGAGCGCCACCACATGGCGGCCGAAGGACGTGCGGTAGAGGATCAGCGCCCCGATGGCAGCCACCACGAGGAAGGCGATGATTGGATAGGGAATGCCGAAGATGTTGCCGAAATAGACCGGGCGGTAGAGTTCGCGCAGCTCGAAGTTGCGCATGGTGATGGTGCCGCCGGCTGCCAGCCAGATGACCAGGGAGCGGAAGATTCCCATGGTGCCCAGCGTCACGATGAAGGGCTCGATGCGCCCGAAGGTCACGATGAGACCATTGGCCAGTCCGCAGGCCGCACCGAGCGCGATGGCGGCCAGCAATCCGAGCGCGAGCGTGCCTACGTCCCCGCCGCCGAGATTGTTCAGGGTCAGGATCATGACGCCGGCGATCAGCGCCGCCATGGACCCGACGGAGAGGTCAAGCCCGCCGCCGGCGATCACGAAGGTGGCGCCCACCGCGATGATGGCGATGAAGGCCGAGCGCGTCACCACGTTGAGCAGGTTCGAAGCGGTGAGAAAATCGGGATTGATCAATGCGCCGGCGACGATCAGCACGATGAGTGCGATGAAGGGCGAGAGCGCCCGCATGTCGACGGAGAACTTGCGCTTTTCGGCGCGGGTGGGAAGCACGGTTTCTGTCATGCGTGGCCCGCGGCGATTTCCGCCGCCCTTTCCTCATGAACGCCTGTGGCGAGATAAACGATGGCGTCTTCCGACAGATCGGCTTGCGCGACCTCGCCGGCGACGCGCCCGTTGCGCATGACGACGACCCGGTGGCAGAGGCCGATCAGCTCCTGCATCTCGGACGAGATCACGACGACGGCCTTGCCCTCTGCGGCAAGGGACGCGATGAAGCGGTAGATCTGTTCCTTGGTGCCGATATCGACACCGCGCGTCGGCTCGTCGATGATGACGATACGCGGCTCCAGAAGCATCATCTTGGCGAGCAGGAGCTTCTGCTGGTTGCCGCCGGAGAGCTGGCCTGCCAGCAGGTCGCGGCTCCGGGTGCGGATGTCGAAATCCTTGATTGCCCCATCGAGCGCCTTCTCCTCGGCAGCGACGTCAATGAACGAGCCGCGGCTGAACTTGTCCAGGGCTGCAAGCGAGAGATTGATCCGAAGGTTCTGCTGCAGAAGCAGGCCCTTGCCCTTCCGATCCTCGGACAGATAGACGATGCCGGCCGCCATCGCTTCCCTGGCATCGCGGAAGTGGACGTTCCTGTCGTCCAGCGTGACGGTGCCCTGGCTCGGGCGCAGGCCCACGATGCCCTCGAACAGCTCCGTGCGACCCGCGCCGATAAGGCCGCCGAAGCCGAGGATCTCGCCGCGGCGCAAGGTGAACGAGGCGTTCTCCACATAGCCCGGCACGGCCATGTCGCGCACGGTGAGGACGATCTGGTCCGAGGCGGTTTCCGGCTTCTCGGGGTAGAGCTTGGACATGTCGCGGCCGACCATCAGGCGCGCCATTTCGAGCGGCTCCAGCCCCTCGATGTCACGGGTGGCGATGTGGCGCCCGTCCCGCAGCACGGTGACCCGGTCGGCGACGGCCTTCACCTCATTGAGGCGATGCGAGATGTAGAGCACCGCGACGCCCTGGGCGCGCAGCCGTCGGATGATCTCGAAGAGGCTTTCGGCCTCGATTGGCGTGAGAACGGCGGTGGGTTCGTCGAAGGCCACAACCTTGTGCGGCACGAGAAGGGCGCGGGCGATCTGGACCAGCTGTCGGTCTGCGATGGAGAGGCGGCTGACCTCGCGGTCAGGGTCGATATTCGTGCCGAGCTCCCGCAGGATCGTCCGTGTCTGCTCCCGCATGGCCCTGTCGTCCACGAAGCCGAAGCGCCTGATCTCGCGGCCCAGAAACAGGTTCTGCGCGACGGTCAGATCCGGCGCGAGCAGGATTTCCTGATGCACCAGAACGATGCCGTGAGCCTCGGCATCCACAGGGCCTGAGAAGGTGATCGGCTGGCCGTTGAGGTGCAGAGCCCCCTTGGTGGGCGGCAGATGTCCCGACAGGATGCGCATGAGGGTAGATTTGCCCGCCCCGTTCTCGCCGATGACGGCATGAACCTCGCCTGGCCTCAGATCCAGCGAAATGCCGCTCAGAACCTCGATGGGTCCGAAGGATTTCGAAATGTTCTCTGCGCGAAGAACGGAATCCATCACCAGCTCCGATGAGCGACGTCGCTCGCCTTCGATCGTATGAAGGCGGTCACAAAAGTCTCTACCGGATGCGGATCAGCTGGGCGGCACGGGAGCGGGCATTCATTTCCTCCTGCATGTCGATCAGTCCTCTGACGGGACCTTTTCGAAGGTGGGCTGTCGAACGGCTCGACACCTACTCTATGTAATCGATTACATACAACTTTACCGAAATGGCGGCATCTGTCAAACAGGACGATAGTCGGGGGAAAACCATGGACGATTTGGGACAGGCAGACAGAGATGAGCCGGAGGAGGCACGGATCCGTGCCGCCCGAATCCAGGATGTAGCCCGGCTCGCCGACGTCTCGACCGCCACGGTGAGCCGGGCGCTCGCGACGCCGGAGCGGGTATCACCCGAGGCCCGCGCACGGGTCCTGGAGGCCATCGCCAAGACGGGTTACGTGCCCAACCCAGCCGC
>JAESFL010000222.1_pt1 | contig 49250 bp, 45 predicted proteins | sample 9269401 | NCBI WGS metagenome assembly JAESFL01 (sample SAMN14506025, study PRJNA617098) | algae metagenome | isolation source: Gloeocapsa sp. UFS-A4-WI-NPMV-4B04 and co-occurring heterotrophs from desert... | place: USA: Utah | collected 2006-10-01 | reverse complement strand
ACCAAGGTCCGCACCCGCTACGAGCCGCCGACGCTTGAGGAGGCGATCTTTGCCGCTGAAGGCCTCACTGGAGAGCTCGATCATCAGGTCGCGATTGCGGCTGAGCTCACAGGCATGCCAGAGAGTGCGGTGCAAGCCGCTGTGCTCAAGGGCCGCTCACCAGCTCGACAGGTTCTCGTCAGGTCTGCCCAGCGAGCCCCCGTCATTGTCGAACGCAGGATTGCTCGGAGTGCGGCCCCGCCCAAGCACTCTCATCTACGCCATTGACCATGCAGAGACACAAGAATCGCGCGATGCCACGTCACGCATGGTGCTGGCCTTCAGGCCTGCCACCCGAACAGTGCGGGCTCGTATCGACACAGACCCGGTACCATCGCAGTTAGTTCAGCTCTCTGCCCTTTCGAGGTCAACGTGCCACGGCTAATGGCGATAACTTTCTAAGACGTGATCCCGCTGCGGGGCGCCCACATAGAGCTGTCGCGGGCGGCCGATCTTCTGGCTCGGGTCTTCGATCATCTCCTTCCACTGGGCGATCCAGCCGACCGTGCGGGCAAGCGCGAAGAGCACCGTAAACATGGAGGTCGGGAAGCCCATCGCCTTCAGGGTGATGCCCGAATAGAAATCGATGTTGGGATAGAGCTTCTTCTCCACGAAGTAATCGTCCTTGAGGGCGATCTGCTCCAGTTCCACGGCGACGGGCGCTCAGCTTAGCCATACCTCCCGCACTTCTCGCACAAGCCGAAGAGCTGATCGAGTAGGCCCTCGCGCGCACGCGAGGAGCCCCTCTAATTCGCAGAAGTGCCAGTATGGAACAGTGCTCAGGGGCTCCATGGTCATACCTTGGGGATTGTAGTATTGTCGCCCCCAAGGCCCTCATGGGCGGGCATCAATCCGCTCGGCGCTTTGTGCCCCTCTGGTCTTTGCGTGGCGTAAAACTGCCATAGCCGCCGCTTTCTCCGGCACTCCCGGCCCGGCTGCCCTCACCATCACCCCTATGCCCATTGAAATCGCTGCCGAGCGATAGGAGGGCTGTGATGAATGACCAGATCACACCTGTGCTGATGCGCATCATCAGAACCTTGGTCGTGGCAACGCTCTTCTGTCTGTGCGGAGAGACCCGCGCCGTAGCTGGTACAAAATGGCAAGGACACTGCCGCAGCCCCCTTGCAGGCATCGAGTTCCCTGTCAGCGCGCGAACTCCTGATGATGTGGCAGCAAAATGTGCCCTGGTAACTCGCCCACCCATCGTCGATGACCTGAGCGAAGTGCCCTGCTCGATTTCCGATCAGGATTGTACAGGCGGCTCTCAAGCAGCCATCTCGGCCTGCTCTGTGGGGGCTCCCCTTGCTGTTGAGGGAGAGGCTGTCAGGGTGGAGGCCGGAGAAACGAAACGCATCTGCGCCATAACCAACCGCCCTGTCACAAAGTCCTCCTGTCTGATGACGCAGTATGAGGCGATAGAGGAGTATTCGTGGTGTGTTTACGATACCGCGAGCAGGAATGGGTGCGCCATCGGCTGGGTTCGGTCAGTCAACTTCGTCTATGAAGCTCAAGAAGATGGAATGACGGTCTACTGCTGGGTAGTACGAAATGAGTCGCCCTTTAGATCCAGGGGCGGACGTATCTATCTTGATTAGATGTTCGCAGTCTGAGCCAACAGTCCTTCTGTGCCCTCGCGCAAACATGAGGTGTGGCGCAATTCGCAGAAGGTCGTTTATGGAACGCGCCTGAAATCCCTCTTAACTTACCTTGCCTTGGGGTCTCCTCACGGGCCGCGTTGCGTATCAGGTCCTCTGAGAGCCCCCTCTCACAAGCCCCGCGCCGTCGCCTGACGCGCGGGGCTTTTCGCGTCTCAGGGCCGCCTGTGGTATGATCTTCGTTCAAGACCTCTACTGGGCGGGCAGCAATCCGCTAGGCGCTTGTCGCTCCTTGGGTCAACGACTGCCGCGGAAAACGAGGGGAAGCATTCCCATGAGACGCCGCGAGTTGATCCTGTTGGGCGTCGCGGCGGCTGCGTGGCCGGGCGCTCTGCGCGCGCAGCAGAAGGCGATGCCCGTGATCGGCATGCTTGGCACGGGCTCGCCCCACACGTGGGCACCGTTTGGGCCTGCGTTCTTCGAGGGACTGAGCGAAACCGGCTATGTCCAGGGACAGAACGTGGCGATCGAACGTCGCTGGGCGGAGGGCCACTATGATCGGCTGCCCGCTTTGGCCGCCGAACTCGTCAGCCGCAAGGTCGATGTGATCGTCTCCACGGGCGGCTCCCCTACGGCCCTCGCGCTGAAAGGCGCAACTTCGACGATCCCGATCGTCTTCAGGCTTGGCGCCGACGTGGTCTAGTCAGGCTTCGTCGCCAGCTTAGCCCGGCCGGGCGGGAACCTCACGGGGGTCAGCTTGCTCACGGACGAGTTGGCGACGAAACGCCTTGAACTGCTGTCCGAGCTGGTTCCACAGGCCGGGGTGATCGCCCTGCTGGTGAACCCGAACAATACGAGTATCAAGCGGACCATCGCGATCACTGAGGATTTCGCCCGCGCCAAGGGGCTCCAGCTCCCGATCGTGAAGGCCACCACCGCAGGCGAGATCGAGGATGCCTTCGCCTCTCTGCTCCCGCTGCACGCCGGCGCGCTCATCGTCAGCGCGGATCCGTTCCTCTCCAACCAGCGCGAGCAGATCGCGGCACTGGCATCACGCCATGCCGTTCCGGCGATCTATGCGTGGCGCGAGTTCGCTGCGGCCGGCGGCCTCATCAGCTATGGAGCGAGCCTCACGGCTGCCTTTCGCCTGATGGGCATTTACGCCGGAAAGATCCTTAAGGGTGCCAATCCGGCGGAGATGCCGGTCCAGCAACCGACCACCTTCGAGCTGGTCATCAACCTCAAAACCGCCCAGACGCTGGGTCTCGACATCCCACAACAGCTCCTCGCTGAGGCCAACGAATTAATCGAGTAGCCCACGCGCGAGGCGGGGGAGCGCGGCCTCGACGACGAGGTCCCATAATTCCCGTACGGCGAACTCGGGAATAACCCGTAGTTCTGCGGTCCTATGCTTGCGTGATAGACTGATGCGGTTGGCGACGTCTCAGCCCTGGCGACAGCCCTCTGGCATGGGTGGATTGGATGAACCCCACGAACGACAACCAGTCAGAACGGGAGCGAGAGCTGCGGATCATCGTGCTCAAGGTCGCATACAAGCTGCGCGGATTGGCGTCCTTCGACTACGAATGGGAATTGCTCAAGCCGGCTGGGCTTACGCCGGAGGAGCTTGAGTGGGTCAAGGCCGAGGTACGCACGCTGGATCGTATGGTGACCGCGATGGAGAAGTCGTAAGCCTCGCGCGAGGCGTGCGGCATCTTCTACATGGGTTCCATAACGTTAATACGGCGATCCGGCCAAAAATCTCAGACGCAATCGCGGAGACGATTGTCCGCAGCGCAGTAGAGGGGCAGTTGAAGGGGCTCCTCGGCGCCTCCTGACAGCAGAAGCAATACTGCATGCGCTTCTCAGGCACCAACCTTATCAAACCACTTTACTTTTCGCTCAGCGCAAATGCTCGGCGCACCAGATCCACGAAGTTTCGCAGGACTGCCGAACCGGGCCCCCGCCGCACGGCCAAGTGTAACGGCACACTCGGCCGCTCCGCCGGCACGAGGTCGCAGTAGACCACCCCATCCATGTGAACGCGGCGCATCGAGGCTGGGACGAGGGCAACACCAAGCCCTGCAGCCACCAACCCAAGTGTCGAGGTGATACGCGGCGCCTCCTGGCCAACCCGCGGTGTAAAGCCCGCGCGCAGGCAGGCCGCCATCGTTGCATCGAACATGCCAGGCCCCTCGACCCGCGCAAACACGATGAAGGTGTCCTCTGCGAAGGCGCTCAGTGGGCGAGGCACCTGCTCAGGCTCCAGTGCAATGGCGTGCGCCGCTGGCAAGGCAACCACCATTGGCTCCTGCACGAGCGGGTAAATTGTAAGTCCTCCCGCCTCCAGGAGTTCGGCGCGCACGAAGGCTGCGTCGAGCTGGGCCTGCTTCAGTCCCTGGACGGCTTGTCGGCTGAGGCACTCGTCGAGGGTGACAGTGACACCCGGGAACGCCTCACGGAACCTTCGGATGACCTGAGGCACCAAGGGATGGAAGGGTGCCGTCGGTGCAACACCGACGCGCAGCTTGCCCTGCTCGCCTCGAGCGGTACTGATGGTTACCCTCTCCGCCTGCTCCAGCCGTGCCAGAATGGCGCGCGCTTCCTCGAGCAGCACCTCGCCACTCTCTGTCAGTTCAACCCCGCGTGGCTTGCGGCGGAAGAGCTGCAGACCGAGCTGCGTCTCTAGAGCTTTGATCTGCTGGCTGAGCGGCGGCTGGCCCATGCCCAGGCGCTCCGCGGCTCGGGTGATGTGCCCCTCCTCGGCAACGGCGACGAAGTAGCGAAGCTGCCTGAGGTCCAATGCCATAGGCGCAGCATATCGCTTTTGCCTCGACAGCCGAATAGCTCGCTGCAGCGAGCTCCCTTACCGCTTGTGTCACCAGTGCCTGAGCTGGTCACAGGAGGCGGAACATGCAGATCAGTCGTCGCGGGGTGCTAAGGGCGCTATCAGGGGCTGGGCTGGCTTTCAGTCTACCAGCGGCAGGTCAGGGGCAGGCTTATCCTGCAGGGGATATCCGGATCGTGGTTGGCTTCCCACCCAACGGGCCGCTCGATATCGCCGCACGCATCATCGCGCCCCTGCTTGAGGCAGGCCTTAGCGTGCCGGTGCGGGTTGAGAACAAGGTTGGCGCAAGCGGCAACGATGCGACGCGACAGGTAATACGGTCAGCCCCGGACGGCCGCACGCTGTTGCTGTGCGGCCCAGTTAACACCATCAACACGACACTGTTCCCTGACCTGGACTTCAACTTCGGTCGCGACATCGCTCCTGTTGCTGGCATTGCCAGCGTGCCGCTTATCGTGGAGGTTCATCCCTCCATTGCGGCGCGATCCCTTCCTGAGTTGATCGCCCATGCGCGAGAGCACCCCGGCCGGGTGCGGGTGGCCTATGCGGGCACGGGCACACCCCAGCACATCGCGATCGAGCTGTTCCAGCACATGGCCGGTGTGCGTCTGACGCTTGTGCCCTACCCTGGCTCGGCACAAGCTCTGGCCGACCTGCTGCGCGGGGAGGCTGATGTGATGTTCGACTCGGCGCCCTCCTCCATGCCCCATGTTCGGGCAGGACGCCTCATTGCACTTGCGACCACGGGCGCCACCCGTGCGGAGGTGTTGCCGGATGTTCCCACAGTGGGTGAGGTGCTGCTAGGCTACGAGGGCGGGTCTTGGTTTGGGCTTGGCGTGCCAAGGGACACACCTGGCGATGTGATCGCGCGGCTGAATGCGGCAGTGAACAAGGCACTCGACGAGGTTGGTCTGCGTCAAGAGCTTGCTGGGCTTGGTGCAACTGCAATGCCTGGGTCCGTGGCCGACTTCGGTCGGTTCGTTGCCTCTGAGACCGCCCGCTACGCTGAGATCATCCGGCTGGCGGGTATCAAGCTCCGTTAACGCTGGCGTCACTCGTAGAACGGCTGTTGTAGAGGGCTACGAGCCAGATTTGCTGCTGGACAAGGATCCAGGTTTGATGGGCTGGCGCTCCTCAATAACCTCGTCAGCGAGAGCAGTCAGGGAACCGGAGGCCGTGAGACTGTCCCCGAGAAGGTCTGACCCATCCCGCCCGTTGGCTGAAGGCCAAGAGCTCGGGTCCTGTACCTGAGATGGGGTGCTCCACCTGCCTGAGCCCCTCGCGCGAGGCCGGCCCTGCCTCGGCATTTTCTACATCGGTTCCATAAGGTTCATACCGCAACTTCGCAGCAGGGTGTCACAGGGCCGCAGATCACGTAGACGAGGTACTGGAGCCGGGCCAGCGCGGTATCCTTCGTATACCCCTGTCTGATCAGGTTGGCATGGAGGCCGGTCATGCGCTCCAAGTTGATCGGACGGTTTCAGCTCTTCCTCGGAGGCACAGCCTTTTCCTTTGCCCTGCTCGTAAAGCTTGAGGATACCACCGAGGACGTGATTAGACGGGTCAGCGAGGTGGGCGCATCGTGGTGCTCTGGCCTCATGAGACCCCCGCACACTCCGTGCACTGAGGCCAGCCCTTCAGGCGCCCTCAGGCTGGGCGCCTTTTTTCGTCAGAGCAGCCACAGCTTCAAGGCGGCACATAGCCCATAGGCCGCACCCCAGCTATATCGAACGCCCCAGGCGAGGCGCTCCGCCGCCACCGGCTCAGCGCCTTCAGCTCGCACTCGTATGTGTCTCAGCGCACATTTTGCGAAGGGCATCCGATCTATCTTATTGCTGTTCCTCCCCAACCTTCAGGCCGCTGTCAAAGCGGCCTTTTTCCTTATAGCGCCGCCGCACCGTGCGCGCTCACAGGGCCTCCATGGCCGCAAGCGCCCTCCCCTCCCTCAGGTAGTTGTCCAGGCGCACCCTCCCGGCTGGACCTGTCCTCCCTGGAGAGGCAGGCACGGGTCAGCCCTCCTCCTCGAGATGACCTAACCGGCCGCGCGCTCTGTCTCGTGAATGATCGCGCTGAGATGATGCACCGAGAGAGGATCGGCTCTGCCCGCTGCATGTGCCGAAGTGCCACCCGCAGATCGGCCAGGGCTCCGGCGCGATCAGCGGCCTGCAGACGCCGGATCGCCCGCTCCAGCCGCAGGACGCCCAGATCGAGGAGCTGTCCGCAGGTGCTGGTGCCGGGCGCGGAGGGGGTGAGAGGGTCGGCCGTTTTCATGCCGCGAGGCTCACCAGAGCCGAGGTGCCGCGGTGAGCGAAAAGGAGGAGGTCAGCATCGACCTCCTGGGCCTCGGCCACGATGGCCCGCGCGATCCGCACGGCCGTGCCGGTGGGCTCGCCGCAGGTGAAGGCGGTGATGAGCCAGGCCGCGGTTTCGGCCGGCACGCGGCCGGTGGGCCGTGAGCCCCACACCACGAAGTCCACCATCATGGCGGTGAGGAACTCCGCCCAGGATGGGTCTGTGTCGAGGGTCCTGTCGAGGGCCAGGAGTGCATCGGCCTCTTGCCGCGAGCCGAGAGTTTTAGGCTAGCATAGATATGAGGTCACCGATCCTGTTGTTTCCAGCGAAGCGGGCGAACAGGGCGATGCTGACGTCCACCATGCGCTTGGCTTTCGAGACCACGAGGGAGCGCCGTCGAAAGCGGGCCAGCCAGTGTCGCTGCCGGGCATTGTCCCGCTCGATCCCGTGGGTCTCGTTCTTGCCCGAGTAGCGCTGCCCCACCGGCAGCACGTCATAGACGGCGTAATCATCCGTGCAGTAGAGCCGAGTGCGCCAGCGCGTCAGCCGCTCGATCAAGCGCTCGCAGGTGGCCTTGTCACGACCGCCGCATTCCCAGTCCACCAGCTGCCCTGAAGCACGATCCCAAGCTTTCCAGATCCAGAGCGGCTGCGACTTTTTTTCAGATAATGCCACATCTCGTCGAGTTCGATCACCACCGCCCGTCCTTCCGGCTCTGGCTTGTGCGCAGAGGCGGAGGCGAACTGCTCGAGCCAGGCCTGGATCGTGGGTGTCGAGACGCCGAGCAGCTTGGCGGTGCGGTTCATCGACAGGCCGCTGACATAGAGCAGCACAGCGGCCGCCTTCAGGGCGAGCGGCTTGCCGCGTGCAGGCGTATCCGTGAAGGTCAGGCCACAGCTCTTGCACAGGTAGCGCTGCTTGCCCTGCATCAGCCCGTTCTTGACCTGCTCTTCGCTCCCACAGCGTTTGCACCGAAGTCCCACGGCCAATCTCCCTGGCGAGCCTCATCAGCCAGAAAGGTAGGCCATCTATGCAGATCTAAAACCCTCCTCGGACGAGCCCACCACAGTCTCGAATGCGATTGGCTTCGGGGAGGACAGGGCTGCCGCCGATATTCGGGCTGGCACGGAGTGGCCGTCTATCCTGGTCCGGCGTGGCGAACCAACTACATATCCCTGCTCGAGAAAAATCACCGCTCCCTATTGTCTCAACATCTCGGCAGCCGTCTCGACGAGATCGACTGGGCTGGTGATCGGAAGCGAGCAGCGCATTTCGGCACAGACCAGCACCTGAGAGCCCTCCCCTCGTTGCGCCTGGGCCTTGGCCGGATGCGTGTCGCCCAATCCAGATACGTCTTCGACTGCGCATACACTCCTATCCCGGTCGGGGGACGGATCGTCAAATCATCTCAAGCGGGCGCTTACGGGTGGGAGGCGGAAATGCGGCATCAATCTGCTGAAGGTCCTCCGCGTCAAGGTTGATGACCAGCGCTCGGTGTTTCTCTCTCACGTGCTCGGGTCGGCCCGCTTTCGGAATGGCAATCAAGCCGGGCTTACTCAGGAGCCACGCAAGAGCAACTTGAAACGGGCTCGCACCGTGCTTGCTGGCGATCGTCTGCAATGTGCCTAACTTCGGCAGCCGGCCCTGCTCGATTGGGCTGTATGCCATCAGCGGCATTCGGCGATCTGCCATCCACGGCAAGAGGTCGAACTCGGGCCCGCGCCGGGTCACATTGTAAAGTACCTGATTGGTCGCGCAGTTCGTCCCGTCGGTCACACGAAGGAGCTCGTGCATGTCGCTCGTATCAAAGTTGCTCACATCCCAGTGGCGGATCTTGCCAGCTTGCTGGAGTTCTTCGAACCCGGCGACCGTCTCATCCAGCGGTACGCTCCCGCGCCAATGGAGGAGATAGAGGTCGAGCCGGTCCGTCCTGAGCCTTTTCAGACTACGTTGGCAGGCCTGCGCCACACCCAAGCGGCTTGCATTATGGGGGTAGACCTTGCTCACGAGGAACACTTCATCGCGGTGCCCTTTGATGGCTTCGGCGACCAGTTCTTCGGCGGCGCCGTCTCCGTACATCTCGGCCGTGTCAATCAGGTTGAGTCCAAGCTCAAGACCGAGGCGAAGTGCTTCGATTTCCGTGTCGCGACGGCTCGCGACCTCCGCCATCTGCCAAGTCCCCTGTCCAAGGGCCCGGACGGTTTCTCCCATTGGAAGGGCAATCTCTCGAAGCACGGTGGATGTAATAGTTAAAACCGGAGTGGGAACGCCTTCGCCGCGCCGTTATAACGTGAATAGCAGCGGGCTGAAGCGAGATTGGGCAGACAGTCGCGTTCCTCTCTGCCGAACTAAGCGGCCGCTCGGTCTGCGTGTGTGACCGCGATTGCTCACGTGGCCTTGCGGCCCCTGCGCTTAGCATTCAGGCCGGCCTTGAGGGAGCTGGCTAGAGTGAACTTCAGGCTCTTGGAGGCGGCGATCTTCACTGCTTCACCTGTGCGCGGGTTGCGACCCTTGCGGGCGCCGCGCTCCGCGACTTTGAACTTTCCGAAACCGAAGAGTGCGACCTCCTCGCCCTTCTGAGCGGCATTCGTGATGATGTCGAAGGCGCTGTCGACGAGTTCACGGGCAAACGCCTTTGTGAGCTGGTGCTCTTCGGCCAAGTTCTCCACCAAGTCGTTCTTGGTCACCGGATTCTCCATACCGTCAGGAAAGAGTCGATGCTCATGAAGGTTTTGCACTGGCTGTCAAGCCGCATGGGGATGAACCTCGAGGAGCGGCGCATTTATTCAGCGGCAACCTGCGCCGCCGCTCGAGGCCCGCACAAAACGGATCGAGCAGCAACTCGTATCCACCCCAGTTGCTCGTCCGGGGATGCCGGACATCCCTTCGGCAGGGTCCAGCATTGCGAAGATCGCTAAAGCGATCCTCGTGCCCTGCACCATCTGCACTTCAACCTGCCGCAGCTTCGCGACGATCTACTCCGCAATGCAGTTCTTGCGTCTGGTCGTCCCTTGGCTCCACGGGTCCAGGCGATCCTCTCAAGCACCGGGGCCAAAATCAGCCAGTCAGGCCAGTTGCGAGCGATTGGTGCGCTTTGCGCCAGTCTTCAGCGCCGGTGAAAAGCCTGAATCAGATGTCTGCGCGGAATGGGAGGAGCACACGCCGTGGGACCGCACTCACCTCCACTCCTCGGGTTCCGCTGCCACAATGGCGACTGAAGTGCCCTCCGTGACGCGGCTGTGCCGCCGGAGCATCATGACGATGCCGGCGCGCGGCGCGGTCAGCATCGCGGTCCTACAGCCGTCGTCGTTGTAGATTTCTGCGAGCAGGTCGCCTTTGCCGACCAGTGACCCGACCGGACATCGGGTAACCCATGTTCCCGTCGCGGGAGCGACCAGGCCGGCATCCGTATCGCCGCCTGGATCGCGTATGAGCCTGGAGGATGTTGGTTTTGCGGCTTCCGGGAGGCTCCCCAGGAACCGGAGAACGTTGAGGATACCTTCGACGAAGGCATCCATCTCGCCGCCGCGCACCTCCCTGCCACCGGAGGCCTCCGCGTAGATGGCAGGAATGCCAAGCGAGTGCGCAGCGGAAAGTGACCGCCCCTGCGAGTGTGACATATGGGCCCAGGTCAGTGGCGCGCCGAAGGCTCGTGCCAGCGCTGCTGCGCCTGTGCCGGACCGGTTGTGATCTTCGTGATAGCCGCAGAAGAGGGGCATCGCGAGGTCGCACCCGCCGGAATGCAGATCGATCAGGGCCTGGGAGCCCTTCAGCACCCGCTGGGTGATAGCGAACGCCGTCCGCTCGGTATAGGAGCCGTGCCGGCTGCCTGGGAATACACGTGCGAGGTTCTGGCCGTCTCCGGGGGCGCACCGGGCGTAAGCATCGCACGCCGCTGGGTTTGACGCGGCGACAGCGCGCACGGTGCCGGCGATCGGCCGATCGCGCAGCATTGCGACGACGCGGCGGATGCTGAGCACGCCCTCGTCCTCGTCGCCGTGAATGCCGCCAAGGAGCGCCACGCAAGGTCCTGGATTTGGCCCGACGATCTCAATGAGCCGCGGTGCCGGATTCGGAGCGCCCTGCAGCAGCCTGCTTTCGATACGATTCGTCAAGAGCGCCTCCCGATATGTCCTAGGCTCACAGGCGAGAGCCTAGTCACGTTCACTGCGGCGCGATAATGGATTGGACGGTAACGTTTTCTCCACGGGATCCGCCACCATGAACCTTGTGGGCACATGAGATGAGCAGAGCCCGCTCGCGTTGCCTCTATGAGACCTACAGGGAATTTCTGCCGACGCTGGCGGACTATGCCGTCGGCGATCTCGGCCAGGGCTTCACACCGCTGGTGCGCAGCCGGGCGATCGGCCCGGCGCTTGGCCTTGATGATCTCTTCTTCAAGCTTGAGCACCTCAATCCAACCGGCTCCTATAAGGATAGATTTGCTGGACTGGCGGTCGCGCTTGCCTTGCAGGGAGGGGCAACATCCTGCCTCGCGACCTCCTCCGGCAACACCGGGGCTGCGCTTGCTGCCTTCGGTGCAGCCTTCGGCTTGACCTGCAACCTGTTCGTCGGCGAGAACGCGCCCCCCGGTAAGCTGACGCAGATGCAGGCGTATGGAGCGCGTGTCCTGCGTGTCAGGGATTTCTGCATCGACCCCGGCGAGAGCGCCCGCATCGCGGCCGATCTCCAGGAATGCGCGCGATCTCTCCGCATGCCGTTTTTGGTCTCGGCCTATAGCATCTGCCCGAAGGCAATGGAGGGTATCAAGACGGTCGCCTACGAGATCGCCGCCGATCTCGGCATTCCCGACGAGCTCTTCGCACCGGCTGGGGGCGGTGGCCTCTGTCTTGCAACGATGCGGGGCTTTGACGATTTGGCCCGGGGCCGTACAGGCGTGCGCCTCGCCGTTGTGCAGCCTACACTCAACGATACGATCGCGACGCCGCTGAACGAGGGCCACGCCACGGCCCGGAGCGTCATGACAACGACGTCCATCAGCGGGCTCGCGGTCGGGCACGATATCGACGGCACGGCTATCATCGGGGCCTATGGTCCGGCGGGAGCCCGCGGCATCCTCGTATCGGATGAGGAGATTCTGGCCGCGCAGGCCGAACTCGCGCGCAAGGAGGGCATTCTCGTTGAGCCCGCGGGCGCCGCGTCGGTCGCTGGCGTCATCGCGGCTGCCAGGACCGGTCGGCTGAAAGGGGGCAGCCACATCGTGTGCCTCCTGACCGGCAACGGCTTTAAGGATCCGGCATCCCTCGACCGGGTCGCGCAGGACAACGCCGCGGCCCTGATCCGGCGCGACGATATCCCGAAGGTTCTCGCGGACCAGCGCGGTCAGCGCCCGTAATCGGGCTCCGCCTGCGAGGACGCTCGTTCTGGTTGCCGGCTTACAAGCATCCGCAATCGCGGGCCTCACCGCGCAGGGGGGAGTTGGCGCTCGGCACCCAAATACGTGATTGCATTCAGCCGCTCCTGCACGGCCGCGTGGTAGGCCACTGCTTCGGGCGCGAAGTCGGCGCTCGGGCGCTGCTCGGGCTCGAAATGGCGGTATGTGTCGATGCCGCGCACCAACATGGCCGTGTCCTTGATGGACGCGAGCTGCTTCAGATGGGTCGGGATGTAGCGAGCCGTGAAGCCGATGCGCCAGTCGCTGCCGCAATTGGCGTTCGAGCCGTGGAAGAGGAGCACGTGATGGAGCGACATCTCGCCCGGCTGCAGAACGATGTCGACCGCTTTGGCCTCATCGACGTCGACGGCGATCTCCTGCCCGCGCGACAGCAGGTTGCCGTCCGCGAACGTATCGCGATGAGCCACCTGCTCCTTGTGGCTCCCCGGCATGACCCGCAGGCAGCCGCTCTCGGGCGTGCTCGGCGAGAAGGCAATCCAGGCGGTTACAACGTCGTTCGAAGACAAGCTCCAATAGGTTGCGTCCTGATGCCAGGATACGAAGGTTCCATCACCCGGCTTCTTGGCAAAGAAGCCGGAAGCCCAGCACAGGATGTTCGGGCCTAAGACTGCCTCGACGGGATCGAGCACGCGCGGGTCGCGAATGAGGTCGTCGATCCATTTCAGGAGCAGGTGCGGCCGCGTGTTCGTCGGGCGAGACAGCCGCCCACCCTCCCGCTCCACCAGCGCATCGAACCGCAAGCGCAGGTCCTGGGTCTCCTGCGGGTCGAGAACCGGGATCGGAAAGAGGTACCCGCCCTCGTTGTAAGACTGCACCTGCGCTTCCGTCAGAGCCATCGTCATGGGAGCATCCCGTCGTATCTCGTTTGTAGCCGCCTGAGCCCCGCGGACCTCAGTGGGCCGCCCCCCTGACAACCGCCACGCATTCGATTTCGAAGCGCAGGGCGGCGGAGAGGCAATTCGTGATCGTCGTCCGCGCCGGATAGGGATCGCAGAAATACTCACGGTAGATGAGGTTGAAGGCTGGCAGGTCGTCTGCATCACGCACGTAGTTGCGGGTCTGCACCACATGGGCGAGGTCGCTGCCCGCATCCCGTAGGACTTTGGCGAGATTTTCGATGGAGCGCCGCATCTCGCCCTCGAAGGTGTCGGAGATGATCCTGCCGGTCGTGTCCACGGAAGCCTGGCCCGACACGAAGATGAGTTCGCCGACACGGGTCGCAGGGCTGAAGGGCAGGTGCGACACGGGCGTGTCGGAGGATTTCGGATACTCGATCATCGGAGCGTCTCCAGCGTGGTGTTTGTGTCGGCGGCTCGCTTACGACGGGCGCCAGGGCGGATCGAGCGGGAACACCGGACGGCGCACCCGGCGATAAGGCAGCTGCGTGAGGTCGCTCGTGCAGGGTCCTGGCGTTGTGACCGTGTAACTCGCCGCCGCGATCCTGTCGTAGGCGCGCCGGTGCGCCACCGCCGCCTTGACGCCGATGAACGACAGGTTCTCCGGGATGATGCCCTGGGAGCGGAACTGTCCGAGATCGTTAGGCGCCGTCTTGCGGCTGGTCAGCAGGATGGTGACGCCCTCGCCAACCGTGACCACCGCGGAGGGGCCCATCTCTATATTCACCCCTTGCGCCGCCACGAAGTGGCTGTTGCGGTCCTCTACGGTGAAGCGCCCGTCGCTGCGGCTTACAAAGGTGGCGTCGACCTCGATCGGTCCCTCGTCGAGTGCGCTGCCCTTGCCTCCGATGGACAAGCGGCGCGTCTCGCCTGGGGTTGCATCCCGCAGGCTCTCTACGGCCGCGCAGTCTGCAATCGCCACCGCGGCGTTGCGAACCTTGTGGCGCAGAAACGCGCGCAGGATCGCGGTGCAGTCGCCCGGGCCGCCTCCCCCGATGTTGTCGGCCGGCTCCACCAGAATCACAGGTCCTCGCTTCGGCTCGCCGATATCGGCGAGGGCTGCGTCGAGGTCCCACTCGTGTGGGACGCCGAGTTCCCGCAGAGCGACGGCGGTCTCGACGAGTTGCGCGAGCGCCGCCTCAGCGCTTTCGTCGGAGCCCGTCGTCACGAGCGAGAAAGAGACGCCGGCATCCGGCACGTCGGAGAATGAATAGCCGGCGATCACGTTAACGGCCCAGATCTCGGGATCCTGGGCCTCGATCCGGCGGGCAAGGTCCTCGAGGTCGCGCATCGGACGGTCCGCCGTGCCCGTGCCGGTCGGCGGCCAAATGACAGGCGCGGTGCGGGACAGCATGTGCGGCCTCGCGCCGGTGTCGAGCGCTCTCTTTAGAAGATGTGCCGATCGCATCGAGGTTTCGCGGGCATCCGTATGAGGGTTCTCGCGGTAGGCCACGAGCGCGTCGGCGTGGCGCGCCATCTCGGCAGTGAAGGTGGCGTGGAGATCGAACGCTCCAAAGAGCGGCAGGGCATCGGCGCCCGGCACAGCCCGGATGCGCCTCAGGAGCTCGCCCTCCGGATCGGCGCATTCCGTCGTCACCATGGCACCGTGCAGCGCAAGCCAGATCCCATCGAGGCCACTTCCCTGCAGTTCCCGCCGGAGCGCTGCGTCGAGCGTGCTCCAGAATGCCTCGAAAACCGCATGGTCGACAGGACCAGCCGGCTGCGCCCCCCAATTGGCAACCGGAATGACATCCCAGCCCGCTAGATCGGCCACTTCGAGGAAGCCGTCGATCATCGAGCCATCGCCGCGCTGCCCCAGCAGATCGGCGCCGAGCCGGCTCGAGAAATCGGAACGGCGCGTCAGTTGCGGCACGAAGCTATGCGTCTCATGGAAGAACGCGGCGAACAGGATGCGGCGGCGCGGCGTCAAGTGACCTCCGGTGATGGTATGGTGGCAGTTGAGGTGTGGGACGGTCTGCGACGTAGCCGAGCGGGCAGCCTACGCACGAGGCCTCTTGCGGTTCGCGCAGCTTCGCGGAGGGGCGTCTCACGAGGATACCGGTGTGGATCGCGGCGTTCCATGACGAACACCTGTGATTTCCGCTGAAGCCTATACTAAGCACTAGAATACTGCGAACCACAAGGTATGACGTTCATGCAAAACTGGCGTGTTGACACGTCGCCTTCCGGTCTCGAACATCAGCGCGACATGTGTCGCCGGGTGACTGTTCCATGACGCGCTGCAGGCGCGTGCCGGCGGAGGGGAGGCTGTGTCCATGCGGGTCTTCGTGGCCTCACTTGCGACTGAGACCAACACGTTCTCGCCGCTCTTCGTGGATCGGTCCGCCTTCGAGGCAGATTTCTACTGCCCGCCTGGCACGCATCCCGAAACCCCGACGCTCTGCTCCGCACCGGTCGTCGCCGCGCGACGCAGGGCACGAAGAGACGGCTTCACGTTGATTGAAGGAACCGCCACCTGGGCCGAGCCGGCCGGCCTCGTCTCCCGCGAGGGTTACGAGAGCCTGCGCGACGAGATTCTGAACCAGCTCAGGGCCGCCCTCCCCGTCGACGTGGTGCTCTTGGGCCTGCACGGCTCGATGGTGGCGCGGGACTACGACGACTGCGAGGGCAACCTTCTCGCGGGCGCCCGCGCCATCGCCGGCGGAAAAGCGGTCATCGGTGCCGAACTCGACATGCATTGCCACCTCTCCGACCAGATGGTGAAGGCGGCCGACGTCATCATCGCCTTCAAAGAGTTCCCTCACACCGATTTCATGGAACGCGCCGAAGATCTTGTGGATCTTTGCCTACGCACGGCGCGAGGCGAGGTTGAACCTGTCGCGGCCGTGTTCGACACCCGTGCGGTCGCGGCCTTCATGACGAGCCGGGAACCGGGCCGCTCCTTCGTGGATCGCATCAAGACCATGGAGGGATGCGACGGCATCCTGAGCATCACGATCGCTCACGGGTTCACGGCAGCCGATGTCTACGACATGGGCACCAAGGTGCTGGTCTATGCTGACCGGGACCACGACAGGGCTGCGGCGCTCGCGGAGCGTCTGGCCCTCGAAATTCTCGGCTGGGGGCTGAGCGGCGCGGCGCCACGGCACTTCAAACCCAATGAGGCTATCGCGGAGGCTCTGTCGATGGCGGGGCAGCCGATCGTGCTCGCCGACCGCTGGGATAATCCCGGGGGCGGGGTCGCAGGTGATTCCACCGTCATGATCGAAGCGTTGATGCGCCATCCGGACGTCCCGGCTGCGATCGGCGCGATGTGGGACCCGGTCGCGGTGAGCTTCTGCCGGGCGGCCGGCGCGGGCGCAGAGATCCCGCTTCGCTTCTGCGGCAAGGCCGCGGCAACCTCCGGTCCCCCGATCGACGCGGACGTGCGCGTTCGCGCCACCACGCCGGACTTGATCATCCCCTTCGAGCAGAGCCTTGTCTCGCTTGGACCCGCGGCCGCGATCACGATCGGCAATCTCGATATCGTGCTCGCCTCGACGCGAGCCCAGACCTTCAGCCCGCCGGTATTCACGAATCTCGGGATCGATCTCGCCGCCAAGAAGATCGTGGTCGTGAAATCTTCAAACCACTTCTACGCCGCGTTCTCCAAGATTGCGGCCGCGATCCTCTATCTCGACACCGGCGGACCCTACCCTTCCGACCTCACCAAAGTCACCTTCACCAAGGTCCGCCGCCCCCTCGCCCCGCTGGACCCACACCCATGGCTCTGACGCAACAAGTCGACGCTCCTCTTCCGCCCCTGCGGACAGCGGCGCTGGCGGATATCGTCCTCGACGTCTCGACAAAGGGGCTCCCCTTCGGCACGGGCGGCCTGCGGCTCGGCGATGTCGGCCGCCAGGGCTGGAGTATGCTGGCGGGCGACCTTCCGCTGCCGCTCGCGGTCATTCGGCGCGACGTGCTCACGGCCAACAGCGCCTGGATGAGCGCATTCGCGGCCGAGAACGGGCTCATGCTGGCCCCTCACGGCAAGACCACCATGGCGCCGCAGCTCTTCGCCCTACAGATCGCCGACGGCGCCTGGGCCATCACGGTGGCGACCGTACAGCAGCTCGAAGTTTGCCGCCGCTTCGGCGTCCATCGGGTGCTGATGGCGAACCAGCCGATCGGCCGGCTCGCCGTCGATGCGTGTTTTCGCGCTCTTCGGGCGAGCGACGGTTTCGAGCTCTACTGCCTCGCCGACAGCCTGGCTGGCGCCGCGCTCCTCACGGAAGGCGCGGCTCTGCTGCCGCCGCCGGCGGACCGGCCCTTGCGGGTTCTCGTCGAGATCGGTTTCCCGGGCGGGCGCACCGGCGCACGCACGCGGGCGGATGCACTTGCGGTCGCCCGCGCGGTCGCGGGCACGCCTGGACTCGCTCTCGCGGGCTTCGAGTGCTTTGAGGGCCTGTTGTCGAACGCCCCCGCGGTCGACGCCTTCCTCGACGAGGTCGTCGCCACCGCGGCGTCGGCCGAGGACGAGGGCCTGCTCCCGCAAGGGGCTTCCCTGATCCTGAGCGCCGGCGGCTCGGCCTTCTTCGACCGGGTCGGCGAACGCTTCGGCGCCGCGGCCCTCCGCCGACCGATGCTGCGCGTGCTGCGGTCGGGATGCTATCTCACGCATGATTCTCTGGCTTATGCGGCGGCGTTCCGCCGGGTCGTAGACGAGACCACCCTGCGCCTCCCGGCCGGGGGACTTGAGCCGGCACTGGAGGTCTGGGCCCATGTGCAGTCGCGCCCCGAATTCGGCCGCACGATCCTCACCATGGGCAAGCGCGACGTGAGCTACGATTCGAGCCTTCCGGTTCCGTTGCACTGGTACCGGCCCGGTGCGATGGCCCGGCCGGAGCCGATGCCGCGCGGGCATGCGGTTCTCGCCCTCAATGACCAGCACTGCCATCTCGGCACGCCGGGCGAGAGCCCGCTCCAGCTCGGCGACATGGTGGGTTTCGGCATCGGCCACCCCTGCACGACCTTCGACAAGTGGGGCCTGCTCATGGTGGTGGACGAGGATTATCACGTGGTGGATGCGGTGAAGACGTTCTTCTGAGGGTCTGCTCACCATCTCGACAGGGGCGGATGGTCCTCCTGGGTCAGTGCCGTGCGACCTCCCGGGCAGCGTCTTCTACGGCCTCCAGTGTCGCATCGATCACCGCGTCGTCGTGCTCGATCGAGAGGAACCATGCGCCGCGCTCCAGCGCACGCACGCCGCGGCGCAGGAGCGCCGTCGTGAAGGTGATGTAGGCGGGGCGGTCGAGGCGCGTGAGGTCGCGGTAATTGTGGGCCGGCGCGTCGAGGCCGAAGCCGACATGGAAGATGCCGGGGAAACCCGTGACGATGGCCCGGACGCCGGCGCGGTCGAGCGCCTCCTGAATTCCGTGCATGAGCCGCGTCCCACGGGTCTCGATGGTCTGGTAGAGCGCGGGCGTCAGGGCGCGCAGGGTCGCCACCGTGGCGGCCATAGAGATGCATTGCGAGTTGTAGGTGCCGCCATGGACCACGCCGCCGGTCACGAAGAGGTCGAGGAGGTCGGCCCGCCCCGCCAACGCCGCCACCGGAAAGCCGTTGGCGATCGCTTTGCCGAACGTGGCGAGATCGGGGGTGACACCGAAGCGCTCCTGCGCGCCCCCTGAGGCGAGCCGGAAACCCGTGATGACCTCGTCGAAGATCAGCACGGCGCCATGGCGGGTGCAGGATTCGCGGGCGCCTTCGAGATAGCCAGGTGCGGCATGGATGGCGCCCGCATTGCACATGGCGGCTTCCATGATGACCCCCGCCACGTCTCCTTGGGCGAGGCGCCGCTCCAGGCGGTCAAGATTGTTCCAGGTCAGGATCTCGATCCCGTCCGCGGCCTCCGGATCCTGCCCGGCGCTGCCTGCCACCGGTACCGGCGAATCTTCGGGGCCGGCGGCATTGAGCCCGGGCGCCGTCGACCACAGGATGTTGTCGAACCAGCCGTGATAATGTCCTTCGAACTTCAGGATGACCCGGCGGCCGGTCGCGGCGCGGGCGAGGCGCAGGGCGGCCTGCACGACCTCTGATCCCGACGAGCCGAAGCGAACCCGTTCGGCGCAGGGCACCATATCGCAGACGAGGCGGGCCGCCTCGACCTCGAGTGATCCCTGGCCCCCAAAGAGGATGGCGCGGTCGATCTGATCGTGCACTGCCTGGCGGACGGAGGCCGGGCTGTGACCTAGGATCATCGGCCCCATGCCGAGATAGTAGTCGATGAGCCGGTTGCCATCGATATCAAAGAGATAGGGCCCCTCCGCGCGCTCGAAGACGAGAGGCGTCGGCGCGATATTGAGCCGAAAGTTGCTGTTCACGCCGCCTGCGATCCACTGTGCGTTGTCGCGGATCTGCTGCGCCGACTTATCAAAGGCCATCGCTGAGCCGGCGGCGTTCTGCAGAGCGGGTTCGGCTGTCACGGCAGCGTTCCTCACGGGCAATGTTTCCCGTCAGGAGACCACGACACGCTTTTCCTTGTAAAGGAATGCTTGTTTCGTCTCACGAAAATCTGTCATAATTTCGGCGGCGGGTCTGCCGGCCCGGCGCCTCACGAAAGGTCGATCCTCCATGAGCCAGGTCGGAAGCGCCTATGTTGTCCAGCCGGTCCTCAAGGCGCTCAAGGTCCTGGAATACGTAGCCGAGAAGGGCCACGAGGTGACCCTCACGGAGGTCGCGTCCGAACTAAAGCTGCCGAAGACGACGGTCTTCCGCTATCTCCAGACCCTTGCGGTCGCCTCCTTCCTGCGCCACGACGCCGCGCGCGACCGCTACGCAGTCGGCCTACGCTTTCGGGCACTTGCCACGGTCGACAAGAGCCTGCAGCGTCTGCGCACGCTGGCGCAGCCCGAAATGGCGGAGCTCGGTCGGGTCTTTAACGAGACCATCAACCTCGGTATCCTGAACGACGGCCAGATTGTATATATTGATATGATTGAGGCGAACCGCGCGCTGCGGATGCAGGCCCGGATCGGCGACCGGCACCCGATCCATTCGACCTCGCTCGGCAAGGCGATGCTCGCGTTCCTCCCGCCTGCGGAGCGCGAGGCGCTGGTCGAAGGCTCGCTCAAGGCCATCACCATGAGAACAGTCACCAGCAGTGCAGTCCTGCGCCGCCAGATCGATGATGTACTCCGCAAGGGTTACGCCGTTGAGGTTGGGGAGAACGAGGACGGATCCATGTGTATCGGCGTTCCCATCATGGACGAAGATGGCCTGCCCCTCGCAGCCATGAGCCTGTCGGCTCCGGAACGGCGAATGACGCCGGATGTCACGGCTAGAGCGATCGTCGCGCTCCGGCAGGCGGCCGACCGCATTTCGGTCCAGCTCGGCGCCACCATCGAGGAGCCTTCGCAGCGGCAGCGAGGTCAGAAAGCGCGGGCATGAAACGTGGCGGCGCTAGGCACAATGTTTCGTTAGGTGAAACCGACCGTTCTTGACACGAATTTTGCCGGTTCCTAGCCTGAACGGGGTACAAATCTGCGCCGGGCGTTGCTTCCGGAGAAGTCCGTCACGCGCCGGTCGGGGGATGAGATGCGGATCGCGGTTATCCACGTCGCTCAGGAAACGAACGACTTCAATCCGGTGCTCACCACACTGCGCGATTACGAGGCGTTCGGAATCTTCGAAGGCCCAGAAATCTTCGAAAAGCTGCGCGGCGTCGGACAGATCGGCGGCTATCTCGAAGCGGTCGAGGGGTCCGGCCTTGCAATCGAGTCGATTCCGATCATCCGCAGCTGGGCCGTCGCGGGTGGGCGGATCACCACGGAGGCCTACCGTTTCTTCGGGGAGCGCATCCGCGCCGGCCTCAAGGCAGCCGGCACGATCGACGGGCTTGCTCTCCAGCTCCACGGCGCCTGCTCCGCCGAAGGCATCGACGACGTCGAAGGGGAGCAGGTCGAGCTCTGCCGCTCGATCCTGGGGCCGGATATCCCGATCGTGCTCGGTCTCGATCATCACGCGAACGTGACGCGCAAGATCGTGGAGAATTGCAACGCAATCGTCGGACACCGCACGCAGCCGCACGATCCCTTCGATACGGGCAAGATCGGCACGCAGCTTCTGATCCGGATCATCCAGGGCGAAGTGAAACCCGTCACGGCGTGGCGCAAGATCCCTCTGCTCTCGCACCAGGAGCAATTCCTGACCTCCAAGGGGCCCATGAAAATCTGGTTCGACCGAGCGCGTGCGCTGGAAGCGGATCCCCGCATCCTGCAGGTCTCGAACTATCCGATGCAGCCCTGGCTCGACGTGGCGGAAGGCGGCTGGGCTACGATCGTGGTGACCGACAACGATAGGGCTCTTGCCGAGCGTCTCGCCGACGAGATGGCAGATCTCGTCTGGTCGATGCGGGACGATTTCCAGGTCAAGGAGGCGGTGCCTGTCGACGAGGCCGTTCGGATGGCGGATGCGGCGGATCGGGGCGTCGTCGTGCTGAGCGACACCGGCGACACGGTGTTCGGCGGCGCTGCCGGCGACAGCAACCTGATTCTCGAGGCCATGCTCCGCCTCGGGATCAAGAGCCGCGCCCTCGTGCCGCTGATCTCGCCCGAGGCCGCCAACCGACTTGCCGATGCAGGGGTAGGCGCGACCGTGACGCTGCCTCTCGGCGGCGATGCCGCTACGGAATTCTTCAAGCCCATCGAGGTGACCGGCACGGTGCGAAAGGTTGGCGGCGGTATCGTCCATCTCTCGGACAATCACCAGAACCAGGTCGACATGGGCTGTACGGTGGTGTTCGAAGTCGGCCCGGTGACGCTCCTGATCAGCGAGTTGCGCGGCGTCGCCGGCAACGTGCCCGACGTCTACCGGGCGTTCGGCATCGAGCCGAGCGACTACAAGATGGTGGTGCTGAAGACTGCCTCGAATTTTCAGTACTTTGCCTCGATCACGTCGCGGGTCATCCGCGTCGACACGCGTGGTCCGGGCCAATCGGACATCATGACACTGCCGTGGACGAGGATTCCGCGGCCGATTTATCCCCTCGACCCGATCAAGGATTGGCGAGACGGCCCCGCAGGGGCGCAGGCCCTGTCCGTTGCGCAAGCGCCAAGGAAGAACGTCGCGTGAACCGGTGATCGTCGTCACCACGTGCAGGAGGTACCGTCACATGAGACACCGTTTACTTCGACCATCCGGTTTGCTGGGACTGCTCCTCCTCGCTGTGGCGGCGCTCACAACCGCCGCTACCTCGTGGGCGGCCGACCTCAAGGGCGGCCGCCTGCGCGTGGCGCTTCTCGCGGACATGACCAACTTTGATCCGCAGCAATTCTCGACGGTCAACTTCCCGCTCATCAAGAACTTCTACGACAGCCTCCTGGAGTATACGCCGGACGGAAAGGCGGTCCCGAGCCTCGCCTTGTCCTGGGAGATCGCGCCGGACAATAAATCGGCGACTGTGAAGCTCCGCAACGACGTGAAGTTTCACAGCGGCGCCCCCTTCAACGCGGAGGCGGTCGCCACGACGCTGAAGAAATCCGCCGATCCCCAGAAGGGCAAGAACGTCTACGCTACCATGTCCTTCGTCAAGGACTGGACCGTGGTCGATCCCCAAACGATTCGGCTGAACTTCACCGGTCCAGCGCCGGAGCGACAGGTCACCGATCTGCTGCAATTCCTCGCCATCATGGATCCCACCGGCATAGACACCATCGAGCAGAAGCCCGCTGGCACCGGTCCCTACACTCTCGGCGAGCGCGTGGTTGGCCAGCGCATTGTCCTGAAGGCCAACCCGAATTATTGGCGCGAGAAGCAGCCGCTATCCGAGGAGGTCGTGCTCACGATCTTCAGCGACGACGGCGCCGCCACCGCGGCTCTAGAATCCGGCGCGGTGGACCTCATCTACGGCGGCACGTCGCGCAGCGCGGTTCGCCTCAAGAGTGCGGGATACCAGCTCATCCAGGGTCCGGGGCCGCTGGTTCAGGTCTTCCGCATTAACTCCACCCGCGGCCCGTTCAAGAACGCCAAGTTCCGCCAAGCCTTCAACCACTTGATGGATCGCCAGGGAATCCTGCGCATCGGCTATGCGGGCCTTGGCGAAGTCGTGGCGCTGCCCTGGGCGCCGGCGAGCCCCGCCTTCGACAAGTCCTACAACGAAAAATACGCCTTCAGCATGGACAAGGCGAAGGCGCTGCTCGCCGAATCCGGCCTGCCCCAGGCCGAGATGAACAACTGGAAGCTTCTGGTGAACGGCAGCGACCAGCCCTCCGTCGCGATCAGCCAGCTCGTGCAGGGCTCACTGCAGCGCGCCGGGATCGCCATCGAACTCGACATGAAGCAGGGTGCCGAGTTCACGGACGCGCTGCTCGCCGGCCGGTTCGATGCGGTCTTCGGCGCCATCGGGAACATCCAGAAGTTTCCGACCCGCGTCGCGACCAACAGCATCTATCGCACGGCCAATAACCCGATCCTGGGCAACCCGCACCCGCACCCCGAATACGTGGCTGCGATCGAGCGAGTGAACACTACCTTCGGCTCGGGTGCGGACGCGAAGGCAGCCTACGATAACCTCAACAAGGTGCTGGTCGAGACGGCTTTCGCGATTCCGACCAACACCTACGACACGGGCCTGATCGTCGCGGCCAAGAACGTGGACGGCTTCACGCTCGACATTGACAACATGCTTGTCGCTCGGACAATCGGGTTCAAGCCCTGATGAAGGCGGACGGTGCCGCGGCGGCCGCGGATCCCACGATCGGCGAACCAGTCTTGTCCGTCAGGGGGCTGGACATCACCTTCGTGGGATCGGGTCGCCCGGTTCCGGCCGTGCGCGGCATCGACTTCGATGTTTATCCCAACGAGGTGCTCGGGATCGTCGGCGAATCGGGATCCGGCAAGAGCGTCACGTCCCTTGCGATCTCCGGCCTGTTGCCGGAGACCGCGCGCGTTCGCGGAACGATCCGGCTGAACGGCACCGAGGTCACGGACGCCGATGCCGAAACCCTGCGGCGCCTGCGAGCAGAGGACATCGGCCTCATCTTCCAGGATCCAACCACGACGCTGAACCCGGTCCTCCCGGTGGGGCGGCAGATCACCGAGGGGCAGGTCGCCCACGGACGTCTCCCGGCGTCTCAGGCCCGCCAGCGCGCCGTCGAACTCCTGCGCGAGGTCGACATCGCAGATCCGGAGGGGCGGGTCGGGCAGTATCCGCATCAGTTCTCGGGCGGGATGCGCCAGCGCGCTGTGATCGCCATGGCGATGGCCGGTCATCCGAGACTCATCATCGCCGACGAACCCACGACGGCCCTCGACGTCACCGTCCAGGCACAGGTGCTTTCCGTGTTGGCCCGGCGCCAGGCCGAGACAGGGGCTGCCGTGATCCTCATCACACACGATCTCGGTGTGGTGGCCGAGGTGGCCCACCGTGTCGCCGTTATGTATGGCGGCCGAATCGTCGAAACGGGGCCTGTCGAGGAGATTTTCGAGCGGCCTCGGCATCCCTACACGGTGGCCCTGCTCCAGAGCATTCCCCGCATCGACACCACGGACGCCCGGCTCGACCCGATTCCGGGGCAACCGCCGACGCCGACCGACCTACCACCCGGCTGCCCGTTCCAGCCGCGCTGCCCGATCGGCCGCGACCGGACGATCTGCACCGACGAGGACCCGCCCCTGCGCTCGGTCGGACCGCACCAACGAGCGGCCTGCCATTTTGCGGAAGAGGTCGCGACGCGGCCGGCACCGTCACGTCTGCACGCGGTTGCCGTGCCGGCGGCGGTACCCGCTCCGGAGACCCCACTCCTGGTCGTCGAGAACCTGCAGGTCCACTTTCCCGTCAAGACCGGCCTTCTGCGCCGCACGACCGGATCTGTGAAGGCGGTCGACGGCGTCACCCTCTCGCTGAAGCCCGGCGAGACCCTAAGCCTCGTTGGCGAGTCGGGCTGCGGCAAGACCACCACGGGCCGTGCCATCATGGGCCTCCTTCGGGCGACGGGCGGCCGCATCACCTTCGAGGGAGAGCCGATCACGGAACTCGGGCGGCGCGACTGGCGCCGCATCCGCCGGCAGATGCAGTACGTCTTCCAGGATCCGTATTCCTCGCTCAACCCGATTAAGACCGTCGAGGAGATCGTCGCCGAGCCGCTGCGGATCCACGGCCTCTACGATGACAAGGGGGGAGCGGCGCGCATCGCGGAACTGTTCGACCTCGTCGGCCTCTCGCGCTCCATGCTCGGGCGCTATCCGCGCGAATTCTCGGGTGGGCAGAAGCAGCGCATCGGCATTGCCCGCGCGCTCGCCCTCCAGCCGCGCCTCCTGATCCTCGACGAGCCCGTGGCCGCGCTCGACGTGTCGATTCAGGCGCAGATCATCAACCTGCTCCAGGACCTGCAGCGCGAACTCAGTCTCGCGTACCTGTTCATCGCACACGACCTCTCGGTCGTCCGCCACATCTCCGACCGCGTCGCCGTGATGTATCTCGGCCGCATCGTCGAGGAGAGCACCAAGTCCGCCCTCTTCGAACGACCGACGCACCCCTACACCCAGTCTCTCCTCTCGGCAGTGCCGGTGCCCGACCCGACGAGCCGCCACACCCGCCATCGCATCGTGCTCCAGGGCGAAATCCCGAATCCCGCGGCGCCTCCCCCGGGCTGCCCCTTCCATCCGCGCTGCTTTCGCGCCACCGCCATCTGCTCCGCCGAAATGCCGGCCTTCGTGCCCTATCCCGGCCTACCCACCCGGGTTGCCTGCCACCATGCCGGCCCACTGGAGGCGGGCGGCCGCCCGACGATGAGCGCGTCCTATGGTTTTCGCGCCCTGGAGGCGGCTTCCTGATGGCCGGAGCCCGCACCTTCGCCCGTCGCTTGCTCGCCCATACGGGCGCAGCCCTGAGCGTGCTGTTTCTCGGCACCGTCGTAGCCCTCGCGGTCTTCGCGGGACTGCTCCCGATCGATCCCCTCGATCAGGACCTAGGAAGTGCGCTGGAGGGCCCGACTGCCACCCATTGGTTCGGGGCCGACGAACTCGGCCGCGATATCATGGCGCGTGTCGTCTACGGCGCGCGGACATCGCTCCTCACTGCAGCCGGCGCCGTGACGATCGCAGCCTCGATCGGCGTGCCGATCGGTCTCGTGAGCGGCTTCTTCGGCGGCTGGCGGGATGCCCTCCTGATGCGGGGCGTCGACGTCCTGATGGCGCTCCCCGGCATCCTGTTCGCGATGGCCCTCATCGCCGTGCTCGGCCGAAGCCAGACCGCGGCCCTCGTGGCGGTCGGCATCACCGGAATCCCGAGCTTCGCGCGGGTGACGCGGGCGCAGGTTCTTTCCCTGCGCAAGCGCGACTTCGTGACGGCGGTCGAAGCGTTCGGGGGGTCGTCCTCCTACAACATGTTCCGCACCGTGCTGCCGAATTCCTGGAGCCCGATTCTCGTCCAGATTGTGGTCCTGTCCTCCGTCGCGATCCTGCTCGAAGCTGCGCTTGCCTTCCTCGGCGTCGGCATCCCCCCGCCGACCCCGAGCTGGGGTGAGATGCTCAGAACCGGCAAGGAATTCCTCCACGAGGCGCCCTATTACGCCGTGCTGCCCGGTCTCGTGCTGACCCTGACCATCCTCTCCTTCGACACGATCGGACGCACGCTGACGACGCTGCTCGAACACCGCCACGAGATCGGCGGGGAGCTGAAGCTTGAACAGGCCAAGGCATGAGCGGTCGTCGCCCTCTCCGTATCCTTCACCTCGCGCTAGGACGGCGGATGGCATGATCGGCTATTTCATGCGTAGGATCCTTCAGCTCCTTCCTGTGCTGCTGATCGCGTCGCTCCTGGTCTGGGCCATGATCTATGCTGTGCCGGGCGGGCCGGTCGCCGTGATCGTCGGTGAGAATGCGAGCGCCGAGCAGGTCCAGGCCGTGACTGAGCGGCTTGGGCTCGACCGGCCGGTCCTGGTCCAGTACGCCGCTTGGCTCAAGGGTGTGTTCCTGGGCGACCTCGGAGCCTCGATCCACAGCCGCGAGCCGGTCCTCAAGCTGATCGGGCAGCGACTCCCGGCGTCCCTGCAGCTTGCCGCCGCGGCGACCTTCATCGCACTCCTGCTTGGGGTGCCGCTCGCGGTAGCCAGCGCCGTCAGGCCGGGCTCCTGGATGGACCGTCTCATCAGCGGCTGGAGCGCCGTGGCCCTCGGCATCCCGACCTTCTGGCTCGGGATCTTGCTCATCCTGCTCTTCGCGGTGGAGCTGCGCTGGCTGCCCTCGGCCTCGGCCTACGTACCGTTTTGGGAATCCCCGCTCCAGGCGCTCCGCAACGTCTTCCTTCCGGCGCTGACGCTCGGGGTCTACGTCTCCGGCATTTTCGCCCGGTTTCTGCGCGCCTCGCTCATCGGTGAGCTCAAGGCCGATTACGTGCGTACCGCACGCTCCAAGGGGCTGAAAGAGCGCGATGTGGTCGGCCGCCACGTGCTGCGCAACGCGCTCCTGCCCTTCGTGACCATCGTCGGGCTCATGATGGCGAACTTCATCGGCGGCACCGTCGTGACCGAGGCAGTGTTCACCTATCCGGGCCTCGGACGGCTGCTCATCCAGGCCATCAGCACCCGCGACTACCCCCTCATCCAGGGCTGTATCCTGGTGATCCTGGTGATCTACGTCGGCATCAACGTGCTGGTCGACGTGCTCTACGCCTATATTGACCCCCGCATCGAATACGCCTGATCCCGCCATGGATACCCTGCCCGAGCGCCCTGCGGCACCTGCCGCCCTGTTCGATCTCACGGGCCAGGTCGCGCTCGTGACCGGCGCCTCGCGCGGGCTCGGTTGGGTCATCGCGCAGACGCTAGCGGCAGCCGGCGCCACAATCGTCCTCAACGGTCGCGATTCCGCTACACTCGCACCGCGGCGCGAAACGCTGGAGCGATGGGGCTTCGCGGCCGAAATTGCCGCATTCGACGTCGGCGACGGACCTGCGGCGGTGACGGCAGTCGAAACCATCGGCTCCTGCCATGGGCGCCTCGACATCCTCGTCAGCAATGCCGCGGGAACGAGCCGCAAGCCGCTGCTGGAGCAGACGGACGCGGATTGGGAGAGCGTGATACAGGCGGATCTCACCGCAGGCTGGCGTCTTGCCCGCGAGGCGGCCCGCATCATGATCCCGGCCCGCTACGGCCGCATGATCTTCACGTCGTCCATCATGGGCTTCGTCGCGCGGCCAACCGTGACGGGGTACGTCACGGCGAAGACCGGCCTGCATGGCCTGGTGCGTGCGCTCGCGGTCGAGCTGGCGCCGAGCGGCATCACCGTCAATGCCCTTGCGCCCGGCTACTTTCTCACCGACGGCAACAGCGCCGTGCGCCGGGAAAATCCGGCCTTCGAGAGCTGGATCGCGGGCCGCACGCCGGCCGGACGCTGGGGTGATCCGCCGGAACTCGGCGGCGCCGCACTCTACCTGGCCTCGCGGGCAGCCACCTACACGACCGGCAGCGTGCTGACCGTGGACGGGGGACTCACGGCAGCGATCTAACGAGCATTCCGTCGAGCGGCACCAGCCTCGTCGCGAGGCAGGCTGAGGGAGGAGCAGGCGATGTTGAGCAAGGAACAGATCGAAGCCTACCGGCGCGACGGGTTCATCGTCGTGGCGGACATCTTGTCGCCGCCGGTAATCGCGGCATTGCGGGAGGTGACCGACACCCTCGTCGAGCAGTCCAGGCTGGTGAGCGAGCACAACGATGTCTTCGACCTCGAGCCGTCGCACACCCGCGAGGATCCTCGGGTGCGCCGGATCAAGACGCCCCATCTTCAGCACCTGGTCTATGACTCGGTCATGCGGCACGAGCGGATCCTGACGATCCTGCAGCAGGTTGTCAGTCCGGCAATCCGCTACGACACATCCAAGCTCAACATGAAATCGCCCGGCTACGGCGCAGCGGTCGAGTGGCACCAGGACTGGGCCTTCTATCCGCACACGAACGACGATCTTTGCGCGATCGGCGTGATGATGGACGATTGCGAGATGGAGAATGGGCCCCTGCTCTGCATCCCGGGTAGCCATAAGGGCCCGGTCTACGACCATCACGCGGATGGCGCCTTCTGTGGCGCCATAGATCCGGCGTCGAGCGGCATCGATTTCTCGAAAGCCGTCCCGTGCACTGGCAAGGCCGGCAGCATCTCGATTCATCACGTGCGCACGGTGCACGGCTCGGCGGTCAACACATCGGCAAAGCCCCGCCGTCTCCTCCTCTACCAATACAGCGCCGCCGATGCCTGGCCGCTGGCGGCCGCTGGCCAGCCCAAGGACTGGGAGGAATGGAAGTCCCGCGTGATCTGCGGCGATGCGGACTCCATCGTGCCTCGCATGACGGCGGCCCCTGTCCGCCTGCCCCTGCCGGGGCCGAAATATGCCGGCTCGATCTACGAGACCCAGCGCGAGCTGAAAAACTCCTATTTCGCAGCGCCTTCGAAGACAAAAGCTGTCACCTGAGCCCTTTCGACTTCTTCACAATCAACCCACGAACTTGGAACTTGGGAGGCTGTGCCGGATGCGGGTTCTCCTCTGCGGAATCTTCCACGAAACGCATAGTTTCGTACCCGAAGTTACGGGCCTTGAAAAATTCGATATCCGCCGCGGCGCCGAATTGCTGGCCTGCGCGGGCGATGGATCGCCCCTCGACGGATTTCTGGAAGTTGCTTCGGCCGAGAGATGGACGATCTTCCCGACCGCGAGCTACGTCGCGATGCCGGCCGGGCCTATTGCCGACGCGGTGTTCGAGCAGTTCTGGCGCGACGTGGAAGTGGTCGCCAAGCAGGAGGCCAAGCATCTCGACGCGATCTACCTCGTGCTTCACGGCGCGATGGTGACGGAGAGCCTTGAGGATCCCGAGGGGGAGCTACTCGAGCGGCTGCACGGCATCGAAGGGCTTGCGGAGATCCCGATCTTCGGCGTGTTCGACCTGCACGCCAATTTCTCTCCGCGCATGGCGGAGTTCGCGACTTGCCTTATCACCTACCGCGAAAATCCCCATTCGGATGCGCGCGAGACCTCCGTGCGCGCCGCCCGCCTGCTGGCGCGCTCCCTAAAGTCGGGCGAGCGACCCCGCATGGTTTCACGCCACGCAGGAATCATTTGGCCGCCGACGGGCACCGGCACTGCCGACAGCCCGATGCGGGATCTGGAACGCTTGGCCCGCGAGATCGAGGCTGCCGACCCGCGGATCTGGGCCGTGAACGTGATCGGAGGCTACGCCTTCTCCGACGTTGCGGATGCGGGCGTGAGCTTCTCCCTCGTCACCACCGCGGACGATGCCGTCGTCGCGGCGGCCTTGGACCAGCTGGTCGCGCTCGCGAACGAATTGCGAGACGCAGGGCTGCCGGTAGACCAACCCATAGACGAAGTGATCGCCGGGCTCGATCCTCGCGCCGAGGGTCCCATTCTCCTTGTGGAGCCGTCCGACAACATCGGAGGCGGCGCTCCGGGCGACTGCACGGGCGTGCTGCGGGCGCTGCTGCGTCACAAGGTCGAGCCGTCTCTGGTCGCCATCAACGACCCCGAAGCTGTCGGGGCGCTGGCCTCCGCGGCGATCGGCGCCGAAGCCGACCTGATGATCGGCGGCAAGGGCAGCGCCTTCGACGAGGGCCCGGTGCCCTTGCGCGTGCGGCTGGTCTCGCGCAGCGACGGCCGCTTCGAGCTCGAGGACCGCCACAGCCACCTCGCATCGCTTAGGGGCGCTAAGGTTGACATGGGTCCCTGCGCGGTCGTCGAGGCCAAAGGCGTGACGATCCTGCTCACCAGCAGGAAAATGCCGCCCTTTGACCTTGGTCAGTTCCGCAGCCAAAGCATCTCGCCGGAGGCGTTCCGCGTCATCGGGGTTAAGGCCGCGGTCGGGCACAGGCAGGCCTATGATCCCATCAAGAAGGCGAGCTATACCGTACTGACGCCGGGCCCGTGCTCAAGCCGGCCAAGTGATTTTCCTTACAAGCGCCTGCGCCGGCCGATCTACCCGCTCGACGAGGCGGCCACGTCATAGGGGCTTCGTGGGATCGCCATAGAGGCACGGGAGATGCCTGCCGGCCTCCGAGCGCCGAGACCCATACGGGGCTGCGGCAATGGCGGTTTGTTTCGTTTGATGAAACCAGCAGTTCTTGACACGAATTTATATGGTTCCTAGCCTGACTGGCATGCAACGCTGCACCGGGCGCTTTATCGCTGGGATCGCATCGGCCTCTCGTAAGGGAGTTCGGTCGAGGCGCCTGGACCGCCTCGTCGGACCGGCCAGGGCACAATCGGCGAGGCCGGGCCGCCCGGATGGATTCTGCCGGTGAGGCGAACCGTAGGAATGCCTTCGCGGTGACGCCCCGCTGGCCACCTCATCGGCTGCCCGATCCATCGAACGAGGAAGGTTGCGACATGGCGAAGAAGAGCCCCTCACCCGGATCACGGGATGCCGGCATCGATCAGGCTTACGACCTGTCCCGCCGTTCCCTGCTTCGTTGGACGCTCGCCGGCGGCGCCCTGCTCATGGGTCCGGTCCCGTTCGCAGCCGCCCAGACCAGCGGCGCCGAGGCTCCGGTCGCCGGCGGCACCCTCACAATCGGGGCCGATGCCGACCCGATCGGCCTCGATCCCACCACGGTGACTGCGTTCTCGTCGTACGACTTCCTCTCGCTGCTCTATTCGGGGCTGCTGCGGTGGACGCCGGATATGAAGATCGAGCCCGATCTTGCCGTCAGCTACGAGCAGCCGGATCGCACAACCTACGTATTCAAGCTCCGCCAGGGCGTGAAATTCCACAACGGCAAGGAGTTCTCCGCCGAGGACGTGAAGTACACTTTCGACCGGATCATGGACCCTGCTACAGGAAGCAGGCTGCGCTCCCAATATTCGGGCATCAAGACCGTGACGGTGGTGGACCCATTCACGGTCAAATTCGAGCTGAAGACGACGGATGCCGCCTTCCTCAACTACCTCGCCACGAACCCGGACGGCGCCATCGTGCCAAAGGGTGTCGAGAACCTCAGCACTCAACCCATCGGCACCGGCCCCTTCGTCTTCGAGGCCTATCAGCCGAACCAGCAGTTCAGCCTGACCGCCAACTCGAACTACTACGAGAAGGGTCAGCCCTATCTCGCAAAGGTGGTGTTCAGGTTCTACAAGGACCAGTCGACCCTGTCCTCCGCCCTGCGCTCCAAGGCGATCGACATGACCTGGCTCAAGGACCCCAAGGTTGCGGCCCTCATGGCCAGAACATCGCCGGACCTCGTCTCGGCCCCCGGCCAGACGTCACGGACCTTCCCGATCTGGCTCAACATGAAGGCGAAGCCGCTCGACGACGTCGCGGTGCGGCGGGCACTCAGCCTCGCCACCAACCGCAAGGCGTGCCTCGACACGGTCCTCGGGGGTGCGGGCAAGGTCGGCGCCATGATCCCCGAGAGCCAAGTCGGCGGCTACGACGGCATCGGCGAGATGCCCTACTACAAGCACGATCCCGCCGCGGCCAAGAAGCTTCTCGCCGAGGCGGGCTATCCGGACGGCATTGATCTCGGCGACTACATCGTCGTCGCGGCCAACCCGCTCGACGTGGCCTGCGCGCAGATCCTGCAGCAGCAATGGCAAGCGGCGGGGATCACCGTGAAGATCACGCCTATGGAGACCGCACCGCTGCTCAACATGTGGGGCAGCGGAACCTGGCCGACGGTACTATCAGTCGCCCTGTCCTGGACCCCCGATGCCGATGCGATCTTCCAGTACGTCAAGTCGGACAGCAAGTTCGGGACCGCAATGGGCATCAAGGACACCGAACTCGACCGGATGATCTCCGAGGCCCGCGCCGATGTCGACACGAAGAGCCGCGCCGGCAGAAATCTGGAGATCCAGCGCCGCATTGCCGACAACGCGTACGTCATTCAGGTCTACCAGTATCCACTGCGCTGGGAGATCTGGTGGAACTACGTCAAGGGCTACGCGCCGCTGGCCGCCAACATCCGATCCTATGTTCGCACCGCCTCGCTGAAGAAATAGGCGCATGGGCCGGCCGGCGCGACAAAGGTCAGCCTAGCGATGATGCGTGTGGTCGCGAGCCGTCTCGCCTGGACGCTGGTGATCCTGCTTGGCGTGTCGTTCATCGCCTTCATGCTGATGCGCGCGCTGCCAGGCGATTTCGCCGTGGCAGCCGCGGGCACGCAGGTAGTTTCGCCGGAGGTGCTCGATACCATCCGGCGCGACCTCGGCCTCCACCGCCCCCTCCTGGAGCAATACCTCCTCTGGCTCGGCAAGGCGCTGACGGGGGATTTCGGCACATCCTTCGTGACCAAGCGGCCCGTGCTCGGCGAACTGCTCAACCGCTTTACCGTCACCATCCAGCTGACTACGATCGCAGCCGTGCTTGCTCTCACCATGGGCGCGGCGACAGGGCTCACCTCGGCGCGCCTGCGCAGACGGACCGACTGGATCGTGCGGATCTGGAACGGCCTCATCCTGGCGGTTCCGAACTTCGTGGTCGCAACCTTGATCGTGCTGCTCGCCGGCCTCTATTTCCCCCAGATCGCGATCTTCGGCTACACCCCATTCCTCACCAACCCTTTGGCGAATATCGGGAGCCTGCTGCTTCCCGCCTTATCGCTGGCTCTCGCGGTATCGGTAACGATCTCGGAGAACACACGGGCGGCCGTGCTCGAAGTGTCGAGCCAGGACTTCGTCATGGTGGCACGGGCGAAGGGCCTCCTGCCACGCACGATCCTGCAGAATTACCTGCTTAGGAACGCCCTGACGCCGATCATCACGGTTACAGGCCTGCAGGTCGCCTCGCTTCTCGGCGGTAGCATCCTGGTTGAAACCATCTTCGCAATCCCCGGCATGGGCCAGTATCTGTTCGAATCGATCACGAGCCGCGACTACCCGGTGATCCAAGCGATCGTCCTGGTAGCTGCGGCGGTGGTCGTCCTTGTTAACACGCTCGTCGATCTCGCCTATGCTCGGGTCGACGCGAGAGTGACCCCGTGAGCGAGGCAGGCTCCGCCACCGCCGAGGTTCCCGGACCTGCGTCGCCGCAGCCCGCGCGGCGCCGGAGCCCGACGAACGGCCAAGTGCTCGTGGGTCTCGGTCTCGCAATGCTGACCGTGCTGATCGCTGTTACGACCTTCGCGTCGCTCATCGCGCCGTTCGACCCGTCCGCGACGTCGCCCAACTCACTCGACGGCCCCAGCGCCCGGCACTGGCTTGGTACGGATTCCATCGGCCGCGACGTGCTGAGCCGCTTGATCGTCGGCGGCCGGACCACCCTTCTGATCACGAGCGTGGCGGTGTTCTTGGCGCTCGCGGCGGGCCTCGTTCTCGGCCTTCTGTCCGGCTACCTGGGCGGGCTTATGGACGAGATCATCATGCGGATCCTAGACGTAGTGTTTGCATTTCCGGTCTTTCTTCTTGCGATCGCGGTGGTCGCGGCGCTGGGGCCGACAGTTCCGAATCTCATTTTGACAATTGCGATCGTCTATACTCCCGCCATGGCGCGGGTGGTCCGTGGCCCAGTTCTGAGTGTCAAGCAATGGGATCACGTGGAAGCAGCGAGGAGCATCGGCGTCAGCGAGCTCCGGCTCGTGCTGCGCCACGTGCTGCCCATGGTGGTGTCGCCGATCGTCGTGGCGACCAGCCTGACCCTGTCGCATACGATCTTCACCGTGACGGCCCTTTCCTTTCTCGGTTTAGGCCCGCCGCCGCCCGATCCCAACTGGGGCGGCATGCTCTCTGAGGCGCGCCAGTTCATGGAATTGGCGCCGCTGACGGTCGTCGGGCCTGCAGCGGCGATTATCTTCGCAACGCTGACCTTTATCGTGCTTGCCAACGGGCTCCGCGAAATCCTTGACGTGGGGAGCTGGCGTTGATGGGCGCGATTCTCCACATGCTGCTCGGTATGAGGAGCTGGCGGTGAGTGGGCAGGCTCCAATCCTGCGCGTGCGAAATCTGACGGCACGGCTGGGGAACCGCCGGGAGGCCGTTCACGCCGTCAGGGGAATCTCCTTCGATATCTGTGCCGGCGAGGCGGTAGGTTTCGTCGGGGAATCGGGCTGCGGTAAGAGCGTGACCGCGCGGGCCATTATGCGTCTCGCGCCGGAGGGCACGTCTGTGTCCCTAGGGGGCTCAGTCGAGTTCATGGGCACGGACCTGCTGCAACTGAGCGAAGGGGAGATGCGCAAATTGCGCGGTCGCCGGATGGCAATGGTGTTCCAGGACCCGATGTCCTCCCTCAACCCCGTTATGACGGTCGGATCCCAGATTGACGACATCCTCCGCCGGCACATGTGCATCTCCGGCAAGGCGGTGCGGAGGCGGACCGTGGAGCTGTTGAGTCAGGTTGGGATCGCAGACCCGCAGCGGCGTGCGGACGCCTATCCGCACCAGTTCTCCGGCGGAATGCGTCAGCGGGTGCTGATCGCGATCGCGATCTCCTGCGACCCCACCCTGCTAATCGCCGACGAACCCACCACGGCGCTCGACGTCACAGTGCAGGCGCAGATCCTCCGCCTCCTGATGCGGCTGCGGGAAGAGCGCGGGATGTCGCTGATGCTGATCACCCACGACTTTGGGGTGGTAGCGGGAATGGTCGAACGCGTAAACGTTATGCACCGAGGCGAAATCGTCGAGACCGGCCAGGTCGAGCGTGTCTTTTACGAGCCGCAGCATGCATATACCCGCGAGCTGCTGAGCGCAGTCCCCCGCCTCGATAGGTCCGGTCCGGCGCGATGACGATGGGTGAATGCTTCCACACAGGTGGAAACGCCGGAGCCCCGCTCATCGAGGTCCGGAACCTGACGGTGCGCTTTCCTGCACGGCGGGGCAGCGCACCTCTGACGGCGGTGAAGCAGGTGTCGTTCGACATCGGGCCTGGCGAGACGCTCGGCCTGGTCGGTCAGTCCGGATCGGGCAAGACGACCACGGGCCGCGCAATTCTTCAGCTCCAGAAAGTGCATCACGGCTCGGTGAAGCTCCTGGGGGAGGATCTGACCAGAATGCCCGCCGCGAAGCTTCGGCGAATGCGTCGGCACATGCAGTTCGTGCTCCAGAACCCCTATTCGAGCCTCCACCCCCGCATGACCGTGGTGCAGACGCTGACGGAGCCGCTGCAGGTGCACCGGTCGGTGCCACCGAGCCGGATGCGTGAGCGGGTCGCTGAGTTGCTGGAGCTCGTCAACATGGACCCAGCGGTGATGCACCGGTACCCAAACGAATTCTCCGGCGGTCAGCGTCAGCGCATCGTCATCGCAAGGGCGCTCGCTGTGAACCCCGCTTTCGTGGTCTGCGACGAGCCGGTCTCGGCCCTCGATGTGCGCACACAAGCACAGATCGTCACCCTGCTCCAGTCGCTGCAGGACAGGCTCGGTTTGTCATACCTCTTCATCGCGCACGATCTTGCCGTGGTGCGAGAGGTCGCCCACAGGGTCGCGGTCATGTTCGGGGGGCGGATCGTCGAGATGGGCCATGCCTCGCAGGTCTACGACACACCAGCCCACCCGTATACGCAGGTGCTCCTGACGGCGGTTCCGCTTCCGGATCCCGTTCTCCAGCGCCAGAGGCTGCGCCAGGCCGCCCCGGACCCGCGCTTTCCCGATGACGAGGAGCAAGACGGTCCCTGCGTCTGCGGCGAGAACCATGTCAGGACTGGCACGGCGCCCTGGCACAGGGTCGCGGAGGACCACGGCATCTCGTGCCGGTTCTGGCCTCCGGAATTCAGTACTGGATCCACTTAAGCTCTGCCTCGGGGATGGATACTCTTGATTTAAAAGACTGGGAGATGCAGGCTCGAGATTATGTCGAACGAGCCTCAAAAGGACTGTTCTGCCACATCCGACCAGCAGTCAGCGCGGGTGGTGAGTGGCGGCGGCTTCATGATGATAATCGACTGCGGTGAGCACCCCACGAATGGCCGAGCCCCGCTCTGGAACGCGGTGCCCGCGATAGCGCGGTCGCTAAAATCCTGGGTCGCTCGCCATCTCCCCTTCGCACCCGAAAGTCATCGGGGCATGATCGAGCTGCTACGCAGCCGGATCGCATAGCTCGGCCCAGTTTTCGTCATGCGAGGCCCGGTGTCGCATAGAGCGTCCGTCCCGCGACCTTGATCTCGACGTCGACGAGGTACTTGCGGATTCCTTCCAGCGCGATGTCAATACCGAGGCCCGGCGCGTCCGGTGCCGCGATCTCGCCGTTGTCACCGCGCTCCAGGTGGTTCGCCGTGAATTCGAGCGCCAGCGGCTTCGGGGCGGCGGGGAACTCGCAGATGCGGTGGTCCGGGAGGCCCGCGTAGGGCTGAAGCGAAGCCGACAGTGCCAGATGCGAGGTGAAGGTGTGGTTGACGTAAGTCACGGCCTTCGCAACCGCATAATCCGCGATGCGCTTCGCCGGCCCGATGCCGCCGATGCGCCCGCAATCGATCTGGACGTAGCCCACGCCGCCGTAGTCGATGAGGTGGCGCGCCATGTGGACGTTGTGCGCGGCCTCCCCACCGGCAGCCTTCACGCTGCTGCCCTGGAGGCGGCGCGCGAGGGCGCCGTAGGCCTCGTAGGCGCTGCCCGCGAACGGCTCCTCCAGCCAGAGCGCCCGCGCGGCCTCCAGCGCCGGCAGCCGCGCCGCGGCCGCCTCGACGTCCTCGAGGAAGATCTGGCCCACATCCACGAGCAGGATGCCGTCGGGCCCGAGACCCTCCCGCGCGGCGGCGAAATGGTCCGCATCATCCGCGACGCTCCCGCGCCCGATCGGCCCCCAGCCGAACTTGCCGGCGCGAAATCCGCGAGCGCGCGAATCCCTCGCGCGCCGGAGCGTCTCCTGAGGCGTGTCGCCGAAGAGAACCGACGCGTATGGGACTTTTCGATGCGAGGCCCCGTAGCCGAGGAGCCGCCAGACGGGCTCGCCGCGGACCCGGCCGAGTAGATCCCAGAGCGCCATCTCGACGCCTGACCAGGTGTGGGCCGCCTGGAGCAGGTCCATGCTGTTGTACTCGACCTCCGCGGCGATGCGGGCGATATCCTCCGGCCCGTCGAGGGTCCGCCCAAGCACGGAAGCCGAGACGGGGCGGCAGACGCCGTGGGACATGGGGGTCACGAAGGCCGCGATTGAGACGAGCGGCGAAGCCTCACACTCGCCCCAGCCGACCTCCCCTCCCCCGGCGACGCGGACGACGAGCGCATCCTGGCTCCCGTCCGCTTCTGTGGTGACTTGCGGCATGGAGAGGTAAAAGAATTCGACCGCCTCGATTTTCATCTTGCTGCCTTCTGAAAGAGTCACACTGCCTAGATTGTCGTCACGCACCTTGCGAGACAAAGCGCGTCGCTGCGACCGCTGTCACGCCACCTTTCGGGCTGCCGCAGTCTGCTCCCTGGACCGGTCGTAAATCAGAGGCGTCGGCTCGAAGGTCACGCCCTCGTCGAGAGGATACATTGGCCGGGCACAGATCTTGTGGCCGAGGCTCTTGAGGTTCGCCGAGGTGGAGCCCGGCGCGTCGATGTTGAAGTTCTTCTCCACCCAGGCGTCGTACATGTGGTGCTCGGTGTGAGGCGACTTGACCACGATGAGGTCGAAATCTACCGGATGGAGACCGTTGGAATAGTACATTGCGCGGTCGAAAAGGCTAACAGAGCGGCTGAACACCACCACCGTGAAATTGTCGAAGGTCAAGACGGCGGTCGGGCCCGCGTCGAGCCCCACCTTCATGGTCTCGAGCCGCGAGCGCCCGTTCGAGAGGAGCTGCACCTCCCCGTGCACGCGCATAGGCGTGAAGCGCCCCGTATCGAGGGCGCCGCCGAGATCGACCTCGATGGTGGCGCCGACGCCGGCCCGGTGGGCCGCCGCCGCGGCGCGGGGATCGACGATCTGGGCCAGCACGCGCTGCGGATAGCCGGTCTCGCGCAGGGCCTTGATGATGGTATTCGAATCGCCCGTCGCACCCGATGAGGTGGCGTCGGCGGCGTCCGTGAAGATCACTGCTCCCTTGATTGTCCGCGCCTGCGTGATCGCACGGTCGAGGGAGATCAGCTTACCTTGCATGCGGAAGCGCTGGGGCCAGAACTCCTCCGAGAGACGCACGGCCTCGCGCTCGGCGAGGTCCCGGTCGCCATCGGTCAAGATCAGAACCTGGCTGCACAGCTCCGGCACGTCGGTGAAGGGATTGCCGATCATGATGCCGGCGGCCAGCGCACTGCCGTCACGCTCGAGCCGCTGGCATTCGCGGATGAGATCCCCGTAGCAGCCGACTTTGGTGACGAGCTCATCGCCACGCACCAGCGCAGGGATCACGACGCGGGCGATCACCGGGCGCACGCCGCCGTCAAGGAACTTCAGGAGCAGCCGCGCGGCCCGCTCGCCGGTATCGGCGAAATCCACGTGCGGATAGGTGTGGTAGATTGCAAGCCCGTCTATCTGCCTGAGCATCCGGTCGGTGAGGATGCCGTGGAGGTCGAGCGAGATCACGATTGGGACGTCGGACCCGGCCATGCGGCGGATTTCTGTGAGGAGGTGCCCTTCCGGATCGGGTTCGCTCTCGGCCCCCATGGCGCCGTGAAGCGATACGTAAATGCCGTCGATTTCGTGAATGTTCGCCTCGACTGCTGACAGGAGTTCACCCGAAAGCCGCGCCCAGCCTGCCGCTGACAGGGGTCCGGCGCTGCCCGACCGGGCGCCGTAGGCGGGCACGATCGTGACGTCGCTGCGCTGCTCGAAGATCCCGAGAGCTCCGCCAATCGAGGTGTTGAGGCCGCGTTGGGCATAGAGCTCCTCGCCCCGCTCGATGTGGAAGCCCTGGTAGTCCGACGAGATCGGATTGAACGACGAGATCTCCTGCATGCATTCGACGATCAGAATTCTAGGCACGACCGGTTCTCCTCGGATGGATCAAGTACAGGCTGCCGCGGTGAGGATCTCGGGCGCATTCGGCTCTCCTCGTCACGGTCAGGATAGGGGAAGGCTGCCGTCGGCCGCCCGATGGCAGGCGACGAGCCGGCCGGTCGTGACGGCGCCGAGCGCTGGGTCTTCGATCCGGCAGCGCTCGACTGCATGAGGGCAGCGGGCGGCGAAACGGCACCCGGGCGGGATCTCGCGCGCGCTGGGGAGATCGCCGGTGAGGCGATGGCGGTGGCGCGGCTCGTCTGGGTGAGAGGGCGGGATCGCGGACAGGAGCGCCCGCGTGTAGGGGTGGACCGGCGCCGCGAACAGGTCGTCGGCGTTCGCGACCTCGACGATGCGGCCGAGATACATCACCGCGATCCGGTTCGAGATGTGCCGCACAACCGCGAGATTGTGCGAGATGAAGAGGTAGGTCAGTCCGAGCTCGCCCTGCAAATCCTGCAGCAGGTTGACGATCTGGGCCTGGACCGACACATCGAGCGCCGAGACGGCCTCGTCGCACACGAGGAAGCGCGGGCGCAGCGCGAGCGCCCGCGCGATGCCGATGCGCTGGCGCTGACCGCCGGAGAACTCGTGCGGATAGCGCGCGGCCGCTGAGCGCGGCAGGCGGACGAGGTCAAGAAGCTCCTCGACGCGGCGGGTGCGATCGCTGCGGTCCCCGATGCGGTGGATTGCGAAAGGCTCGGCGATGGTCTGGCCGACGGTCATGCGCGGGTTGAGGGAGCCGAACGGATCTTGAAAGATGATCTGGAAGTTACGGCGCCGCGCGCGCAGAGCCGCCTTGCCGAGGGGCACGATATCCTCGCCGGAATGGAGGACGCGGCCTGCGCTCGGCTCGATGAGGCGCAGGAGAAGGCGCCCCGTGGTCGACTTGCCGCAGCCCGACTCGCCGACGAGACCCAGCGTCTCACCTTCCTGGATCGAGAGGTCAATGCCGTCGACCGCCCGCACGCCGCCTCCGTGCCGGCGAGACAGGAAACGGCCCCGGGCCTCGAAGGCCTTGGTGAGACCTCTGGCTTCGACGAGGGGCACGGGTGCCGTGATGGCGTTCACGACGAGGTCTCCACCGAGGGCGTGCGGTAACCGGCCGGTTCGAGGCAGGCGGCCAAATGGTCTTCCGCGATCCGGTGCATCGGCGGCACGCCGGTGGTGCAGACGTAGCGGCGCGCGCCGCAGCGGTCCGCGAAGCGGCAGCCGGATCCGAGTTCTCCGGCGCCGGGCACCGATCCGTCGATGGAGGCGAGACGCCCGCGCGGGCCGCTGGTCTTCGGAATTGAGGCGAGGAGCGCCCGGGTATAGGGATGCACCGGCTCATCGAACAGCCGCCGCACCGGCGCGATCTCGGCGACCCGCCCGGCATAGAGTACGAGCACCTGATCGGCGGCTTCCGCGATCACGCCGAGGTCGTGGGTGATGAGGAGCATCGAGAGCCCCTGCTCACGCTGGAGATCGCGCAGGAGGTCGAGGATCTGCGCCTGGATCGTGACGTCGAGGGCTGTCGTGGGCTCGTCGGCGACCAGGAGCTTCGGCTGGGCCGCGAGCGCCATGGCGATCACGACGCGCTGGCGCATGCCGCCCGACATCTCGTGCGGGTACGCGCCGAGCCGCACTTCCGCCAAGGGGATCTCGACCCGCTCGAACAGCCGGATCGCCTCGCGCCGCGCGTCGCCAGCCCGCAATCCGCGCCGGCGAGTGAGGACCTCCGCGACCTGCATGCCCACAGGCATAACCGGGTTCAGGGCCGTGAGCGGTTCCTGGAAGATCATCGCGAGATCGCGCCCGCGCTTTGCCCGCCAAGCCTGCGGCGTGAGCGCCGCGAGATCATCGCCCTCCAGCAGGATGCGGCCGGCCGTGCGCCGGATCGCCCGCGGCAGCAGGCCCATGATGCTGAGCGCCAGCATGCTCTTGCCGGAGCCCGACTCGCCGACGACGCCGAGGACCTGGCCGGGCCGGAGCGCGAACGAGACGTCGTCCAAGATTGGAATTCGGCCGTCGGCGAGCCCGGTGCTCAGGCCCTGGACCTCGAGGATCGGACGGCCGTCGCTCATGCCTTCATCCTCGGGTCGAGGACGTCGCGCAGGCCGTCGCCCAGCAGGTTGAGGCCGAGCACCGAGATGATGATTGCAAGGCCCGGATAGAGCGTGATCCAGGGCGCCTCCGCCATGAAGTCGCGGCCTTGCGCGATGATGCTGCCGAAGGACGGCGCCGGCGGCGGCGGGCCGACCCCGATGAAGGAGAGCGCGGCCTCCGCCAGGATCGCGACCGCGAACACGTAGGTGAGCCGCACGATCAGTGGCCCAAGCGCGTTGAGGAGCACGTGCCGGAACAGCACGCGGGCCTCGCTGGCGCCGAGGGCACGCGCCGCCTCGACGAATTCGAGTTCCCGCACCACGAGCACAGAGGCCCGCACGATGCGTGCAGTATGGGGCGTCGTCGCGATCGACAGGGCGATGATGACGTTAGGGACAGAGGCGCCGAGCACCGCGCTCACCGTGATGGCGAGCAGGATGGAGGGGAACGCCATGAGGGCATCCATCAGGCGCATGATGAGGTTGTCGAGGGCGCGGAAAAAGCCCGCCGTGGCGCCGATGAGCGTGCCGAAGATCCCCGTGACCACCACGGTCCAGGCCCCAATCGTGAGCGAGATCCGGGCACCGTAGAGGATGCGCGTCAGGATATCGCGGCCGAAATGGTCCGTGCCGAACCAGTAGGTTCCGTCCGGGGGGCGAAGTCGCGCGCGGACGTTGCTGCGCAGCGGATCGAATGGGGCGATGAGGTCGGCGAAAATCGCAACGAAGACGATGAGCAGGACGAGCGCGCCGCCGATCAGGAAGGAGCGGTGATGCAGGAGGCGCGACAATGCCTCGGCGGTCGGGCCGCGGGCAGGCGTGGCGGGAGCGGCAGCCTGGAGCGTGCTCATGGCAACCTCGCGCTCGGGCCGCCGACGGCGCGAACCGGAACCCCGATCGATGGCGCGGCGCGGCTAATCATTGCAGCCTCACCCGCGGATCGACGACCGCATAGAGCAGGTCGACGATCAGGTTCACGGCGAGATAGATCACGGCCAGGAACAGGAGCCCGCCCTGGATCACGGGAAAGTCGCGCGACAGGACGGCGCCGATGACGAGGCGGCCGATGCCGGGCAGCGAGAACACCTGTTCGATGATCACGGTCCCGCCCAGGAGCGCGCCGGCGACGATGCCGATGACGGTGAGGATTGGCACGAGCGCGTTCGGCAGGCCGTGGCGGATCACGATGTCGGCGCGGGAAAGCCCCTTGGCATCGGCGGTGCGGATAAAATCCTGGCTCAGGACCTCGAGCATCGAGGCCCGAGCCATCCGGGCGATGAACCCCATCTGCACGAGCGCCAGCGCCAGCGCTGGCATTGCGATGGAGCGGGCCCAGCCCGCGACGCTGTCCTGGAGCGGCACGAAGCCGCCGGTAGGGAACCAGCCGAACTGAACCGCGAACAGGAATACCATCATGAGCCCGAGCCAGAAATCCGGCACCGATAGCCCCAACAGGGCAGTGGCCATGATGAGCTGATCAGGCCAGCGATTGTGGTTCATGGCCGCGATGATCCCGGCGACGACGCCGAGCACGACGGCGAGAAGCAGCGAGATACCGGCGAGAGACAGGGTGACGGGCAGCCGCTCCAAGATCGCCGCCATGACGCTGCGGTTGAGCAGGATTGACTGCCCGAGGTCGCCGCGCAGGATGCGGCCGTACCATTCGACAATCTGCAGCAGCAGGGGCTTGTCGAGGCCGAGTTGGGCGCGCAGCCGCGCGACCTGCTCGGCGCTCGTGTTAGCATCGAGCAGGACCGCGGTCGGATCGCCCGGGACGAGCCAGATGATCCCGAACGAGAGGGCGGAGACGAGGACGAGAACCAGAAAGGCGCTCGCCAGCCGCCGCGCGAGGAAATTCAGCATCTCGGGGTGCCGGATCCTGCAAGAACGGGAGCGGGTGCACTCGCCCCCGCTCCAGCACGGATTACTGCTCGAGGGTCACGCCCCACATGCGCGTGATCCGGTAGGGCGTGAAGTTTTTCAGCTTCGCGGTCGCGATCTGGAAGATGCCGTAGTTCCCGGCCTTCATGGCGACGGCGTTGTCGTACATGTGGGTCTGGAACTGGACGAAGAGCGCTTTCCGCTTTGCCTCGTCCATCTCGGCGTTGAGCGACGCTGCGATCTTGTCGATAGTTTCGTCCTGCTTGCGCTGCGACGTACCGCCGACCCATGGCGCGATCACCGACGCCGGCCCCTCATAGGGCTCGATGCCGTAGCCGTGGGCCCAGAAATGCCAGCCCTGATCCGTGAACCCGATCTTCGAGGTCGTCGGCCAATCCGCCACGGATAGATCGACGTTGATTCCGACCTCCTTCAGGCGCTGCTGCACGACCGTCGCCGTGTCGACGTTTGCACGGAGGCTGTCGATGATGAAGGTAAGCTTCTCGCCCTTATAGCTCGACTTGCCGAGGAGTTCCTTGGCGGCCTTGAGATCTGCCTTGTTGAACTTGCTCGTGCCGGCATCCGTATGGAACGCCGCCTTGGGATAGAGCCAGGCCGGATCCATCTGGTACACGTCCGGATAGGCGATCGCCATGATCTCTTCCATGTCGAGGGCCGCCTGGACCGCGAGACGGAAGTTCAGGTCGTCGGTCGGTGCCTGGGCATGGTTGAACTTGATGACCTGGAAGCCGAAGGGCAGCGCCTTGTAGACGGTGAAGTTCTTGTTGGCTTCCAGGCGCTTGGCGGTGGGGCCGTCGACCTGCTCGATGAGGTGCACCTCGCCGGCCTCGAGAGCCGCATTGCGCGCGCCTGCTTCCGGCATGAAGCGGAAGGTGACGGTGTCGACGAGCACCTCCTTCCTGCCCGCGAAACCGTCGCGGCCGCTGCCGTTCGGGTTCGGGACGTAGCCCTCGAACTTGGCGAGCTTCACGTGGCTGTCCGGCTTGTACTCCATGAAACGGAAGGGACCGGTGCCGATGAAGTTGATCTGGTTTGCGGCCTTGGCGGCCTCCTCAGCCGGGTAGATCGCGATCGGGGCCCGCGGCGAGGACAGGTTGTCGAGGAAGGTGGACTGTATGGTCGTCAGGGTGACCGTGACCTCGTGCGGCCCCGAAGCCTTGACCTGGTCGATGGCGCCGAGCAGCGTCGCAGAGGCGCCGAGTTTGCGGTAGCGCTCGAGGGAGGCGACCACGTCCTCCGCATTGAGTTCCTTGCCATTGTGGAACTTCACGCCCTTGCGGATGGCGAAGACGTAGGTCTTACCGTCTTCGCTGATCTTCACGCCCTCGGCGAGTTCCGGAACGGGCTTAGCGTTCTCGTCCCGGGCATAAAGCGTTTCGTAGACATGGAGGGTCACGTTGCGCGATACCTGCGCGGTGCTCACGTGCGCATCGAGGGACGGCGGGGCCTGCACCATCGCGATGACGACGTCGCCGCCCTTCTTCTGGGCGACGGCTCCCATGGGCGCCGCCAGCGCAGCAGCGCCGATGACGAACGCGGTGAGGAATTTGCGACGTATCATGTCAACCTCCTAGGAATGGAACCGCCCGCGGTGGGTCGGATCGCGCCTCTCCCGGCGCAGGGCAGCAGAGTAGAGACGGGTGACGGCGGTTGCGCGCGGCCTCTTCGATCCTCCGCTCAACTGAACGCAAGAACATCGCCGTTCATCGAGGCAGCCTTCTCAGCCTGCTGCGAGAACGTCGTCGTAATCATTCATCAGGACGGCCACGACGTCGCCGCGCTGAACGCGGCCGGGCCCCGCGCCCATCCAGATCACGCCCGAGCGACCATAGTGCACCTCGATCGGCGCGTGGTCGATATCCTCGACGAAATGCAGGTAGCCGGCGAGTTCGCCCTCCTCGACCGAGTCGCCAACCATGTGGCGCGGCTCAAACACGCCCTCGGCGGGCGCGAACGCGTAGCAAGCCTGATCGCGTACCATCATGTGGCGCGTGCCGGGCGAGCCGTCGCGCTGCCCCGTCTCAGGCTTGCCCTCGATCAGGCCGAAATGCTTCAGGGTGTTGGAAAGGCCGCGATGGCCGATGCGCACCCCTTCGATGTTGACCCGGCCCCAGCCGCCGAGTTCGGTGCCAAGCGACAGGATGCCTCGGCGCTCCACGGACGAGGTCAGGGTGGCGCCCTCGTCCACGCCCCAGAATACCACGTTATAGGGCGCCCCGAAGGCGGCGGCGGCCGCCATGGTTTTCCGGCGCATCTCTGGATCCGGTAGGTAATGCATGTTGGTGGACAGAGCCGTATCGCCGGAATGGCCGGCGGTGTGGACATCGACTGAGATGTCCACGTGCGGCAGGATCACGGTGTCGACGAAATGCGCCAGCATCTCCGAGAAGGTGCCCCGCGGATTGCCCGGGAAGCAGCGGTTGAGATCGCGGTTGTCCACCGGCGATAGGCGCGTGTCGTTGAGAACCGCCGGGACGTTAACGGCCGGCATCATGATGACCCGACCCTGGATCGTCGCTGGATCGAGCGTCCGCGCCAGCTGGGAGACGGAGATGAGGCCCTCGTACTCGTCGCCGTGGACGCCTCCGGTGAACAGCACCGTGGGTCCAGTGCCGTTCTTCACCACTACGACCGGGATTTCGACCGTACCCCAGCCGGACGTATTGCGGGACAGCGGCGCCCGGAGGTAGCTCGCCTGACGTCCCGCCTTGTCGAAATCGACATCGCACCGGACGCGGCTCTTGCTCGAAGCCTCCACTCCACCCTCCGACATTCTTCTTGCTTTTTGTATGATTGTATACGATTTTCGCGGTTGTCAAGTCGCTTCACGACCGTCGAGGCCCGAGCAATCTGTACATGATCACGGCATCACGACGCGCCGCGGCGGCGCAAAGCTCGGCTGAGGAAGGCTGGCCGCCGATCCGGCCCCGGACGCTCGTCGACATGGTGATCGAGGCGCTCATGTCAGGCGCCGTACGCGGGCTCATCCTGCCCGGCGACCGTATCGTCGAATCCGACCTCGCGCAGCGTCTCGGCGTGAGCCGCGTGCCGGTCCGGGAGGCGCTCCGGGTTCTCGAAAGTCAGGGCATCGTGATCAACGAGCCCTACAAGGGCATCCGCCTGATGCCCTATTCTCCCGAGCGCCTCGACCACCTCATTGAGGCACGCGTGGCGCTCGAAACTTCGGCGGCGGGCCGTGCGATCCGTCTCGGCCGCAACGGCGAGGAAGGCATCGCGGTTCTCCAGCGCTGCATCGACGAAATGGAGCTCCTGCAGACCCGCGGCGACGCCTATGGCTTCGCCAGCGCGGACACAGGCTTCCACCGCGCCCTCCTTGGCCTAAGCGGAAACGTCGTTCTCTCCGAACTCTGGGAGGCGCTGTCGCGGCAGGTCACGATCTTCTTCGGCCTCTCCACCCTCGGCAAGCCGATGGCCGACATCGTAGACGAGCATCGGACGCTGATCGCGGCCTTCCGGGCGGGCGATCCGGCCGCGATGGGGCAGGCGCTGGACGATCACATCAGCGTCCAAGCCCACGCCGTCGATTACGGCGGGATCATCGAGCGGCGGCGGGCAGAACTGGACCGGACCCGCCCCCTCCCGCGCCGGGTGAGGGCACGCGGGATCGGTGACAGCGGGGGCGACAAGGCCACCAGATGAAAACTGACAGTGCAGCTCACGGCAGCGAAGGCGAGACGATACCGCGATGAACATTCAGCCCACCGGCACCTCCTCGGTCGCCCAATCCTCCGTCCCCGAGGCCCGCATCACGTCAGTGCATGCAGCTCCCCTTTTTGGCGAGAGCCCTAAGGGCGGCTGGTCGGCAGAGATCAAGCCCGAAGACTCTATCCACGCCATCATTGCGGTGCATACCGATATCGGCGTGACAGGCTACGGCAGCGTGTTCACGGACGGGCGGCTCGTAGAAGCTGGTATCAAGGTGCTGGAGCCCCTGTTTGCAGGCGAGAATGCGCTTGAGCCCGAGCGCGTCTGCGAGAAGCTGCATCAGAACACGTTCTGGATGGGTCGCGGCGGCACTCTGACCCATGCCATCAGCGGTATCGACATCGCGCTTTGGGACATCCTTGGCAAGGTGACGGGCATGCCGGTCGGGCGCCTCCTCGGCGGCACCTACCGCAAGCGCGTGCAACCTTATTGCTCGCTGCTCATGGACCAGCCCGGCCGGATGCACGACCTCATCTCGGAGTACCGCGACCGGGGCTTCCGAGCGTTCAAGATCGGCTGGGGACCGTTCGGCCGCGCCCACGACACCCGCCTCGACGAGGCGATCGTGCGCGCCGCGCGCGAGGCGGCGGGCGAATCCTCGAAGCTCTTCGTAGATGCAGGCGCGAGCGATGCCCATTGGCCGCATGGGCTCAAATGGGCCATGCGCACCGCCGAGATGCTGAAGGATTACGACGTCGGCTGGTTCGAGGAGCCCCTGCGCCCGGATGCGATCGACGATTTCTGCCACCTCCGGCGCGTCAGCCCGGTGCCGATCGCGGGCGGCGAGGTGCTGACCCGGCGCCAGACCTTCCTGCCGTGGCTGGCGCGCGGCGCCTTCGACATCGTGCAGCCGGACGTTACCAAGGTCGGAGGGCTGAGCGAGCAGCGCCGCATCGCCTGGATGGCGGACGATTTCGGCGTGAAATATGTCGGCCACGGCTGGAACACGGCGCTCGGCGTCGCCACCGACCTGCAGCTCGCCTCCGCGTTCCCGGACACGGACGTCGTCGAGTTCATCGGCGGGAGCCCCTATGTGGACGGCATCCTCGCCGTGCCGTTCGAGCTCGATGGCGAGGGCTATCTTCCGATCCCGGCCAAGCCGGGCCTCGGCGTCGAGATCGACCGCGAGAAGCTCGGCCGCTATACCCCTGATCCCTCACCTCTCTTCCCATAGATCCAGCAATCGGAGTGACGGCATTGATCAGTCTAGATGATCTTGAGACTCGAACGATCCGTCTTTGATAGTTTTAGCTCACAACGCAACATGGCACATAAACAAGCGCTCTCGCGCCCCGACCTTGTGTCGAAAAGTGCCGGACCCTCTCGGCCTTGCTTCCCGTGTGCTGCTGCAACGGAAGCATAGCTCGGCTCTCCGATTAGCGAAGGGCGGCTCAATCCCTCTTCCTTCAGAGAGAGAATGTAGGGCCGCTCGCGGCGTCAGCCGCGACCTTGGTTCTCGATATACTGCTTGAGGATCGACAAGGGCGCACCTCCGACCGATCCCGCGAAGTAGCTCGGTGTCCAGAGAACACCCCGACTTTTCCGAACCGACCAGAAGGCGTGGATGGCAGGGAACTCCTGCTTCAGGCGTCGGCTCGACACGCCCTTCAGACTGTTGACCAGCTCTGACAGGCGGACCTTCGGTGGGTAGTTCACGA
>JAESFL010000221.1_pt1 | contig 49335 bp, 51 predicted proteins | sample 9269401 | NCBI WGS metagenome assembly JAESFL01 (sample SAMN14506025, study PRJNA617098) | algae metagenome | isolation source: Gloeocapsa sp. UFS-A4-WI-NPMV-4B04 and co-occurring heterotrophs from desert... | place: USA: Utah | collected 2006-10-01 | reverse complement strand
TGCTGGCGGAATGGCCCGATGCGGTCCTGCCTGAGATCGGCATCGACGCCTATACGGCTGTCGTGGCGCTCACCCACGATCCGAAAATCGACGATCCTGCGCTCGAAGCCTCCTTAAGATCGGAGTGTTTCTACATCGGTGCGCTCGGCTCCCGCAAAACCCACGAACGCCGCGTTGAGCGCATGACGGCATCCGGGTTCACCGAAGCGGATCTCGGCCGCATCCATGCGCCCATCGGACTCGACATCGGGGCTGTTTCGCCCGCGGAGATCGCAGTCTCGATTCTGGGCGAGATCGTCGCGACCCTGCGCAAGGAGCGGAGGCGCTCGGCGTGAGGTTCGGGCAGGTTCCCGTCGAGCAGGCGATCGGCGCCCTGGCAGCCCACAGCGTGCGGGCGGGCGACATGGTGGTGAAGAAGGGAACCCTCGTCACGGCGGACATTGCCGCGCGCCTGATGCAGGCCGGTGTCGAGACCATGATCGCAGTCCGGTTCGAGCCCGGCGATATCGCCGAGGACGAGGCGGCCTCCTGGCTGGCTCGTTCCCTTGCAGGCAACAATGTCATTGTCGAGGCGCCTTTCACGGGACGCTCAAATCTCTACGCCGAAACCGCAGGCGTTCTCATCATCGACGTCGAGGCGATCCACGGCCTCAACGCCGTCGACGAGACCATGACCGTCGCTACGCTGCCGGGCTTCAAGCCAGTCGTCGCAGGGGAGATGGTCGGCACCGTCAAGATCATTCCCTATGCCATCCCGAAGGTCCTGCTGCAGAAGGGGATCGACAGGATCGGCAAGGGCGTCTTGCGCATCGCACCCTACGCGCGCCGCTCGGTCGGTGTGATTTCGACCATGCTTCCAGGCCTGAAGCCGAGCATCATCGATAAGACTCTCGCGGTACTCGGCAAACGGCTGGAGCCGACAGGCGCAAGGATCGCGCAGGATCGCCGTGTGACTCATGAAGCCACCGTTCTGGCGGAGGAACTGGCTCAACAAGCGAATGGCGATGCGGAAATCATCATCGTGTTCGGAGCCTCGGCCATCGCCGATCGGCGCGACGTCATTCCGTCTGCCATCGAGATGGCCGGCGGACGGGTGGAGCATTTCGGCATGCCGGTCGATCCAGGGAATCTGCTTCTTGTGGGCTCCATCGCCGGCAAGCCCGTGATCGGCGCCCCAGGCTGCGCCCGATCTCCGAAGGAGAACGGCTTCGACTGGATCCTGCACCGTCTTCTGGCAGACGTGCCCGTGACACGGGCCGACATCATGGCCCTCGGGGTTGGGGGGCTTCTGATGGAGATCGTCTCCCGGCCGCAACCGCGCGAGGGCGGGGAAAGCGAGGGGGAGGAATGAGCGGTGTGGCGGCCATTCTCCTGGCAGCCGGGCGCGGCACCCGCTTCGGCGAGGAGCCGAAGCTCCTGGCCCAGGTCGGCGGCAAAGCCTTGGTTCGTCATGCGGCAGAGTCTGCGGTCGATTCCAAAGCGGATCCAGTCATCGTGGTCACGGGCCATCGGGCTGATGCGGTTGAGGCAGCGCTGAAGGGGCTTCCGGTCCGGATCGTTCACAATCCTTTGTTCGCAGATGGCCTCTCGACATCGCTCAAAGCTGGCTTCTCGGCATTGCCGCCAAATGCGCGGGCCGCGATCATCCTGCTGGGCGATATGCCTCTGGTAAGCGCCAGTCTCATGGATGCTCTCGTAGCCGGTTGGCATGAGAGGGGAGAACCGGCTGCCCTGGTGCCGACCCTGAACGGCCGGCGCGGCAATCCCGTCGTGATCTCGCGTGCGCTTCAGCCCGAAATCGAAACTCTCTCCGGCGATGTCGGAGCAGGACCTGTTCTTCGTGGACGGCCCGACGTTGTGGAATGGCCGACGGCGGATGAAGCCGTTGTCCGAGACATCGACACCCGGGAGGAATTCAGCAAGCTCCGGCTTTGACGTGTCACGCCAGGAGCATGGCGATCCATCAGACGGGATTGCCCTTGATCTTGGTCACCATCTCCCAATTGTCGCCGGCGGCGATCATGCAGGCCTTTCCGTCCGGCATTGTCATGACCATCGTCCAGGAGCCGTTCGAGGATGCGAAGACCTCCAGAACCTGTCCGGGCTGGGACAGACCCATGCCGACCGGGTCTTCCTTGTATTGATCAGCGAGAATTTTGACGAGCTGTTCGCGCGGGCCGCAGGCCGATTGGGCGCTGGCCGGAGACGCGGCTGCCGCCGTCAGAGCAGCCAGGGCCGCGAGCGGGGCAAGGGAGGAACGGACCATGGTTTTTGCCTATACGGTTGACCCGCACGACCCTTGGCGTGCCGATTAACGCCGTATCCGGAAAAAAAGGTCCATGGCTGGGATGCGGAGTGTCGTCCGGGGCAGGAACGTGTATAGGAGGCGGCAGGCTCTCGGGTGAACCTGACGCCGGCCTAGGCGTTTCTCCCGCCAAACTTAGAATGAAGCTGAAACCATGCCCCGCTATTTCTTCAACATCCGGGACGGCTACGACGTCGATGAGGACGAGGAGGGCGTTGAGCTTCCCGATCTCGATGCGGCCAAGGCCGAAGCCCTGGCGACGGTCGAGGAGCTTCGCGACGAACTGGCCGATGCCGGCAATATCGAGCTCGAGATCACAGACGAGACGGGGCGGCGCCTTCTGACGGTGCCGTTCTTTCGCGGCGGGCGCCATCGCTAAAGGAAAGGCCCGGCGCGAGCGGCCGGGCCTTGCTGAGGGAAACGCGAGAGCGGCTTAGCACTCGGTCTTCTTCTGGGTGGTGGTGTCGCCGAACTCGTTGGTCTTCTGCTTAGTCTCCGAGGTGCAGCCGACGCTGCCGGTCGTGGAGGTCGTCACCGACGTCGAGGACGTCGTGCTCGGCTCCGTGGTGCGCTCGATGGTCGTCTTGCTGCCCAGGACGCCTTCTTCCTTCTTGATGGTCGTGGTGGTGTCCTGAGCGAATGCAGCCGTGCTCAGAAGCGTAGCTGCAAGGATCAAAGCCGTTTTCTTCATCACGAAACTCCAACATTGAACATCTCTTCCTGAGAACGGCTTTCGCACTCAGGGGTTCCTGGCCGAATGATTCAAGGTGACGTCCGCAGAAGGCTCAAGCGCCTCTGAGTGCTTGCCAGCCGGCGGCAAAATCGCGGGCGTTCCGGCCGATCTCCTCCACCGACATGGTGGGCGTGAACAGCGCCGAGCCGAGCCCGAAGCCGTTGGCGCCGGCGTCCACATAGGGCTTCATGGTGTCGGGCTTGATGCCGCCGACCGGCACGACGAGAGCGTCCTTCGGCAGTACTGCCCGCCAGGCCTTCACGACAGCGGGCGGGACGGCCTCGGCAGGGAAGATCTTGATGGCGTCGGCTCCGGCCCTGAGCGCCGCAAAGGCCTCCGTCGGCGTCGCTACGCCGGGGGTGCAGATGAGATCCTGCTCCTTGGCCCGCCTGATGACGTCGAGGTCCGCGTGTGGCATGACGATCAGCCTGCCGCCCACGTCTCGGATCCCGTTCACCTGCTGAGGGTCCAGAACCGTGCCGGCGCCGACGAGTACGTTCTGCGGCATGGTTCTGGCGAGAATCTCGATGCTGCGGAAGGGTTCTGGCGAGTTGAGGGGAACCTCGATAATGCGAAAGCCTGCCTCGACCAGCGCATGACCGATGGCCTCCGCGTTTTCGGGCTTCAGACCCCGAAGGATCGCGATGAGAGGGAGTTCAGCCAGATAATCGCGCAGCACAATTCGCCTCCCATGGGTGCGGCCGTGTCACAGGACACCGGCTGCCACTAGTTGGACAAGTGCGGGCCCGGTTTCAACCGTCCGAGAACGATGGAAGGTAAATCTCGGTATGGGCTGCCGCGCCGGCGCGTGGTGTGATTGCTCCGCCAGATCCTCCTACGAAGGCGGGCTTTGGCGGAGGCATTGCTGTGCTGCGCGGGAAATGCGGGTCTGGTCCTCGGCCGTCGTAGTGTTGCTGAGCACCTTCTGCCAAAGATCGCTCTGGCGCAGCGTCTCGACAGTGCAGGAGCAGAGAGCTCGGCAGGTCCGAGGCTGCGCGGTCTGGAGGCATGAGGCCTCGCATTGGATCATGAAGGGCTGTGCCTCGGCCATACGGTTCGGGCCGACGATCTGCAGCACCCCGTAGAGAATGCTTAAGAGGATGATCTGGTGGGTCAGGTAGATCGGCAGGCTTTTGCGCCCGGCCCAGATCAGCAGGCCTGAGAGGCGGCCGCTGGACCGCCAGCCGGCAAGGCTCATGGTCTTCTGACGCGGCAGCAGAACCCTGCCGGCCACCACGCCGATCAGCACGAGACCAAACCAGGGAAAGATCGGCACATAATCGTTGGTCACCGGAACCGCCGCTCCGAGGCCGAGCCAGTCGAGCCATGGGGCGTCGAGGGCAGGACTTGTGAGGATATGCGGCGCCACAAGGCACAGGGCTGCGGCGACCAGGGTGATGATCGGATGCAACCTCAGGAAGGGCAGGGCCAGCACGCCCGACACGGCGATGCAGTGAAGGATGCCGAAGAAGATGTAGCTGTCGGGGAAGGCAAAGTACGTGGCGACCGTGACCGCCAGAGCAGCGCCGCCGACCTTCGTGAGACGCTTCAGGAAGGAGCGCCCGTGAGAGCCTTTCGCGTGAGCGAGCACCAGGCCAACGCCCGAGAGCATGAGGAAGGAGCCTGCGATGCCGCGCGCGAACCAGCGCCAAGCCGGGACCTCGAGGATGTTCGTCTCGATAAGTTGCAGGAAGCTCAGGTCCCAGGTGAAGTGATAGACGATCATCGCCAGGATCGCGAGACCCCGGGCGACGTCGATCGCATCCCACCGTTGAACCGCAACCGCTCGAGACAGGAGGGGGCTGGCCTTCACATCCGAATGTCTCATGGGCAGGGGCGTTCCTTCCTGATCCTTCAGTCTTAGATGAACAGACATGACCGAAAGCCTTAACCCTTCAATCGCCACATTGCAGGACATGATTCAAGAGGCCCGGATCGTGGCCGGCTTCACGGGCGCCGGGATCTCGACGGAGAGCGGCATCCCCGACTTCCGTTCGCCAACCTCGCCCAGGATGCGCAACAAGCCGATTCCGTTCGAGCTGTTTCTCAAAGACCCGAAGGCGCGCCGGGAGGCGTGGCGGCGCAAGTTCACCATGGACGATCTCTATCGCGGGGCTCGCCCGAGCGTGGGTCACATCGGCTTTGCGTCTCTCGTCGCCTCGGGGAGTATGCCCGCCGTCATCACCCAGAACATCGACGGGCTCCACCAGGAATCGGGTTTGGCGGAAGACCAGGTCATCGAGCTGCATGGCAACGGCACCTATGCCAAATGCCTGTCCTGCGGCCGCCGGCATGAGCTCGACTGGGTGAGATATCACTTCGAGAGAAACAGCGATCCGCCGGAATGCATCGTCTGCGGGGGCATTCTCAAATCGGCCACCATCTCGTTCGGGCAGGCCATGCCGGAAGAACCGATGCGCCGGGCGCAGAGGCTCACGGCTGCTTGCGACCTGTTTCTCGTGGCCGGATCATCGCTGGTGGTCTTTCCCGCAGCCGCGTTTCCGGCCTTCGCCAAGGAGAACGGGGCGCGCCTCGTCATCGTCAATCGTGAGCCGACACCCTTGGACAAGGCCGCCGATCTGGTGATCCATGCGGAAATTGGAGAAGTTTTCTCAAAATTTGTTCCGTAACTTCAAGAACATGCGGCGTGCCGTAAATTTCATCGCCCGTTGAGGTGTGTTTCTGGCTTCCCCTGATTCAGGACGATGTTATCTTCTTTTTAAGAATCGGGTTCATGATTCGAGTTTGGGTTATTTCATGACTGGCGATTACGGCTCCAATTCTTTCAGTCTCCGAGAGGAGAATCCTTCCTTCGATCAAGGGCGCCGCGAGGTTTCTCAGCCGGGCTCGGAGGAGGGCGCTCTCGATCTTGTCCAGGTCAGCGGTCGTATCAAGTGGTTCGATGTGGCCAAGGGCTTCGGCTTCATCATTCCCGACAACGGCATGCCGGACGTTCTGCTTCATGTGACCTGCCTGCGCCGTGACGGCTATCAGGCGGCCAACGAGGGCGCCAGGATCGTCGTCGAGGCGGTTCAGCGCCCGCGGGGCCTACAGGCCTTCCGCATCCTGTCCCTTGACGAGTCAACGGCGCTGCATCCGTCCGAGCTTCCGCTGCCGCGCACCCATGTCCAGGTGGTGCCGACCAGCGGCCTTGAGCCTGCGGTGGTGAAGTGGTTCAACCGCCTGCGCGGCTTCGGCTTCCTCACCCAGGGCGAGGGCAAGCCGGACATCTTCGTCCACATGGAAACCCTGCGCCGCTACGGCATTGCAGAGCTGAAGCCCGGCGAGCGGGTCTTCGTGCGGTTCGGTGACGGCTCCAAGGGATTGATGGCTGCCGAGGTCCGCTTGGCCGACATGGCCCTGCCGCACTCCCATTGATGAGACGATCCGTGCTGCAGCGGTTCCGGCCGGTTCTCCCGGCTCTGGGCTTTGTCGCTCTCCTGGCCGGCGCGGTCTGCGCGCAGGCTCTCGAATCCCTGTCGATCGCCACCCAGGGAGGCTCGAGGCAGTCCTTCCGGGTCGAGGTAGCCCGCAATGATGCGGATCGGGCCCAGGGGCTGATGTACCGGCGCTCCATGCCGGCGGATCAGGGCATGCTGTTCGACTTCGGGCGCGTCGAACCCGTCTCCATGTGGATGCAGAACACCTATCTGGCGCTCGACATGCTGTTCATCCGGCCCGATGGCACCATCGCCCGCATCGCTGCCAACACCGAGCCCCTGTCCACCCGCACGATTCCGTCCGGCGAACCGGTGCTGGCCGTTCTCGAGCTGAATGCCGGCACGACGGCCAAGCTGGGCATCAAGGCGGGCGATCGGGTGGAACACCCCATCTTCAAACGCTGAGACGAGGCGGGTAGGGATGTCCGGCCGACTTTCGAACACGGCTGCTGTCTTGAGCGGTCTGCTGCTGACTAGCGCGGCCGCCGCCCAGGTCGGACCCCATGCGGTGATCAATGTCTCTCAGAACCTCCTGCGCGTTTATAATGCCAGGGATGCCGCAGCGCTTCGCGACCTTCTGGCGCCATCCCTGCAGGCGAAATACTCGGTCGAGGATCTGCAACTGACCCTGGCGCGCTGTCATGGCCTGACCCATGAAGTCGAGCGGTTCAGCCTTCCGTCCTGGGGAGCGCGCCGCTACGGCTTCTTTGGGGTCTATGCGGAAAACGCGGTTCTCGAAATGGTGCTTGAGATCGATGAAGACGAAAGGATCATCCATTGGGTGATCACCGACGACGTGACGGCTAAGGACCAGCAATGCACGCTGAGCGGCACGCCCTGATAACTCGCAGAGGCAGGGTCTTGCCCGGGACAGTTTGAGACGGCTGGCGCAATCATCTGGCTTGGGACATTCCCCCTTGATCCGCGTTGGCAGGGCAGTCCCGAACAATCCCGGAGAAACCCATGGACCGCCGAGACCGCAACAATGCCCTGACTGTCGCGGGCTTTGCAATAGGCGTCGTCGCCCTTGGCGCGTTGATCACGATCATGCTGGCCTTCGGGTGATCCGGGTAAAAAGAAAGCGTCCATGTCTGTGCATGGACGCTTGAGTGTCCGGCCCGTAGGGGCAAAAATGGCCGGCACTCTCTTATCCTGTACTATCGTGTCCTCATTGCGGCAAATCTGAAAATGGTAAGATATGGCAGCGCTTTAACGCGTTAATATATCTCATATGAAAGTTCAGGTATGAACAAAACATGTTGATCAAGGCTAAACATTATCTTAGGGAAGTTTCACCCGTAGGGGCAATATGGGCCGGGAGGGTCGCGAACACTGTCAAGAAATGACAGGGCGCGGCCCTTTTTCCTATAAACCGGGCTGAATACTTTCTTGATGTTAGGAACGCGCTTGCTCTCGCGATAGCCTTAGAGAGTCCATTGTAGATCCCCGTCGAGCACCCACTTGTCCAGATCGGGCTCGAACGAAGCAGTTCATAGGCAGGCGCTCCGGGCTCATGGGAGAGCCAAACGAGGAACTGGAGGGCTTGCACAGGGGTTCTCAAATCGATAGAGAACCCAAGCTGTTGAAGATTTCGGGGTGTAGCGCAGTCTGGTAGCGCATCTGCTTTGGGAGCAGAGGGTCGCGGGTTCAAATCCTGCCGCCCCGACCATCATCACCGCATGAGTCTTGGAGAGAGTCCAAAACCGATGCCTGCACGGATTTACAAGCCTGCCAAGTCTGCAACCCAGTCCGGGATGGCCCGGACGAAGCAGTGGCTTCTCGTCTTCGAGCAGGACAGGCCCCGCGAAATCGAGCCCCTGATGGGCTGGACCAGCTCGGGCGATACCCGCCAGCAGCTCCGCCTGTGGTTCGATTCTAAGGAAGAGGCCATGGCTTACGCCGAGCGCGAGGGCATCGCCTACCGGGTCGAGGAGCCGCACGAGGTGAAGCGGCGGACGATCTCCTACTCCGACAATTTCAAGTTTAACCGAGTCGGCCCCTGGACCCACTGAGGTCGAGGCTCGGCACCGGACGGCCACGTAGCTCAGCTGGATAGAGCACTCGCCTTCTAAGCGAGATGTCGCAGGTTCGAGCCCTGCCGTGGTCGCCATTCATTGCTTCGCGCAGTAACCCTTGAAACTGCGCGCAAAAACCTACTCAGAAAAATCAGTTGTGACAGGTACTTAGAAGCGCAGGCGTGAAACCTGCTCTGTCGCAAGGCCCAAAAGGCCCCTGCGTGCTGCAACAAGAACTTCCTTCTTTCTTGCACGCCCGAATGGCGTCCTTCCCATGACCCCGGAACTCACCGGATCAATGGGAGGGCCGCCATGGCTGGTTACCAGGAGATGCGGCGCGGGGAGTTCGAGCGTCTTCGCATCGAGAAAGCGCGCCGCCTTGCGGGGATCATCGATGGGCCGATGCAGGCACCGGAGATCGCGCGCCGCGCGGGCGTCGTGCTCCAGACCGCCCACACCCTGCTCAACGAGGCGATCCGGCAGGGATTCGTGCTCGTGGTCGGCGAGAAGGCGAGGGGGAAGGCCTGCATCTTCGTGCGCGCGGATGCGTCCCCCGTCCAGGTGGCCGCAGCGCGGGCTGCCCTTGACAGGGCCGCACAGGCGAGGGAGCGAATCCTTGCTGCCTGTCCGGCATGCGGCTACGCGCCCGCGGCCGACGTCATGGCGGCATCGGGCCTGCCCCATTATCTGTTTCCTGAGGCCCTGCGGGACTTGGTCGGGGCCGGACGAATCGAGGCCCCCTCCCGCCGCCCGGCAATGCTCGGCCTTGCCGCCGGCCTCGAACCCGTCGGGCATTCCGACGTGCGGCGGGTGGAAGCCGCCGACCTGTTCGACCACCTGAACCCGATGCGGCTGCGCATCGTCCAGATCGTCGACGGTTTCGGCGGCAGCGCTTCGGCCCGCCAGGTCCGTGGCGTAATGGACGAGCATGGGTTCGAGCTGCCAGGCACGCTCGACGTCGCTACGGCCCTGCCACAGGAGGTCAAGAGCGGCTGGGTCCGGATTCAGCGCGAGGAGGGCGTGTGGCGGGTCCGCTTCCAGCTAACCGATATGGGAAGACGGGTGGCACGCGAGGCGAACCGGACAAATCCCTTGCTCAATCACGCCCCTGGGCAGGCACCGTTTCCTTGAGTCGGTGCCTGGAACAGCCAACTGAACTTGCCCATCGCCAAGTTCAGTTGGCCTCGCGGCATGGTTCCGACCCAATGACGATCCCGCGCATTTCCTCGAACGTCGCGCAACCGCTCCGTTCGAGGAAATCCGAGAGCCCGTCGAGTGCCGTCCTGTTCGCTTCGAGCATCGTCCTCGCCCGGTCCCGGCACTTGGCAAGCGTTCGGTTTACCGCCCGCCGCAGCGAAGGATCCGAGCGGAGCCGGCCGAGGAGTTCCGCGTCGCCGGCGGGCGCCAGGTAGGCGATGTTCCCGCCGAACCCGACCGACGCCTCCATGGCCGTCGCGAGCGTCGTGGCCTGCTGGAGGTCGCTGCGGTCCGATCCGCCGACCCCGTCGGTGTGCTCCCCGAGCACGATCTCCTCCGCGACCATTCCCGCGAGAAGCCCCACGATCTCGGCGAGGTAGGCGAGCCGCGTCCGCATGATGCCCCCGGCGCGGTGGTAGGCCGTCACCCCGGCTGTGCCATCGGCAGGTACCTCCCGGAACACGCGCACCTCCGTCGGAACCTTGCCGGCGGCGAGCGACAGCAGCGTGCCGATCACCGCATGCCCGGCCTCGTGGACGCACGCGCGGCGGTAGTCCTCGTCGGAGAGACGGTGCCTGACGGGTAGGGCGGCGTCGAGATCGCCCGCCGCGAGCTCCCGCCGTTCCGTCCTCGCCCTACGCCGGGCGTCCCGCACCACCTGCTCGATCACGGCGCCGGAGGCGCCCTCCAGGCGCTCCGCCACGTCCGACAGGTCCGCGCCCGCGAGAACGTTGCCGAGATGGTGGCGCAGGATTCCCTCGCGCGCCTCGAGATCCGGCAGGGGAATGACGACGTGCCGGTCGAGGCGCCCCGGGCGCCGGATCGCGGCATCGATCTTGTCGGGAAGGTTCGTGGCGCCCACGACGACCACGCCCTCGCGTCCTTCGGCGCCGTCGAGGCACTCGAGGAAGCCGTTGATGACCTCGCGGCAGTACTGCTCGTGCTCTCCCGAAAGCGTCTCGCGGTCGCCGAAGGCATCGATCTCGTCAACGAACAGGATACAGGGTGCGTCCCGCTTCGCCTCGTCGAAGGCCCCGCGCATCGCCTTGAGCAGGTCGTCGAGGTGCCCCTTGGCCTGCCAGCGCGCGAGCGAATGCACGTGGATCGGCACCATGCACGTACTGGCCAGCGCGCGCGCGAAGGTGGTCTTGCCCGTGCCCGGCGGACCGCTGACCAGGATGCCCCGATCCATGTCGACCCAGGCCAAACGCCCGGTCCTGTAGTCGGCGAAGTCCCGCGCCATCGACCGGCCCCATTCCGCGGCCTCCCCGAGTCCGTGCAGGTCATCAAGGCCGGGATGCTCGCGGCGTTCGCGCGCCGTGACCGGGGCTGCGGTCTCGCCTGCTTTCATCCGCCGCAGCCGCCGCACGACCTGACCGAGGTTCCGCCCCGGCTTGACCAGCATGCCGATGGTCTGGAGCGGCAGTCCGAGAGCGGCCTCGATCAGGTCGCCTGGAGGCGCGTGGCCGAACACGGCATGCAGGGCGCCGCCGAGTGCATGCGCGTCAACCGGATCGGGCGTGACGACAGCATCCGCCGCGATGCGGAAGACGGGCGGGAAGTCGGCCGGATCGCCAGCGATGGCGAAGACCTGCACATGGGATGCGAGCGTCTCCCGCATGGAGTCCTCGGCCGCCTTGGGCCGCTTGGGTTCGCCGTCTAACGTGACGACCTCGTACGCGTCGTCGAACCTGTCGAATTCATTGGAAAGCGCATCATGCGACAGGCTGCGGAGCAACGCCTTCGCCGCCTCGACGAAGTCCGCCCTGTCCTGGGGATGAGGCACCACGAAGCCGACGATGCAGGGCTGTCCCCGCAGCACATGATGAAGGTCCGCCCGGCGAAGGGCGCGGACGATGAGGTTGCGGGCAGTGGTCCGGCCGACGTCCCGGGGACGGCGTACGGTTTCCGTGCGCCGCCGGGTTGAACTGGGTGTCGTGGTCATAATCGGTCTTCCCTATGCCTGCGTCAGAGGACGTCCGGGTTGAAGTTGTCGGCGGGCTGGCCGAGGGCGTAGAAGCGGGACAGCGTCCGCGCGTAGCCGAGGGTCGGCGCCAGAACCCAGAGGCCTGTGGTGAGGCCCTGCCGGCCGTCGCCGATCCTCGGGTGGTTGAACATGATCCCGGTGAGGCACGGATCGGGGCGCGTGATGCCCTGCCAGTCATGGATCTTCGGGCACGAGGCCAGGGCGGCCTTGTCGGGGTGCTTTCCCCGGCGGATGTCCTCGAGGTCCCGCAGGAGACCGCGCAACCGGATGATCTCGGCCTCGATCTGGGGCGCTGGGCCAGCGTTCTTGATGATGAAGGGCATAAGTCATGCTCCGTCGCGTGCGGCCCCGACAGACGGTGGCCGGCGACACGATATTGCTGGGAAGGATCGGTTCAGTCGTGGAAGCGCGAGACGCGGGTCTCGGGGCCAATGCGGGCCTCGTCGAGATCTATGTCGACGAAGCGACGCAGGGCCATGGCGGCAATCGTGCCTATCGGATCGCGTCCGTCGCGGATGACCTGCATGCAGGCGGCGAGCGGCATTGGTCCCTGGTCCTCCAGGAGCGTCAGGAGGCGCACGCGGTCCCCGAGGGAAACGTGATGGTTGGCATAGCGCAGGAGGTCGCGCGCGTTGCCGAGCCGGAAGCCCTCGTGGAGGTCGCACGCGCTGAAGGCCTCGTAGCGATACCCGAGGCCCCGGGCGATGTCGGGTATCCAGTCCGGTGGCGGTGATTTCGAATCCAGGGGAGCGGCATCGACGAGGACCGTGCCGGTGGATCGCTCGACGGCGAAGTCCGGCACGTGCATCCCGGTGCCGTAGGCGAGGACCGTGGGCAGGCATGTCCAGGACGCCACGTCGGGATCGACGTCGAGCAGGCAGCCGAGGTCGCGGGCGGCCTGGTTCCGGAACAGGGGCACGCCCCGGCAGCGGACGGTGCCGCGCGGATGGAAGAAGAGGCAGGATGCGCTCTCGCGCATCTGGGCCAGGAGGTCGGATTCATCGTCGGTGACAATGTCGGAAGGGGAGATGGTGGGCATGGGTACGCTCGTCCCAAGGCAGACGGCGGGGCCGTCGCATGAACCGATCAGGGGCGGGTTCGGGAAATCAGCGTATGCGGGCTATTCGGGTCCGGCGCACGGCGACGGTGCGCGGGAGGCGCGATCCGGTGCAGGCAACGTGTGCGGGAGCTTGGGTCATGCCCAGAACAAATAGGCAACAAGGCCAAGCTTGTCAACCAGTTATTCGGAAAATTGCGGCGCGGCGCGCAAGAAATCCGCACAAGGAAAGATAAGGGCGGGATCCCGATGCGTCCTTGCGGAACGCGCATCGCAAGGACGAGACACCCGCGTGGGGAAACCGTTGCGATCATAGGAAGCGGTCGCATGCCGACATACCCTCCCCATAATCCCACAATTCACATGCGACGTCCCTCGGCGAACTCTCCGCTGTCCTTTGCTGAGGTGGCCCGATAAGTCCCCATGCGGCGGCGCAGTGTGATATACTGCCGTGAGGCCTACTCCTATGACGTGCGCCTTGTGGGCCTCCAAGGGACCTAGGCCGTGATCAAGCCGGCATCACCGATCAGGCGCCGCCTCGCAGCCATCTTCTGCGCGGACGTGGCTGCCTATGCACGGCTCATGAGCATCGACGAGACAGGCACCTTGTACCTCCTCAACGCTCACAATGAGGTGCTGGACCGGCAGATCACCCAGCATAACGGCCGGACCGCCAACACCGCCGGTGATAGCATCGTGGCGGAGTTCCCGAGCGCGGTCGATGCCGTCCGATGCGCCTTGGACGTCCAGGAGCGCATTGCCGCGGTCAACGAGGACGTTCCCCGGGAGCGACGGGTCGTGTTCCGGATCGGGGTGCACGTTGGCGAGGTCATGATCCGCAACGGTGATATCTTCGGTGACGGCGTCAACATTGCCGCGCGCATGGAGAAGCTGGCCCTGCCCGGGCTCGTCTGCCTGTCGGGAACGGCCCACGAATATGTCCGGAAGGTGCTGCCGCTGCGCTTCGACGATCTTGGGCCGCAGGTGGTCAAGAACCTCAGCACCCCCATTCGGGCCTACATGATACGCCCGTCTGCGAGCGTGCCGTCGCGGACCTTGCCGCCCGTCCACCGCCACAACGAGTTCAACCTGGGACGGCGCTTCGATCGGGTCCTCACGAGGGAGTTGACCGAGATTACCAAGCCCGAGGGGCTCACGGCGGTGGAGCCTGCGGTCTTTGCTTCCCTTCACGATGCGCCCGGCATCTCGGAACGCCGTGTCGCCGAGCGGATCGGATGCGACCTCGCGATTGTTCAGCGGATGGTGAAGCACCTGGAGCATCGAGAGTTGATTTGCCGGGCACTGGGAGCAGGGAAACACCCGCGCCTGTTCAGCCTGACGCCGGCGGGGCAGGAACTCTACACACGCCTGCATCCTGCGATCCTCGCAGTGCGGGATCGGGTCATGGCCACCCTCTCGGAGCAAGAACGCGCCTCTCTCCAAGAAATGCTGGGGCGGGTTATCAGCGCCAATGAAGCTCGGCGAGCTTCGCCTTAGGGCATCGTTGGATGCGGAACATCGGATCCACCTTCCCGCACCTTGCACCTGCGGAGCGACGGCCACGGATAAGCCATGTCGGTGCCCGATGATGCGGACAGCGCTCAGCAGGAGAGTGCACAGGAGAACGGCAATGGCTCGCTTCGTATCCCTTTCCTACGCTGGGCTGGCACTGGCTGCGTTCACCGCGGTCTCCATGTCCGCCGGGCCGGCGAACGCCGTCGTCTATTGCAAGACGGTCGGAGTGCCGAAGGGCTGCGTCTCGCGTCCGGTTGCACCCGTGGCGCGTCGTGCCGTCGTGACCCCCGGCATCGGCGCGGCGGGCGTCGGCGTGCGCCCGGGTACCCCCATGAACCGTGGTGGTCCGGTCAATCGCGTCGGCAGGCGCTGAAAGGCCACTCTCAAGGTCGCGGCCGACAGCCTTCTACGGGGCAGCCACGCCTGAAACAGATCGTCCCAACTCCTCGGTATGGGCACCGAGGCTCTCCCGCGTTCGGGGATCGACCACCGCCACCGGCGCAGAGATCACCAGACCCGCCGCGGTTCCAACGGCAGTGGCCGCACCCGCGGTTACCTGGACGATCCGGTCGCCCAGCCCAACCCGCGAGTCGGTCACGGTCTGGCCTTCCGCAAGGCGCTTGCCGATGAGCTGGACGACCTCTGGGCTTTCGGCGAACTTGCCGTGATTGAGGGCGTCGCCGGCCTTGAGCTTGGTGAGGTCGAGGACCGTCACGTTGGCTTGTTCAAGCTGTGTCCGGAAGGGCTCCTGATCGGGATTGATCGCTCCCAGGCGAGCCTCACTGCCCCACACCCGCCGCGAGACGGCCAGCGCGCGGTCATCCTGCGAGACGAACAGGGTGAAGGCGGGACGGTTCGCCCTCGGCCCCATGTCGACGATCGCCTCCCGGGCCAGATCGACATCGACATCGGGCGCGGCCAGCAGGACGTTGCGGATCTTCGGCGTCACCCTGCCGTCCCGAATGGCCATCTGGCGCAGGGTCTCCAGCGCGAGTGAGTTGCCCATGGAATGGGCCAGGATCGAGATCTCGCCAACAGTCGGATCGCGGGAGATCGCCTTCAGCAGGCTCTCCAGGGCATTGCGGGAATAGGCCGTGCTCTCCCGGTCGTAACCATAGGCCAGTACGCTGCCGCGGGAGGGCCAGGTGAACAGGATTGGCACCACTGGTGCATCCGAGTCGTGCACAATTTGCGCGAAACGAAAGACCGAGTCGTCGAAGCGGTTGTTGAAGCCATGGATGAACACCAGAACCTGCCGCCGGGGAACGGTCCGCAGGGTGCGGTGGAACCAGGCGAGCGCCTGCGGACGGTCGATCACGTCGGCTTTCAGGGTCACGAACTCCGTGGCCGGGTTGCCCGGCACATGGCGCGGCCACTGGACCTCACCGATCTGCCGGGCGCTCGGCGGCGGGATCGAGACCGTGATGTTGGCGAAGGACGGGGTTGGTCCCCGGTCGCCCGAGAACATCTCCGCCGGATCGGCCTGCTTGCGCGTGGTGGCGACCAGCATGTCGACCTGGCTTGCCCCAGGGACCGTCCCGCTCACCGGGACCATCACGCCGCGGAGGCTGGCACAGGCTGCGAGCGGTGAGATCAGAGCAAGGATCACGGGCAGGCACAGGGCACGAGCCCAGGAGGCTCTTTGCGTCTCAGGGAACACCATCGCGGATCCTTTATCCAGGCAAACGGGAATGTGAAGGCTGTCCAGGGTTCGGTCTGCCAAGTGGCAGCCCGCTCAACCCGCCTGTCCTTCGGGTGGGGGCGGCTTGACGAGCTTGAGGGCCTGATGGGCCGCCACCGGCCCGGGGTCCTCGTGGCCCGCCACCTGGACGGTCGGGACGGCAAACCGGATGCCGTTCTCGTCAAAGGCCTTCTTGATCAGGGCCAGGGCCCGGCGCCGGATGACGAACTGCTCGCCGGGCTTGGTCATCATCTTGAGGCGAACCTGAATGCCGTAGTCGCCGAACTGCTCGACGCCCTGCATCTTGAGCGGCTCGATGATGTGCGGTGCGAATTCCGGATCCTCCGCGAGATCCCTGCCGATCTGCTTGATGAGCTTCTTGGCCTTGTCGAAATCGGAGTCGTAAGCCACGCCAACGGTCAGCTTGTCGATCACCCAGTCGCGGCTCATGTTCTGGACCGCCCCAAGTACGCCGAACGGCACCGTGTAGATCGGTCCACGGTGATGGCGCAGCTTCACCGAGCGGAACCCGAACGACTCCACCGTCCCCTTGTAGCTGCCGCTCTGGATGTACTCGCCGACCCGGAAGGCGTCATCGAGCAGATAGAACACGCCGCTGAACACGTCCTTGACCAGGGTCTGCGAGCCGAAGCCGACGGCGACACCCACGATGCCGGCACCGGCGATCAATGGCCCGATTTCGACGCCGAGTGCCGACAGAGCCATCATCACGGCGACGACCGCCAGCACGACGAAGATCACGTTGCGGAAGATCGGCAGCAGCGTGCGCAGCCGCGCCTGCCGGACCGCCGCCTCGGTTCTGGGTGGGGACAAGGCCTCGACCTGATTGAGACGCCGGTCGATCAGCGACTTGACCACCTGCCAGATCAGGTCGGCGACGAGCAGGATCACGACGCTGCTCAGGGCACCGCGCAGCAGGCGTGTCAGGAGGGTGTCGCGGCCGGACATTTCGACCAGATCGATCCCCCAAGCGTGCGCGAGCAAAAGCGCGGCGCCGGCGATCAGGACAGCCCTGAGGCCGCGATCCAGGAAGACCGCCGTCAGGCCCGGCGCCGAGGGGGCTTCGGCTCCTGCGGCAGGACGAGAGACATTGTGGCTTGCCATCCGGGCAACCTTGATGGCCCCGGGCAGGAGGAGCGCGACCGCCAACAGCCAGAACAGGCGCATGAACCCCACGACCCAGAACCCCCACAGCAGCACCAGGCAGAGGGACAGAAGCCATGGGGTAACCCTGTGACGGGCGGAGTGCTGCATGACGTCTGGGAGGGCATCCGATGCGTGGGGCCGGGTCCAAACGACATTCAGGGCGATGGCCAGCAGCCCGAGCCCGAGGGCATAGGCCACGAGCTCGCGCGCCTCGGGCGAGAACCCCAGGGCGCTGAGCACATCGAGCGTTGCCCGCCCGAAGGCGAACCATCCGACGAAGAGCGCCAGGCGCCGGTACCAGAACCGGGCGGCCTCAGCGGTCAAGGGAACGACCCGGAAGCGCTCCGTGTCCTGCGACCCGCCACCGTCCGGCGCCAGAAGGAATCGGCCCAGGACCAGCGCCAGGCGCAGGACCACGGCCGCGATCAGGTAAACGAGCACGACCTGGTGCAAGAGCGGCGGCCAGTTGAAGGCCAGGAAGGCGCCGATGCTGCCGAGCCCGAAGATCGCCACTTCGCTGAGGCCGAAGGCGAGACGCAGGCCCATGGCGCGCATCCGCTCGGACACCGTTTCCATGGGCAAAGCGACGATCCGCTGCTGCGGGCGGGCGGTGCCCCTCTTGAAGAGCCATTCGGTTCCGGCGCCCAGGACGACGAATCCCAGGACGAGGATCAGCACAGCGACGGGGCGGTGGCCGCGCAACTCGGCGAGCAGGCGATCCGCGGCGCTGCGGAACTCGCCTGGCAGCCGCAGCGCGGCTGCCGCAAGGCCGGCGAGGTGTTCCCGCAGGCTCGCGGTCCGGGCCGCCATCATCTCGGAGGCCGTCGGTGGTGGCCCGGCGAGCGCTGGCGACTGCCCGGGCTGCTGCTGTTGGTCAATCCAGCCGCGCACGGCCGGATCCTGCAAGAGGTTCAGGAGCTGCTGCACCTGAGGCGGGGGAGGGCTCGGCGTCGCGGGGGCTTGGGCGTTGGCGGATGGAAACCCCACCAGCACGAAGAACAGCAGCACGAAGCTGCCAAGCAGCCGTGCCGGTGCGTTGTGGTCGGCGTGCGTCGTCATCATCGAACCCACCATCGTTCACAGGACGCCTGTTTGCGATCCTGCGCAAGAGCTCGGTACCGAGGCCGGGAAGACCGCCTGCCCCGAGGGAACAGGGGGATCCGCCCGGGGTCACCACCGCATGCTCAGACCGAGGATGGGTCCGTGCTGGAGCATGTCGAACTCGTAGCGGCGGCGGCCCTCGCCCTCGGCGTAGTCGACCGAGAGGGCGCGGTAGCCGATCACGCCCGAGAAGGTGATGCCGTTGTACCTGCCGAAGTCGAAGCCGTAGCCACCGATGGCCTGCCAGGAGAAGTCGCTACCGACGCCAAGCCCGCCGATGTCACCACGCAGGAAGAGTTCGTGTCCGGGCGCCACCGCATACCGGATGCGAGCTCCGATCACCGGATCGAGCCAGTCGACGGAGCCCGACCGGGCAAAGGCCCGCCCGCCTGCAAGCTCAAGGTCGCCGATGTCTAGGGTACGGGTGACCTCGAACGAGAGATCCGCCTCCTGGTACCAGTAGCGTGCGCCCCCGAGCACATCGAACGCCAGCGGCCCGGAACGCGCCACCTCATAGGCGGCGCCCACCTCGACGATGGCCATCTGGAAGTCCAGTTCGAGCGTCCGGCCAACCGTGCCGGTGACGCCTGGTGCAATCGCGCGGGTCCGGACGTTGCCGCCCTCGACTCCGATCTTGCTCCAGACCAGGTCGCCGTAGAGGGCAAAGGGGCCATTGCGCGCCTCGAAGGTGCCCATGAGACCCACGAGCGTGTCGCTCTTCTCGACGATGTCGATGAAGCCCGCGTCGACCTTTGCGCTGCGCCCCCGGACGGTCTGGGTGCCGTTCAGCGAGGTGAGCCAGCCATATGGCGTGAAGCGGAAGCTCCACATGGGTGGCATTGCGACCGGGACCTCGGCGACGGACCCTGGTGGGAGGCGGGCTACGTCGGCGGCCAGGGCAGCGCCTGCGCCTCCCGCGAGGCAAAGCGAGGCAAGGACCGAACGGACAAGCGGATACGACAGGCAACGCATTGATGGCCCCTTGCTTCCTTGGCCCCGTGAAGGGGCACGATTGCAGCCGAGGAACGTTCCCGGTTTGAGACGGGAAGTTCCGAATTCGTCGAACCGGAGTTCCCGTCCCGCAGGCGTCTCATCCCGGTGTGTACCAGATCGGCGAGGTGTAGGCGCGCTCCGTGATGGTCATGGCGGTGCCGGGCAACGGCGTGTTCCCGAACCGCTTCACATCGTAGGCGGTCCAGCGCGGCGTCGGGATCTCGATCACCCGGCCGTAGTAGAAGGCCGGCTGGCTCGGGTCGAACTCCGGATCTGTCCACACCGTCGCCAGCTCGGGTGCGCCAATCGTGTTGGTCCAGGTGGCGTTCGCCGCGTCGACGGTGTTGCCCACGGCGGGCAGCTTGCCGTCAGCGCCCGGCTTGCGTCGGTCGGCGTCGCCCCAGGCAACGTCGTAGACCTTCTCTTCGAGCTTGCCGTCCCTGGTGAGCCAGCCCTTGACGATCTGATAGCGGTCGAGGTTCGCGCCGAGCGGGTCCTTGAGCGCCGCCACGAGGAACGTGGGCGACTTGCCCTGCGGGCCTGCCCGGAGTTCGCCGCCCATCGGCACGCCCTTGGTGTAGCCGGTCTGGGCGGGAAGGCGGCTGTTCGCGTCCTGCGGGGCGAAGTCCCAGCCGCCGAAGAACCGCACGGCCATCCGCGGGCCGGTCGTGGCGTAGGTCTCCCGGCGCTGCATGGCGTCCCACAGCGATGCCCGGGTATTGTCCTTCGCCCACACGGCCGCGTAGCCGGAGGAAGAGACCTGCCAGTCCATGATCTTGACGCCGGTTCTCGGGTTGTTGACGAAGGTGGCGGCCAGGCGCTCCGGGCTGGGCTCCTGCGGCGTGGTCTTGCCGAAGAAATTGTCCTCCTCCATCGCGGCAAGACCGGTGTGCGCGTCGCTGCTGCCGACGAGGCCGAACTTGTAGGGGTTGGCGCCGAGCGCCTGCCCGAGCTTGAGTCCGTTCTTCAGCGCCGAGCGGGCGTACTCGAATTCGAGCATCTCCTTGGTCTTGGCGACGCTGCCGTCGAGATTGCCGAAGTCCCAGCGCTCGAAGTTGGCGAACTCGTCGTTCGGCGACAGGTACGGGTGCGCCTCGCCGTCGCCCTTGGTCTGCGTGACCTCGTAGAGCCTCTCCCATCGCGTCCGCGTCTCGGCATATTCGCGGTCGACTGTCTTGCCGAACGCCTCGACGACCGGGAACATCAGGCCGTTGCTCAGATTGCCGTTGTGCGCGATGGCCAGCACGCTGCCGCCGGTCTTCTGCTGGTAGGCCTCCATCCATTTCCAGAGGTCTGCGGGATTGTCGCTCCCGAGCGGCCTTTGGGTCGTGAACGGCTCGACCTGGCTCGCCTTGTCGCCGTTGTCCCGGAAGATGACGTTGCGGTGCAGGTTGTTGCCGCCGGTGTTCGAGGTCCACTCGTAGCCGATGAAGGCGGTGAAGCTGCCAGGCGCGTTGTATTGCTCGGCCGCATCGATCGTCTCCTGCCAGGCACCGCGATAGGCCCGCGTGCCGGGATTGTACATGAGGTCCTTGGGGAAGGTTCCCTGCGAGAACTGTACAATGATATCAATGGCGGCCTCTCCGCCCTTGCCGGACTGGATCAGGTCATACCACTTCCGTCCTGTCGGATCGGCCAGCATCTCAGGCTTGCCGGCAAACAGGTCCGGAAAGAACCCCATGTTGTCGGAATGGTCCGCGACGACGAGGAAGTCGAGCGGGCGGGAGAGCTTCACCGGCTGGCCCGATGAGGCGGTCACCTGTTCGCCTCGGGCGAACCGGTAGGCGTCCCGCGGCGTGAGCCGCGCCCCGAAGGCCCCCGCGTCCATGGAGAACGAGGTATGGAGATGGGTGTCACCGAAGAACGGCCGTGCGGGGAAGTCGCGGTTGGCATAAGGCGAATAGGGAGGCTTCGGCGACGCCCTGTCGAGCTGCTCCCGCGTCGGTGTGCCGATGTCATGGGCTCCTGCCGCCGGGATGACGCCAAGCGCCATCAGGATCGTCAGGACGGAATGCTCGATCTTTACCCTCGTCATGTCTTCCTCCTTCGTTGGAACCCGATCGGCCAGTCGGCCGGCACTGCCTGTTGCGACCGGCCGGCTGTCAAAACGCTGCCACGCGTTGGATAACCCAGACCATGGCCAAGCTGCCGATGGCATAGGGCGGCGTCAGTTCCGCCCAGCGCGGCCACGCCACCCGCATGCGCCTCGCGGCCGCCACAAGGGCGAGCACGGCGACGACGAACAGCAACTGGCCGGCCTCGACGCCAAGATTGAAGAACAGGAGCGCCACCGGGATGTGGCCCTCCGGCAGGCCGACCTCGCTCAGGGCTCCGGCGAAGCCGAAGCCGTGGAGGAGCCCGAACGTGAATGCGACGATCCATGGCATCTGGGCCGCAAGGCCTGCGCGGCCCCGTCGTGCCTGCACGATCTCGGCCGCCACGAAGACGATGCTGAGGGCTATTACCGCTTCCACCGGCTTGGAGGGCACGTGAACGATGCCGAGCGTCGCCAGCCCGAGCGTTATGCTGTGCGCGACCGTGAACGCCGTTACCGTCTTCACCAGCCGCCATGTCCCGGTCGTGAGGAGCAGCAGGGCCAGGACGAACAGAAGGTGGTCGATGCCCATCAGGATGTGCTCGACCCCAAGCGTGAGGTAGGTGCCGGCCACGCCCCAGGCGCTCGGCCGGGAGGGAACGACGGTACCGGGCTGCTGGGGGGTGAGGCGGTGGATCCAAGTGCTGCCGTCCAGGAAGGAGACACGCACGAGCGCATCCGTGATGGTGGCCTCCAGGCCGGCGATGCGAAGGGTCTGCCCGCGCAGGCTCTCCGTGCGCAGGCGCCATGTCTGCACTGCGGCGTTCCCGGTTCTCTGCGTCGCGACCGGCGTCAGGGCCTCGACCGGGCCGGAGAAGGCCGGTTCGAGGGAAAGGCGCATCTCGCCGAGCATCGGCGTCTTCCACAGAACGCTGTACTCCGCAGGCTTGGTCTCGTGCAGGTCGAGATAGGCGGGCCGGACCTCGTGCCCGAGGCTCGGCAGCGGCGACAGCAGCGCGGTGAGGGCAACCAGGATTGCAAGCAGTCTCATGGCTGGCGCTCCGCCGGGGTGGCAAGTGACCCGAGCAGCGGGCGCACCGAGGCATCGGCGCTGATCCGGTACTTGCGCAGCAGACCGTCGTAGAGTTGCGCATTGGTCGTCTCCTGCCGCTCACGACGCCATTCCTCTGCAAGGCGTTCACGGACCTCGGCAAAGGGAAGCGCTTGGGGTGGCGACGCTTCGGTGACCTTCACCAGGTGGAACCCGTAGGCGGATTCGATGGGACCCGACCAGCGCCCGACGGGCAGGGCAAGGACAGCTTGCGCGAACGAGGCGCCGAACAGGTTGGTAACCGCCTTCTCGTCCTGATGGGTGAACATGTCGCCCAGCAGGAGGCTATCTCCCTGTTCCGCAGGATCCGCAGCGGCATCGGACAGGGCCGCCAGGCTGGTGCGAGCCCGGTCGTCGCCCTGCTCGCGCTGGAAGAAGACCTGCGCGAAGGACACGCGCGCCGGGGTGCGGACGAGATCCGGGCGCGTCTCGTAGAGGGTGCGCAGCTCCGCTTCGGAAGGTTCGGCGGTACGGATCGTGTCGTCGAGGAGAAAGGTCATCTTCTGCGCCAGCCGGCGGCGGACGACGGTGTCGCCGACGTCGAGGTCCAGCGCCCGGGCCTCGCGAGCGAGGACCTCTTCCTTCAGATGGTCGGCGATCAGGCTCTTGAGTTCCTCGTCGTTCGGAGGGCGGCGCCACTGCCGCACCCACATCTCCTTCAGCCACTCGGCATCCGCGGCGGTGAGATGAATGGTGGGAGGGGCGGCCGCTCCTTCCCGGTCGCTTGGATCGTAGGCGGCATGAGCCGCGAACAGAATCCCGCCGATGGCGAGAAAATGCAGCAAGGGTTCCTTCAGCAGTCTCATGGCTCGCTCCCTGCAATTCACGCTCGCCCGGATCGAGCGATGAGGCTCGTCCGACAGCCGCCTCGGGTCCTGGGACAGGTGTACGTACGAGGGGTCAGTCGGCGAGCTTGATGCCGCGCTTGGCGCGCTCGTCCTTGAACACCACCGCGATCCCCTCGATGATCCTCTTCTCCTGGTTGGCCTTGCAGTACATGATGAGCTCATGCTCGAGCTGCTTTGTCTGCTTGAGGTTGAACGTGTGCCCCTTGGCAAGGCCGTTGTACCAGCCGGCGTACCACATGGTCAGCGCGTCGGCGTCCTCCTGGTACGTGTTCGCGAGCTGGCCGCAGGTCAGCGCCTGGACGTCCATCTTCTGGTCGCCTCGAAACAGGTCCTGTTGCGCCGCAACGGATGTCGCGGTGATGATTGCGGCAAACACGGTTGCGGTGATGAGCAGGGTCTTGGTCATGGGGTGGCTCCTTTTCGATTGGGGAAGGTTTGTCAGGCGAATGGTGCGTCAGGATCGGTCTGCCTTCATCGCGCCTCCCAGGTCAGCCGTCATCCGATCGGGCCTTGACGGCGTTTCCGGACGTGGCGCAAGGAACAGCCGGGCGAGCGTGCCGGGACCAAGGGTTTCGTCGAGGGACAGGATGGCGAAATAGGGCATCAGGATCAGCAGTTGGATCAGGGTGGTCGCGAGGAACTGTTCGAGCGTGCCGCCGCCGATGGCGGCGAGCGACTCGGCCATCGGACGGTGGTGAATGAACCCGACGATGGTTTCCTCGATGGCCGTCAGGACGATCAGGAGCACCAGGAACACCACGGACAGGTACACCGTCTCCCAAATCAGCGAACGTGTCCTGAAGCGCGTCCCGGCATGGAAGGCCCGTCCCAGCAGGATGAACTTGGCGCAGATCATGGCCTTGAGGGCCGCGGTGCCGAAATGCGCATACGGAATGCCCTCTGCCTGGAGAATGGCGGCTTTCAGGAACAGCAGGCTGGCAAAGCAGACGTAGAGGTAGATCGCGGTCGCCGCGAACTCCCGCAGCTCCCGGACCGCCCTCTCGCGCAGGGACGCTCCGGAGGGAAGATCTTGGCTCATGGGCACCTCCGACCTACCGTCATGGATGTTCTCCCGCCCTACGATCCGGCCACAGACACCCAAGACACCAGGCCGCGAGAATGGCGTGCAGGGCAGCCGTGGGCCAAAGCAGGATGCCGTTCATCGTCAGGGCCGCCCCGGCGTATGCGAGGAGCAGCGCGACGACCGCGTTGTAGATGAGAATGCCGGCGAGCAACCCCCGCTGGGCCGGGGACCGCGTGTCATTCCGCGCCATCCAGCTCGCCACACCGATGGCGAGCAGGGCCGTGCCCGCGATGCGCCCGACAAACAGCGCATCGACGCTTGGCTGTTCCACCCCGAGCAGGACGGCCAGCAGAACGGCGGGCAGGACGAGAAGGCAAAGGCCCGTCGCTCCCTCGGCAAAGGCCGTCACGAGCAGGAGAAGCTTCCGGTTCGTCGTAAGCATGGGCGCTCGACCTCTCGTGGCGGCATCCGGCGATTGAGGCACTCTTCCCACTTCAACAATGGTCAATGGCCCGGCTCCCTGAAGCGTCTGTTGGGATGGGTCGGGGGATCCGGCCCATGGCGATCTGGCGGCAACTCCCACGGCAACATGCGGAACCCTGAGCCGAACCCGAACCGGTGCTGCTCCGGCGGGCTCGCGCCGCCTGCCTACCGGCAGCGGGTGACCACCCGTCCGTAGGCGTCGACGACCTGCACGCAGCCGCCCGGCGGATAGGTGCTCGCGGCAGCGGCCCCGACCGCGACGCCCGCTGCGACCCCCGCCGCGGCACCGTAGGCAACGGCCCGGCCGGTGGTCCGGCGGGCGACCCCGGCGTAGCTCATCGGCGTCGCCGGCCGGCCTCTGATCGCCTCGGCGCGGCTCATGAAGCCACGCTCGGTGCTGGGCGATCCGCCGCTCCAGGACAGGGCGAACACGGCCGCGCCGGTCGCGAGAAGTGCCGTTGTGACGCTGAGCGATTTCATGGCTTTGCTCCTCCTGGGGTGATGCCGGGCGGCACCTCGTCGATGTCGCCAAGGGCGTCGAGGGCGACCTGCTTGGTGCCCTCGGGCGCCCTGAACACGAAAGCACCGGCGTCGGGGTTCACGTCCGTCCGCAGTTCCTTGATCCGCAGCGTGTACTGGGGCGCCTGCGCGACGGCCTTGCTGGTGATCACGTACTTGCGCGGGATCGGGCGCGCGCCGGTCTCGACCCAGATCTGCCAGTCGGTTTCCTGGTTGCGGAAGGCCAGGTGCTCGCACTCGACCCCGTCGATGACCCCGAGCCCGACGTGCTTGGCGTCCAAGACGTCCTCGGTGAGCTGGCCGAAGGATCGCGAAAGCAGCAGATCGGCCCCCGGGATCTCGACCCCGTGGTCTGAGCGCAGGCGTTGGACCAGCGCGTCGATGGAGCCAGGCGCCTCGACCCGCGTGTAGGTCTTGGCCGGCCGGTTGTGGACGATCACCGCCTTGCCGTCGAAGACGAGCTCCACATCGGCATAGCCACCCGTCCGGGTGGCGCGAAGGCCGCCCTGTCGATCGACGAGCACGTCGCCGGAGGCGGTGAACTGGATCTTCTGGAGATCCGGGGTGATGACCTCGATGTCGGCGTCATAGCGAACCGACAGGTTCTTCTGGGCCGCCATGTAGTCGGACATGGCCTTGAGGATCCTGCGGGCGTCCCCGTCGTCCGCCCGTGCCAGCACGGTCGTGGCGGACAGGAGCGCCGCGGCACCGAGGACCACTCCAATGCCTCGGATGGTCTGTGCCCTCGTCGGGAAATGCTGCGTCATGGGTAGCCTCCGCTCCGTTGCGATCCGCCGGAGGGCGGACGTTCGTGCTCGGGATCGAGGGCCACTCGAAGGCTGCCCTCGGACGCAACAAACGGCACGAGCACTGGGCTGACGCTAGCAAGGGAAGACGCCGATGGCCCGTAACATACTGTATGTTACGGGCAGGTTTGGGCGGGTTCAGCGCTGGGGAGCGGCCGGCTCAGCCGACCGAAGCGCGGTTTCCGCCGCCGTCGTGTCCGGCACCGGGAAGCCGGCCATGCGCGCGCCCTCGGCCAAAAGGGCGCCATCCTGGGGGCCATAATTGCGCTTGGCCACTTCCTGATCCCAGTTCTCGAAGAAGGTCGGGCGCGCCTGAAGGAATCGATCTCGTGCCCCGGCGGCCTCGGGCTTCATCCCGAGCTGGGCGTAGATGATGGCCGAGACGAAATGGTAGAGCGGGAACTTCTCAAAGCTGACCTGCCGCATCAGAAGCTCGGCACGGCGGTAGTCGCGTTCCAGGTAGGCGAGCTGCGCCAGGATCCCGTTGTAGAAGCCTGAATGGCCCGGATTGCGGGCGAGCGCCTGCTCGATGAGGGCCATTCCGCGCTTGTGGTCATCCGCCTGACCCACACGGCTTCCGAATTCCCCAAGCAGTTCGGTGTCGTTCGGGTTGAGCGCCACCGCCCGCTCGCCGACTTGCAGCGCCTCCACCGGCTGCTCAGTGAAGAAGAGCGCGATCATCAGCGCCTGCAACCCGCGGACGTTCTCCGGGTCGAGGCGGTTGGCCAGGCGGGCGGCCTCGATGGAGCGCTGCGTCGCCGTCGGTGAGCCGGGTCGCGGATTGAAGCCGAAGCGATCCTCGTCGAGGTAGAGCATCGAGAGCATGGCCCAGGCGGTGGCGTAGCTCGGATGGAGGGCGACCGCCCGCTCCAGGCACGTCCGGATGGCGGCATGGCTGGCTGGGTTCAGCGCGGCGCGGTAGCCGTAGAACTGCAACGTGCAGGCATAGGCCTCCAGGTCCTCGGGCGCCCCCGCTTGGACGCGCCTTTCGTCAGCCCGGGCGATGATGCCGTAGGGCTGGCCGACGGCGGTCGCGACCTTCTGGGCCACGTCGTCCTGGATTGCGAAGAAGCCGCGGACGCGCAGGTCGTCGTCATAGGCTTGCGACCACAGCACCGCCCCTGTGTCGGCGTCGAGGAGGCGGCCCGTCACCCGCAACTGGTGCTCTGCGGTCCGGACGCTTCCTTCCAGAACGTACCGGACGCCGAGGTCGCGGCGGATCCGGGCCGTGTCGGCTCCCGGCGGGATGCTCTGGGACGTCTCCCGTCCGAGGACGGACAGCTCCTTGAAGCGGGCAAGCTGGCTCAGGACCTCCTCGGTGAGGCCCTGCGCGTAGATCTTTGTCTCCCGCGATTCGTCGAGGTTGGCGAACGGCATGACGACGAGGGTCGGTCCGCTCGGCGCCAGTACAGCCGTCTGGACCGGAGGCTGTGGGATCCGTTGCGGGATGCCCCACCAGGCCAAGCCTGCCAGGACGACGGCAAGGAGCAGGGCCCCGAGGCCGATCCAATGGGCCTTTCGGGACCGAGGTGGAGAGGCGGCGGGAGCTGCGAGCAGCGGGGCAGCAGGAGTTGCGGGCAACGAGGCGGCAGGAGCTGGCGGAACCACTGCCGCTGCCGCGGGAGCGGCGCGCAGGCTGAAGTGGGGGACGTAGGCGCCCTTCGGCACGTCGATGATGACCGGATCGGACAAGCCGGGGACCAGATAGTAGTGCTCGAGGGCGCGGCGAAGCCGGCCCGCCTCGATGCGCACGACCGGATCGCTCTGGGCGTCGAAGTTCGCATCGCGCTCGAACACCTCGGTGCCAATCGAGTAGGCCTTGATGCGGTCGCCGCGGCCGGCCAGCGTCTCCTCGACGATGTAGCGCAGGAACTTGCGGGCGCGGGCGGGAAGGTCGAGGTCGCGGCTGGCGACGAGGCGTTCGAGCTGGGCGCGTACGTCGTCTGCCGAAGGCTGCGACTGCGCCTGCGACAGGCCATCAACCCCATGGTTGCTGCCGTCGTGCATTGGGTCGGCCTTTCGGGGCGTCGTCCGACGCCTGAAGCGCCCGTAACATACAGTATGTTACTCCCCAATGTCACGCCATGGGGCGATGCTGGCAATTGTGGGACGACGCACACCGCGCCGTCCCCAGGATTGCGCGGTCTCATGATGGATCAAGGTGTGCTGGTCGCCATCGCCCGCTTCCCGGACCGGGGGCATGCCATCGAGGAGCTTGCCAGGCGGGACGAGGACTTCCTGGCGCTCTGCACCGATCTTGCCGACGCCGAGGCGGCGCTGGTGCGCTGGAAAGGCTCGGATTCGCCGTTCAGGGAGGACCGGTGCGCGGAGTACCGGGATCTGGTCCGGGATCTGGCGGCCGAGGTCGCAGCCGCGCTGGATCGCCGGTCGCAAACATAGGAGGCTGCCATGAAAGCATGTTCGATGGGTCTGGTGCTGCTGTGCTCCGGCTTTTGGGCGCTGCCGGTCGAGGCCCAACAGGTTCCCCGGCTCAACATCGAAGGGACCTGCAAGGCCGAACGGCCTCTCGTCCCCGGGGACCCCGATCCCTACGAGGGCTGCATGAAGGACGAGATGGACGCGGAGCGCCAACTCCAGGGCATGTGGGGCAGCACGGCTGCCGGGCTGCGGCAGAGGTGCGGGCAGGAGGCCCAGATCGGCGGGACCCCGAGCTACGTCGACATGCTCACGTGCTTGCAGATGGCCCAAGGGACCAGTTCGACGCCACCGGCGCGCAGGCAGCGGACGCCCAACTAGAATGTGCCGGAGGCCTAGTCCGCTCAAGCTTGGGAGCCAACCCGGGAGCATCACAGCTACGACCGTGACCGGTGCCAATGCAAGCGAGCGTGAGGTTCGTGGAAGTCCCTAGACCCGACCTGACATAGGAGTGATAAATGAAGATCACGCTGCCGTTCCTGGCTCTTGCAGCCATTGCGGTTCTTGTCTGCGGCTGCATGTCGAGCAGTTCAGGCGGCCAACCGCCCAACTATGTCGAGTCCCAGCTCACGCAAGATCCTTTTCCCCGAGGCTCGATGTTCGAAACGGACGCCTTGCCCGATGCGGTTGGTGGGCCGGAGTAGGTGTCCGGGCCGACGCTGCCGCCGCGGATCGCATCCGGGTCTCACGCCCATGAGGCTAGCGGGTGAGTGGACTCCGGCAAATTCAGGGTCTGACGCCTACAGTTTCAGGGTTTTGCGCCAGTTCGTCCGCCGGGCATCTGCGTTATGCTGTCCACGGCCTTGGTTGTTCCTGCGGTCTTGCTCTCTTCGCCCGGCCGCAACCGAAAGAGCCTCATGATGACCCGGATCCTGATTGCCGACGACCATGATGTAGTCCGGTCCGGCGTGCGGGCGATCCTGGAGACGCAGGCGGGCTGGGAGGTGGTCGGGGAGGCCGCGGACGGCAAGGACGCGGTCGACCAGGCGCTGGCCACCCGCCCGGACGTGGTGGTGCTCGACTACGGGCTTCCGGTGCTGAACGGGATCGAGGCGACCCGCCAGATCCGCGCCCGCGTCCCCGGCGCCGAGGTCCTGATCTTCACCATGCATGACACCGCCACGCTGGTGCGCGAGGTCTTGGAGGCCGGTGCCCGCGGCTTCCTGCTGAAATCCGACGCCCGGCGGTTCCTGATCGCGGCGGTCGAGAGCCTCGCCGCCCACAAGCCCTTCTTCACCGGCAAGGTCTCCGAGGCCCTGCTCGAAACCTACCTGGCGAAGGGCGCGGCCCCGGACTCGGTGCTGACCGCGCGGGAGAAGTCGGTCGTGCAGCTCATCGCCGAGGGCCAGACCAACAAGAAGATCGCCGACATCCTCAGCATCAGCCTGAAGACCGTTGAGACCCATCGGGCCTCGGCGATGCACAAGCTTAACCTCGACACCACCGCAGCCCTGATCCGCTATGCGATCCGCAACAAGCTCGTGGAGGCCTGATGCGGGAGTGTTTCGGATCATCGCTTCCAGGTGGAAGACTTGAAGACAAGAACCCTCGTCCACGCGCCGGCATAGGAGAGCCAGCATGACCGTGTCGCTTCACCCCGCTGCCCCTCATGATCTGCCGGCGTTCATCGCCGGTCCAGACGGGACGGACGTCTTCATGGTGGTCATGGCCGTGGTTCTGGTCGTCGCCGTGATGGCCGTCGGGCTCCTGTTCCTGCGGCTGCATACCCTGCCCGAGCGCATCGCCCACAAGAGCCACAAGCTCCAGTTCGAAATCGTTGCCGTGCTGGGCCTGCTGGCCCTGTTCACCCACGTTCACCTCTTCTGGGTTGCCGGCCTACTGCTCGCCCTGATCGACATCCCCAACTTCGGAGGGGCGCTCAGCCGGATGGCAGGGTCGCTTGAGAAGATCGCTGGCATCCCGCCAGGTGAGGGAGCGGCGGCAGTGCCGGATGAGCCCGGCGCCCGCATTGCGCATGGCGAAGAGACCTGGCCGCCATCACAGCCCACACCGAAGATCGTTCCGTTGAACAAGGGGAGCTGACCCATGCTTGAGCTTCTTCTCTGCTCGCTTCTGACGATCCTGCCGGACTATCTCTACCGCCGCTATGCCCAGGGCAAGCGGCTCGGCCGGGAGATCACGCTCTACTCGGCTTGGTTCGAGCTGCGGTGGGGCATCGTTGCCTGCCTCATGCTCACGGTGGGGATGATCACGGTGATCTTCTACAATCACCCATCAACGAGCAGCGCCACCCTGTTCTACAGGACGGTCCCGATCCTGCCGGAGACGAACGGGCGGGTCGCCGAGGTGTACATTGACGGCGTGAGCGGGACGGTAAAGCAGGGTACGCCGATCCTCCGGCTCGACAGCTCGACCCAGGAGGCGGCGGCCGAGGCCGCCCGCCGCAAGATCGCCGAGGTCGACGCGGCCTTGGTGGCGGCGCGGACCGATGTCGTAGCGGCGGAAGGCAAGATCCAGGAAGCGCGGAGCGCCCATCAGCAGGCGGTGGACGAACTCCAGACCAAGCAGGAGCTGAACCGGCGCAACGCCGCCATCGTGGCGGCCCGAGAGATCGAGCGGCTCCAGAACGTCGTGGACGGCCGCCAGGGGGCGGTTGCGGCAGCGACCGCCGCCAAGGACGCCGCCGAGATCCAGATCTCTGCTCTCCTCCCGGCCCAGAAGGCCAGCGCCGAGGCAGCCCTCGCTCAGGCCGAGGTGGAACTGCGAAAGACTGTCGTCCGTGCCGGCGTCGATGGGCGCGTGGAGCAGTTCACGCTGCGGGTCGGCGACATCGTCAATCCGTTCATGCGTCCGGCCGGGATCCTGATCCCGGAGGGCGCCGGGCGCAAAGCCATTCAGGCGGGGTTCGGGCAGATCGAGGCGCAGGTGATGAAGGTCGGCATGGTGGCCGAGGTTACCTGCATCTCGAAGCCCTGGACGGTGATCCCGATGGTGGTGACGCAGGTGCAGGACTTCATCGCCGCCGGCCAGTTCCGCGGCGGCGAGCAACTGATCGACGCGCAGCAGGTGGTGCGACCGGGGAGCATTCTGGTCTTCCTCGAACCCCTCTACGAGGGCGGGCTTGACGGCGTGACGCCCGGCAGTTCCTGCATCGCCAACGCCTACACCAGCAACCACGATCTGATCGCGTCAGGCCAGGTCGGCGCCACAAAAGGCTTGGTTCTTCATGCGGTGGATGCCGTTGGGCTCGTGCATGCGATGATCCTGCGAATCCAGGCGCTGGTGCTGCCGATCCGGACCCTTGTGTTCAGCGGGCACTGACGCGTTCCCGATCCGGATCGGCCCGTTCCTGGCGGCATTCGCCTCGAACGCGCTCACCGGCAAGCGGGTTATGGTCAGCCACGGGCGGGGAGTAGAAGTGTCTTCGATCCCATATCGGAATTCGAGATGAGCATGCGAAGGCGCATCTCTCCACGCCTCTTGTCCCTCAGCACGGTTCTGGCGCTCAGTTTCGGGGGCTTGATGCTTCTGGCCGTCGGCTCCGTTCTCATCGTGAGCCTCGGGGGCGCGGGTCGAAACACCGGCGAGCTTCTGGCCGACAAGGCCAGCCTGATCCTGTCCTCCATCGAGCAGCGCGTCCGGCAACATCTTGGGTCAGTCGTGGCCCAGGCGGAGTATCTGAAGAACTCAATCGAGAACGGGCAGCTCGACGTCGAGGACACCAGGGCGCTTGAAACGGCTCTCAGGTCCGCCCTTGCCGCAACACCGCAGGTCACCGGTATCGGCTTCATTCGCGCCAATCTGGAGGTCGCACGGGTGGAGCGACGGGATGGCACCCTTATCACCGAGGATTGGTCCGGCCGGCCCGAGATCATCAAGGTCCTTGAGGATTTCCGAGCTGGCAAGGAGGGCGGCTGGGGCGAGCCCGTCTGGAGCAGTCCGTTTCAGCAGACGATCATCCCCTTTCTCGTGCCGGTGCACCGCGGGGGTGGCCTCATCGGGATCCTTGTCCCGGCCATTGTGGTCACCGAACTCTCCCGATACGTCGCCGAGATCTCCTCACCTGTGCAGAGGGCGTTCATTCTCCACGGTCACGACGCGGTGCTCGCTCACCCGGCGTTGGCCGAGAGACCCTTGACCGGTACACGCGAGCGCCCGTTGCCGCTCCTTGCCGAGGTCGACGACAAGGTGATGCAAGCGATCTGGTCGGCTGAGCGCCGACCGATGAACCTGCCGCTGAGGTCGGCGGACCAGGGACATATCGTTGCCTTTCCGGACGACTACTTTGTCTACATGTACCGGGAGGTCCCAAGGCTCGGCGAGAAGCCTTGGATCATCGGCGCTGCCATGCCCGGCTCGGACGCCGGGCAGGAGGCCGAGCGCCTGCGGATGATGGTCCTGATCGGAGCAGGGCTCCTGCTCGTTTCTGTGCTCAGCGCCATCGTCGTCGGGCGGCGGGTCGCGCGTCCGATCCGTGATTTTGTTCGCGTGACCGAAGCGGTCCGGGCCCTCGACTTCAACAAGGCCCCCGTTCTCCCACACAGCCGGATACGGGAGCTCGACACGGCGGGCCAGGCGCTGAACGCCATGGTCGCGGCGCTGCGCTGGTTTGAGCTCTATCTGCCCAAGCGCCTCGTTCACCGCCTCATCGCTCAAGGGCATGACGATCTCGCCCGGGCTTACGAGCGTGATGTCACCGTCATGTTCACGGATCTGAGCGGCTTCACCCGAATGGCCTCTCGGCTGTCCCCTGCCGAGACGGCGAGCTTCCTGAACACGCACTTTGCCCTGATGGGGGCCTGTGTCGAGGCTGAGGGAGGAACAATTGACAAGTACATCGGCGACAGCCTGATGGCCTTCTGGGGCGCACCGGAGGAACAGTCCGATCACGTGGAGCGGGCCTGCCGGGCCGCACGGGCGATAGCCTCCGAAATGCACGCCGACAACAGCGCTCGCGTGGCAGGCGGCCTCGCTCCTGTCCGGGTGCGGATCGGGATCAGCACGGGTCCTGTTCTCGTGGGCAACATCGGCGCCCCCAGCCGGATGAACTACACGCTTGTTGGTGATGTGGTGAACATCGCACAGCGCCTGGAGCAGGCTGGCAAGGACGTCCAGGACAACAGCGACGTGGTCACGTTGATCACGGAGGGTGTCTACACCTGCATGCCCGAACCCGCACGGGCGGTGTTCTGGGCTAGACGAGAGGTGCGCAACCGAGAGGGAATGATGGCGATCTACCGACTCACGTGAGTGCTGGGTGAACTGATCGAAAACCCTGCACCACCTCAGGATTGCAGGGTCAGCCGGAGCCGTCAGGCGATGCCCTGAGCGAGGCTTCAAGTGACCCGCATGGCTCAATTGACGGGTTCGGTTTGGTGATCCTGCATGCTGCTCTCGAGCTCAAGCATCCCGGCGTTGAGGCTTGCCCAGTTCCCGGCCATCAGTACCGTGGCGGAGACATTCACGAGAGCCAGGATCACGACCAGCATCACCGTGAGGCGGGGGAACTCCCGTGGCTGTCGATTCGCGTCCCTGTACCAAGCGCTTCTGGCGCTAGAGGCAATCATCGGGGCATTCCTCCGAGGGATCCTGACGACCACTGGCACATGATGCGCCTGCGACCCACCGATGCGAGGTGCGCCAGTGCACCCGAGGGCCCTTATTCGCCACGACGGTCGGTGTCGGACACCCGTGTGGATTGGCCCTCCTAGTGGAAATGGGTTTCATCGCCGATCAGGATCTCGGCCAGTCCATCGATCTCCTGCACCACGCGGTCGATCTGACGGTATTCCGGACCGCCGATCGGGACGTCGGCGAGGGTCCGCGTGAGGAGATGGCGCGGTCGGCCGCAGGGACTCCAAGTACCTGTCGGCGACCTCCCGGGTCATGAGGCGCCGGGACTTTCTCGGGTTGCCGTGCCGCATGGGAATCAGTCCCCCCTGTTCCGGGTCTGTTCCAGGCCAATGCGGGGGGACGAGAGGGATGTCGGCTGGGATTTCACCTGAATTCGCGACGGCCGAAGACGGGGCCGGGCCAGGGTGGGCACTCAGGATCCGTCCCATTCCCGGGAGCCATTATCGCACAGTCCCCGCCGTCCAAGGATTCATGCCGGTCCGCGGCATGGAACGGCGCCTTACCCGGCCCAAGGACCCGAAGACGACTGGTGCCCCCGGACGCAAGAAGCCGCGCCCTCCCATCGGGGGAGGGCGCGGCCTTGCTTGAATCCTTTGCCCGAAAGGGAGCCAAAGCCCGGGATTATTCGCGCAACTCAAAAGTGTACGAATTGCAAAGTCAGGCTTTTCGCCGATCCGAGTCAGGATACCCCCCGGTTTGAGTCAGACTTCAAGACCGGGGGACAACAGCGCATAGCATTGCCGCTGGTTGCGCAGCTTGCAGTTCCTCCTCCTGGATGAAGTCGCGACAGCACTCGACCGAGTTCCCCATCAGGAGTGCAGCCGCACGTCAACAGGGACTCTGTCCGGTTCGTCGGAGCGCCGGCTATCGGCATACAGCGTCAGCCGAGTCGGCCGGACCATCCTCACCCCACCTGGTTGCCCAGGGACGTAATCAGCCAATCCATCTCCCTGCGGGCCGATGAGATCACGCTCGCGTACGAGCGGATGGAAATATTGTCGAGCAGGTTGTTCATGTTGATCGTGGGGGTTCGTCCCTTGCCGATCATCATGATGTCCATCGGCGAGGCCGAGTTCAGTCTCGGGCCGAGGTCGTCGCGATACTTCTCGGCTTGGTTGACGTCGTCACGCGTGATGTCGTGGGACGGGCGCTTGAATTCAACCAGGAGGTAACGGTCGCCGTAGTCCTGTGAAAGGAGCAGGTCAGGGCGTTTCGCGGCGCGTTCGCCCGTGAATTCCTCGTTGCAATACGTTGCAATGACGTTCCTGAGCGACACGTTGGACGCCATCATCGCGTAGCTCCGGCCGAGAATCCAAAAATTTCGCTCGATCGCCTTGTGGACGTCCTTCTCGAGCGTCCTGGGATCCTGCGCGAGCCGGTCGAGGTAATCGAGAAACTGGAGGCGGCGGGACGCCTGCGTCCCGATCGTCGACAGTTCCACGAGGCCGAACTGGTCAAGGGCAGCCGCAAGGGATTCCATATCGCCGCGGCTCGAGTCGTTGATGCTCTCGAACACCGCCCAGTAGGCATCGTGCTCGATCGCGTCGAGCGCCACGTCCGCGATTGTGGCGATCCGCTCCTCGCTCTCGCCGTAGAAGCGCATCAGGATCCGGTTGAGGGCCTCGCGGGCAAAGCGGCGGCGGTGCTCCGGAAGTTGCTGGAGACGGAGCTGGACCTGCTTCTCCAGCCGGGCCTTCTGGAGGCTCATGTCCCTGGCATGGGAGATCTTGAGTTCCTTCTTGACCTCGGCCTGGATGTAGGCCCGCACCTCCTGGAAGACCTTGCTGTTCTCGATGAGCGCGCCCCAGTCGGCCGTGACGAACTCGTCGACACCGCTCAACTCAATTTCGCCGTAGACCTTCCTGGCCAGCTTGGACGGTATCTCGTCGTCCTCGTCGAGGCCGAACAGTTGTGGCCTGCCAACCGCCTTCCCGTCGACCTTCAGGATGATTCCGGGCGACCTCGGAACCTTGCTGCCCTCCGACAGGGTGAAGTGAAGGTCGATGGCGCCGGCCGACGGCAACGTCGAACTCAGGCGCGTCGTCCTTCCCGGCACGTCCTGGACGGAAAGGGCCACGCCGTTGACGTGAACCCTGAAGTCATCCTCGCGCCCGTACTCGTAGATCAGGACCTCGCGCAGGCGTTCGGCCGTGGGGAAGTTCAGGCGGTCGTCGAGGCGAGACAGCGTGATGGTCGTGCCGACCTCGCCATCCGTCGCGGTGGTCTCCGTGAAGGGCAGGGGGACGGCCTCGAGGTCCCCGCCGTTCTCGACAAGCTCCCGCTTGTCGATCACCAGGATGCACCTGCGGCCGCGCGCCACCGAGCTTACCTGCATCTGCCCGGCGATCGTGAGGCCCGCGAACTTGCCGATGCCCTTGCGCCCCTTGACCTTCCTGTTGTGCCGTTGCGTCCTGTCGCCCATGCGGATGCGCTTGTCGCTCGCGATGTTGAGGTACTCGCCGCGCATCTCCCCGGACGTCATGCCGGTGCCATCGTCGCGCACGACGATTGCTTCGGACGTTAGCGGGGCGGGAAGCGTGATCCAGACATTCCGGGCATCGGCGTCCCAGGCGTTGTCCACGAGTTCCTTGAGGGCGGCCTCGCTGGAACGGTACGTCTCCCCCAGGAGGCGGGTCAGCCTCGTATCTACGGAGAAATGTGCACTTGCCGTCATGTGAACCGCCACCCCATCCCGAAGCCCCTGGTAGCAGGTTTTCCGACGCGGATCCCGGGCGGCGGGCGGATCGCGGGAACATATCCCCAAGGCTTCTTGCCAGCCACGGGCGTTCCTGCTACGTTCCGATTCGTACCCCACCCATAGGGCGGACCGATCCGCCACTCGACCGTCACGGAGGCCACCATGGCACGGTCCGGCATAGGCCCGATAATACGTCGCTGACCGCGCGTCGCGGCAGGACTCGACAGCCAATCCGCAGGCTTTCCCAAAATTCCTGAAAATTCTCGCAGGACTCCCCTGGATCTTTTTCAAAGCTGGGCTTATGTTCCTGGCGCTGGATTTGCAGGATTCCCGCCCGACCGTCACGGGCAGGCCATCCCCAGGATGAACGGGACCGGGGCACGGACAGACGGGACACGGTGGCCCTACCAATGCGCTGACGAAACCGAACACGACGCACGGACAGTCCGGGGTCACCATCCGCACGAAGGTGACGCTCAATTCCGGACCATATGATCGACGCCGGAAAGCGAGCGGATCGCGATCCCTGGCAAGCGTGAAAGCAATCCAGCGAGTCCACGTGGCCTGAGGGCCGCGCATCACGCAAGGATCCGCCCAGTGTTCGACATCCCGACCTCCAAGACCCCGAACCCATCGATACGCAGCCGGACCGCGCGCGCCTGACCGCGCGTGCCGCATCCGGCTGCGCCGGCCATGCCGGCGAGGCCATTCCCGCCCAGACGCGATCCTACGTCGAATCCGGAGTGACCCCGTGAATTGCCCTCCCGAACCGCCCCGCTCCTGCACGCCATGCGCGTCGGACCGTGAACCGCATGTCCGCAGGCTCGACGTCCTCATGGTGGATGGCGCGGGCGACGCCCACGAGGCGTGGATTGCCTGCGCCGTCGACCCGATTACCCGTGAGGTCGTGGGCTGCATCGCCTTGCGACCGGGTATCCGGCTAAGCCGTGCGACGCCACGCGGCCAATGCCCGTACCCGCGCGGCTCCCCATGAATCACGCGGGAGCGTAGCCGCCCGCGCACTCACGTCGCCACCCAATCCCCCTTCATCCCGACCAAGCCACCGGACGACCGTTCCGGGGATAGGATTCCTCATGCCTTTCTGGTTCAGTATGGCGTCCTTGCGCGCGGCCCTCTCGTTGGGCCGCCATCGCGTCGACACCGCCAGCGACGTAATCGAACTGATCGACCGCCTGCATGGTGCCGCGCGCGCTTGCGCGGCACGGCCGGGAGGGACGCGGCAGGACGGCCGTGTCGTCCACGACCGTAATTCCGGCAAGGAAAGGGGGCCGGTATGAGCGGCAATCCCCTGTCCGATGCGGAATACCGCGACCTGATGCCTTTCGACGGGGACCGTGCCCCGCCGAGGCGTCACGGACCATCGATCATCCGGCCCGAAACCATGGGCCTCGACCCACGCCGCCACGATCCGGTCGATCCGCCGAAGCAGAGGCGGCGGGTCGGCCCCGTCCGCCATCGCATGCGCACCGACAAGGCCGCGCGCGGCCGGATCGTGGCCCTGGGCGAACTCCAGCGCGACCTCGCCGTACACCTGATCACCAACCCCGAGCACGTCGTCGTGCACGAGCGGCCGCATACGTTGACGGTCTACGAGGTCCATCGGGACGGAACGATCGACAAGTTCGAGCACGTCCCGATGTTCGGGGTGCGGTTCAGGGACGGGAGCGTCGCCTTCGTCGACACGAGGCGAGACGACGAGATCGACGGGGCTTGGTTGCGACGGGAATCCGTGCTCGCCGTCGCCTACCGCGAGGATCACGGCGCCCACTATTCCTGCCTGCGGGAGAGCGTCGTGACGGTCCGTCCGCTGCTGCCGAACCTGAAGATCATGCGCAACGCCGCCGACCCTGCCGACCGCAAGGCGATCCTGGCGGTGCGCAGCGTCATCGGCCGCGTCGGGCTGCCGTCCTCGGTTGGAGCGATCCGCAGGGCCGTCTCCCTCGTCACGGGCCTCGAGGACACTCTCGGGGCGGACCGATTCGACCGTGCGTTCTCGGGCCTGATGGCCCTTGCCCTCGCGGGCGAGGTGCGCCTCGACCTGTCGGTCGAAGTCGGCGACGACACCGCCGTCGGCGACGGTGCGATGTCCGTCTCGCCAGGCGGGAACGCGGGAGGAATGCCATGAGCGTCCACGTCGATCCCTACAGGATCGGACAGCCCGACCCGACCCCGATCCAGCCCTACGTCAATCTCACGGGCCTTACCGTCGTCATCGGCCGCCCGCATGATCCCGACCGGAAGTTCTATTTCGTGCCCTGCGCGATCCCGCCGTCGGGAAGCCACCCACGCCTGTGGCGGCTGGAGCCCCTCAAGGCGGGAGAGGCGAGCCTGCACCTCTCGGACGAGGAGATCGTCCATCTGGAGGCCCGCGGCGAGTTCAGGCCGGCGATCATGGATCCCGGCACAGGGCTGATGAAAGGTCGGTCGCCGACCATCACGCTGCTCGATCCGGCCCGGGCCAAGGGGGCGCTCCTCACCGTCTACTGGCTTCGCAAGTACGTCGCGACCCATGGCCTCAACAAGTGGTCGGAGGATCGCTTCGACGCCTTTATGGCCAAGGAGCAGGAGGCTTCCGACGCACCTCCGCGCCGCAGCTTCTCGACGGTTTATCGCGAGTACAAAAAGAACGAGCAGTCCCTTTGGTTCGATCCGGTGGGCGTCGCCACGCCGAAGGCGCCGGGCGGCGGCCGCAAGCGCGATCCATGGGGTCCGAAGGTCGTGGCCCATCTCCAGGCCGCCATGGGAGAAGTCCTTCGGTTGCCCAAGCCTTCGGGCCAGGACGTCCTCGACCGGCTCATCCAGTTGGCCGGGGCCGACGGAATCCCGCCCGAGGAGCTGCCGAAGATTCGCACCGTGCAGGAACGCATCCGTGAAGTGCCGGAGGTCGTCCGAGACATCCTGAGCCTTGGCTATGAGAAAGCCGAGCGGATGCACGGGCATACGCAGGTGCGCGTCCTTCCCGACCGGCCCCTCGAGGTGGTCGAGGCCGACGAGGTCCAACTCGATCTCGAGGTGTTGGACGATGCCGAAGGAATCAACCTCGGCAGGCCGTTCCTGCTCATGATCCTCGATCGCATGACCGGGATCGTCCTCTCGGCGGTGCTGGGGTTCCGGCCCTCGTTCGCGATGTTCGCCGAAGCGGTGAGGATGGCCATCTACCCCAAGGACATGTCCGGCTACGAGGGCGTCGAGTGGCCGTGGTACGGGCCGTTCGAGTCCGTCAGGCTCGACGCCGCGAGCTGGTACCGCGGCAAGGAACTGGATCACCTGAGCCTGGGCGTCGGATTCGACGTGGACGAACTCGTCCCGGGCGAACCGCGCATGAAGGGCAGCCTCGAGGCGCTGAATGGCCATATCAATCGGGCGCTGTCGCACAAGCTGCCCGGCGCGGTCATGGGCAACGTCGCGGAGCGCAAGACGTACGAGGAGACGCGCAGCCCGCCCCTGCTCACGCTCGGCGAGCTGCGGTTCCTGGTCTGCGACTGGATCTGCAATCACCGCAACGTCAAGACGATGGAGCGACATGGGGCATACGGCATCACCAAGGCGGTGCCGGACGTCCTGTGGAGAAACAACATCGGCAACGCCAAGGATCGCCGTCCGATCGACTCGGACATGTTTCGTCAGCGGTTCGGTCCCACCAGCGAGCGGACGATCCAGGCCGCCGGCATCCGGATCGACAAACGGTTCTACTGGAGCGACGACCTCCACCTCATCACCGCCCACAAGGAGCACAAGCCCGGCAAGGGAAAGCACGGCGGGACGCCCTACACCTGCATCCGCGACCCGAATGACCTCGGACGGATCCACGTCGTAAATCCGTACGCCGATCCCCGGCGCGGAAGCCAACTCATCGAATGCCGGGTCGTCGCCGCGCATCGGGCCTATGCCGAGGGCCTGCCGTTGGACGTGCACGAGAGGTTCAAGGCCGAGTACGAGGCCCGTATCAAGAAGGACGCCCGAACGGCAGAGACACCCGAGCGCCAGAAGGCGAAGGCCGTCGAGGCCGCCCTCAGGGCCCGCGCGATGCGGCACCGCCTCGGCCTAGGGGAATGGTTCGCACGGTTTATGAAGGGCCAGCGGGAACGGCGCATCGCCAGCGAGATCCGGCCCGCGACGGTCAGCTCCGCCGCCAGCACGACCATGATCGACATGCGCAACCCGCCCTCGGTGCCGCCGACCGAGGCGCGTTCCCCATCCGCCCCGCCGGGCTCGCCGGATCCCGCGCGCCCCGCCGAGGCCAGGCGGCGGTACGCGAAGTCCGAAACGGGGATCAAGGAGGTCGACCGCGGCAAGCCCGCGCAGGCAGGGGAGCCGCTCTCCAGGCTCAGGATCGACCTCGACCGCGAACTCGACGAACTCAACGAACTGCGAAACCAGAAGGATTAGCCATGACCGAAGCACCCGACCGCAATGCCTTCATCCGGGAACCCATCGCCGATGGGGACAGGAAGCGCATCGCGTTCCTGCCGAATGCCGACCGTCAGCAGCGCTTCGCCGACATGCTCGTGCCGCACGACGCCTTCGACGAGATCGTGCGGTTCCTCGGCCTCGCCCACATGCCCATCCCCGACGGCCTGCCGAACATCGGCCGGATCACGGCCGTGTATGCGCCCTACCGCAGCGGCAAGAGCACGGCGCTCAGGTACTACCGCTCGCGATTTCCGGACGTGGTGGATGGCACGGCGGTCAAGCGCAGGGTCCTGTACTTCCACTGCCACGGCAACATGACCCCTAACGAGATGCTCAAGGCCCTCTTCGGGGCCGTCACCGGCCTCGTCGCTCCCAACAAGAGCGGTGACCTCCTGATCCCACGCCTGATCGAGCAGATCGCGCTCCGCGGCGTGGAACTGCTCATCCTCGACGACCTCCATGCGATGATGCCGGCCAATCGCCGCGACAACCAGCGGCGGATCAATGCCTTCCTGGTGAAGCTCCTGGAGGAGCGCGTCTGCCATGTCACCGTGTCTGGTCCGCAGGAACTCGATGCGGTCCTCCGCGCTGACGTCCAGGTGGAGGGGCGAGGGGGGCTGCTCAATCCCAAGATCCCCCGCTATGACTGGCACGACGTTGCCAGCCGCAATCGGTATCGCCTCCTGCTCGACGAGATTGACCGGAGGCTCCCGCTCGAGGAAATGTCGGGGCTCGGCGCCAAGCCGATCGCGGCACACTTCTACGATCTGTTCGGCGATTCGATCGGGTTCGCGCTCGACCTCATTTTCTACGCCATGGCGCTCGCCATGCGCGAGAACGCGAAGCGCATCGGGACGGGGCACCTGGCACACGCCGCCGCCCTCCGCCGGGACCCGCGCGATCCGTTCACGCATTTCGTCGACGAGATCCCCTCGGATCTCGTGGGGCGCCGCGGCCGGGAGGACCGGTGATGCCGGACCCGATCCCCGCCAACGCAACGGCGCGCCCCCCGTTCGGCCTCTGGGACGAGGCGCGGGAAGCGGAACCTTCCCATGGGCTGTTCCTCCGGGTCCTCGCGCTCAATGGGCAGACAAGGACTGCCTCGGCGGCCTTCCAGTTCGACCTCAACGGTCGGGACCTCAAGCCGGACGAGTGTCTCGAACTGATGCTTCGGCATCCGTTGCGAAGCACTGGCGAACTCATCGCCAACACGCCCGTCGTCACGGGCCGTTCGATCTCGTTGCGCGGACACGCGTTCAGGCGCAAGGATTGGTCGATCGAGTTCAGGAGGTACTGCCCCGGCTGTCTGGCCGAAAGCGTCCACCACCGTACCTGGTGGGATCTCCAGTTCATGACGGTTTGCCCGTACCATGACGAGCGCCTGGATGGCGGGCGTCATGACGAATGCAGGGTCGGCTGGAGCCAAACGGACCTGGCTTGGTCGAACGACGAGCTGCTTGCCCGTCCCGTCCGGCCGCGACGCTCCTCGGTGCCGCTCTCCTTCGAAGCCTACGTGCTCGGTCGCCTGGGCTTGCTGCCCACGATGAGCGCACCTCTCCTCGATCGATATCCGCTTCGCGTCATCGTCGGGGCCGTGCATGACCTCGGACGCCTGATCGCCGGTGGGGTACGCCCGTCGGCTCCGTCCGTCGGATCGACGCACGGAAGGCTCGATCCGGCCGTGGTCCACGCGGCAGGCTTCCGCGCCCTGTCCCTGGACGGGGACCGGACAAAGCAAGCGCTGCTCGCCGTGCGCGCGAGGGTTCCCGCGAACGGCGGCACGAGGTCCGAGATCCCGATCAGTGACGTGTTCGGCTGGGCCTATGCGCTGTTCCGGAACAGCCGGAATGCATTGCTCGGGATGATTGCCGGATGGATGGTCGACATCGCGGTCGAGGACGGACGGGTCGGTCGCCGCCACTCCCTCGTCGCCGATCGGCGGCAGGCGCTCGGACGTCTCACCCTCAAGGAAGCCTGCGCGGGTCTCGGCGTCCACAGGCGGTGGATCGCCGGACTTGCGGCACGGGTCGTTCCGGATCTCGGGAGCGAGCGGAGCGGTCCCCGGGTTCACCTGACCAGGAGCGAATTCGAAGCTGTGGGGGAGGCGATCCGCAGCGCCCTCGACCGGGACGGGGTCGCACGGCTTCTCGGCCTCGGATCGAGGGACATCGCCCATCTCGAGCGCCAAGGTCTCATCTCCAGGTGCCCGGGCATCCCGAAACCCCAAGGCGAGGGAGCACGCTTTCTCAGGCACGAGATCCTGGCGCTCCTCTCGCAGGCCGAGGCGCGGATCGACCCTACCCACGCGGCTGACGCGCCGAGGGTTGGGTTCCGGCGTTATGCCCGGCTCCATCGCATCGCCCCATCGAGGTTGGCGGCCGAGATCCTGCAAGGGTCCGTTGTGCCCGTCGGGCAGGTCCCAAGCGCGCGCGGGTTCCCTGCAATGGTGCTCGCGACGCGCCCAGGCAAGGAGGGGAGCGGCGGTCTGACTTTCGGCGCCGCAGCGGCCGCTCTCGGTGTCCTGCATGCAACTATTCCGGCCCTGGTCAGGGCAGGCTATCTGGAGACCATCCCGGGGGGAGGTCAGGTCGCACGGATCGATGAGGAATCCCTTCGACGGTTCAGCGAAGCCCATGCTTCGGCGAAGTCCCTGGCCGTCGCGTTGCGGTGTTCCCCCCAACATGCGATGCCGCTGCTCCGCCGGATGGGGATCGAGCCGATCATTGAGCCGGACAGCCAACTGACGCCCATTGTCAGGAGAGCTGACCTGCCGTCCTTGATCCGTGCCCCGGCACCGTCCCGACTCCAGAAGGGACTCGAGGATTTCTGGGAGCGGTTCAGGGCGGAGGCAGCACTGGCATGCGCTACCTTCAAGATCCCGCAGTGGATGCCCGCGCCGGAGGTCGCGCTATGGAACAGCCGGCGGACGGCACGGGTCGTGGTGGAGACCGGAAACCGGGAGCTGACATTGTCAATGGTTTGCACTCGCGCGGCAGGTGGCGGTGCCCGTCTCCGGCGTGCGGCAGAGCGCAGACCGGATCTGGAGCGAGGCGGCTTCACGTGGGTCGAGAATGGTCTGGGTGTGGAGCTCGTCGCCCGCTACGAAGGATTCGAGCCTTGCCACGATGCGAAGACCGCGCGTGCCGCGGCGGAATGGCTCGCCGGGCGCCTGGCGGTGGTCCAGGCGGTGTTCGGCAGCAGGTGAGGCGCGACGGCAGCCAACCCATCGCCGTGTCCGGCGGGGGCCCGTCGAGAGCCCATGCCTGTTGCTGGATCAAGGCGTCCCAGGTAGTCCGGATCATGGATTCAGTTCGAGGGCGAGACGGAATGGATGAGGATTGGTGGCCGAGCCTCCTGGCGCACATCCCGGGAGAGGATCCGTGGTCGGAGCGCAAGGTCGTCTTGGCGGAGTTGAGGACCATCGAGGAAGGGTCGCATCCCGGCGAGCGCCGCAGCATCACGATACTCGTCCCCGCGGCCGAAATCGACAGCGTTTCGGCAGAGTTGGTCGGATTCGATCACGATGTCAGCACCAGCGGACCCAATCCCGTTCCGGAGTCGGCATCGGTCTACGAGCCGAGCTTCTGGGTTTCCGCCGTAGGACTCCCCCAGAGGAAATACGAACCCCTCGTGCTGTCATGGACCTCGCACGACAGGACGGTTCTGACTCCCGATCCGGGATTTCTCATGACCTATGGATTGGTGCCACGGAGCGCGGGTCGGGGAGCGACGAGCTTCGATGACCCACAAGGTCCGATCTACGACATCGTTCATGTCGGGGAGCCGTCCGTTTGGGCCTCCCCGAGACGGACGGCTTCGGCAGTCACGGTCGCGCGGGACTACCTTCAGGACTATCTGACCCTGAGGGGCATGGCTCTGGTTCAGGCCTTCTATGAAATCAGATGGGGAACGGATGAAGTTGCCGAAGCCAAGCTCGGACCGCAGGATTTCATAGAATTGAGGTTTCCCGACCGCAGATTAGAGGTCAAACGGGTGCGGGAGCGAGGTGTCCTCGCCCAGGTATGGGGCGCTCGTATCCTTGCAGTCCCAGGCGACCTGCCGATCACGTCAGACCCGCTGGAAACCGTCGGGGTTGAATGGCCTGGTTACGAGGGACCAGTTACGTTCGCTCGCGCCCGGGATTTCGGCCCTGGCAACTGGGTGTACGTCGAGGATTCGGTCCTGGGGGCGTACGAGGGGGAACCGGAGTTCCAGGTCTTCCCAGAGAGCGGCGCAGTTAGCTTTGGTTTCCAGTGGGGTGTGGGAAACAGTGAGCGGATCGGTCGGGACTTGATCCGCCTGGAGATGGGAAAACTGTACGAGGGTGCGCGTTCGAGCGTCATCCGGCATTGGCACCGCTTTGTCGTGGCCCCACCGCAGGCCTTGCTTCAGGAGGGGGCGCGGGAGCGGAACATCGCCGACCGTGCACGTGATATCACAATGGGTATGGTCGAGCTTGGAGAACGCCTCGGCGAACTGGCGGATGCCTTGGGGATCGCCGATATCGCGCCCGAGAACTTCGTTGGACTCAAGCGGGCAGACCTCGACTACAAAGGTTGGTGGACTCCGGAAAAGGTGGAGCCGATTACTAGACACGTACCTCTCGATCTCAAGTCTGACGGATTCCTGGATCGCTGCGTATCCCTGAATGGACTCATCGTGGAGGGACTAAGCCAACGTGACCTCCGCCGAATTCTGGTCGCTGGTGGCGTACCCGCCAAGGAAATCAAGGAACTCGGGAGGCTGAAGCTATTGGACTTGGTCGTTCGCTTGGCTCAGGTCTCCCATGCGACCGGGCTCACCTTCAGCGAGGATTCCGCGGCCATTTGGTTGCGTCTGAAGGAGGAGGGAACGGATCCCGAGCGCCCGCTTGAGCACCTGTTCGCCCTCTACGACACGCGCATCATTGGCGCGCACGCGGTCGGGGAGCGGCAGCAGAAGCTCTCCGCCGCGCTTGAACGGTTCGGTATCGACCCAGGTGCGGTGGCCGGGGGCTACGGGAGGGCGCTCGACGCGGTCTATGACCGTCTTGCGGAGCAACTGGCGAGTATCTGCCGCAAGCTCGCAGCAGCGCTTGGCACTGGCTGAGACAGGACAAATCCCAGCGGCCTGAGACTCATCGTCCTTCCTGGGAAGTTTCAAGGTTTCTGCGCCAACCTCAGAAGAATTTCATCGATCCTGCGCCGAGTTGCATCAGTTCCTGCGCGGGAGGGTGACCGCCCTTAGGAAACCTTGGTTGCAAAATTTCATGGGTTCCTGCGCGAGACATTCATCCGATTGTCGACGCAGCCGTGCGGCGGCTGCCTCCGAAATTGAAACCCGGAACGGTATGGAGCATCAAGCGTTTGGCTACGGCCAACCGAGAAGCCCGTGTCCTTGCCCCCTGCATCCGCCAACCGAAAATTCATCTGGCTCGCCGCTGCATCCGTGATCGGATTCGTCGCCCTCATCGCCGCCTGGTTCCTGCTGCCCATGGATCAGTGGCTCCAAGGATTTGGCCGTTGGGCGCAGGGCTTAGGGACATTGGGCGTCGTGCTGGTCTGCATCGCCTACGTGATTTGCACGCTTCTCCTGGTCCCCGGTGTGCCGCTGACGCTCGCGGTAGCGGTCGCCTATGGCTGGTGGGCTCTGGCAATCTGCTTTTTCGGCGGCATGACGGCCGCGCTGATCTCGTTCCTGATCAGCCGCTATCTTGCCCGGGAGCGGGTCAAGCGGTTCCTCGACCGGCATCCGGCCATGAAGGCCGTCGATACGGTTGCTCACGAGGAGACGTTCAAGACCATCGTGCTGGCCCGGCTGACGCCGGTTACGCCCTTTGCCGTCGAGAACTACGCCTTCGGCGTCACCGGCGTTCGGCTCGGCTCATTCCTCCTGGCCACCGCCATCGGGATTGTGCCCGGGACGATCCAGAATGTGTGGATCGGTGTCATCGGGCGCACGGCCGCCGAAGGAGGTGCGGGCGTAATGAATTGGATTCTGCTGACCATTGGCCTCGTCGCTACCATCGTCCTCACCGTCTGGATGACCCGGCAGGCGAAGATCCGTATGAAGCAGCAGGCCGAGCCCGCTTAGCAGCGCGGGCTATACGGGCTCAGCGGGCCTGCCGTCCTTCTGGTGTTCGTGGATGTACTTCAGGAGCGATTTTCCGGCGCCTTCGATATGGCTTCTCAGGAGCTTGCAGGCCGCGGCGATGTCGCCATCGACACAGAGGCGGAGCAACTCGTCATGTTCGGCCTCCGCCCGTGCACGGCCATCGGTCAATGCAAGCTGGAGCCGGGTGTGCCGGTCGCATTCCTGCAGCAGGTTCGCCACGATGGCGAGCGAGCGGGGCTGGCCCGCATGCTGGTACAGGACCATGTGGAATTCCCGGTTCAGCTCGCCCCAGCGGCTCACCTGCATGGCGTGGAGCTCCGAGCTGTACTCCCTCAAGATCTCTCCGAGCCGCCGGTAATCCGCTTCCGTCAGATGCGGAGCCGAGGCTTTGAGAAGGCGCGGCTCGAGGAGAGCCCTGAGCTCGAACAGCTCTTCGACCTCCTCGGGCGAGAGTGCCGATACGATGGCGCCTCGATGGGGGTGGATCTTCACGAGCCCCTCAGCCTCGAGCTGCATCAGTGCCTCGCGGACCGGAATCCGGCTGACGCCAAACTCCACGGCCAAGGCGTCCTGTCGGAGCTGGAAGCCTGCCTGGAACTCGCCATCAACAATGCGGCGGCGCAGCTCCCCGGCCACCGAGGCTGAGATCGTGCGGTGCTGAAAGGCCTTTTGGACAGGCTTCGGCGATGGTGCGGCTCGGTTTGTCATCAAACTCATGGGGCAGGAGGGCAGGGTTCGCTTTACAGCGTAGATTTTATACAATCTACAATAAGAAACATCAATGGTCATCGGGAGAAGGTTCACAATGGCAAACAAGATCGGTTGGGAAGGTGTCTTTCCGGCAGTCACGACCCAGTTCAAGTCGAACTTCGAACTGGATCTCGATGCGACGGCCAAGGTGCTGGACGGCCTGATCCGGGACGGCGTCTCAGGCCTGATCGTCTGCGGCACCGTCGGCGAGAACACATCGCTCAGCCGCTCCGAGAAGGTGGCCGTCATGGAGACCGCCAAGAGCGTGTCCCGCGGCCGGGTGCCGGTGATCGCCGGCATCGCCGAGTTCACGACGCAATTCGCCTCGGAAGTCGCGAAGGAGGCCGCCCGCGTCGGCGTCGATGGCGTGATGGTCATGCCGGCCCTGGTCTATTCCTCGAAGCCGCACGAGACCGCCGCCCATTTCCGCGGCGTCGCCAAGGCCACCGACCTGCCGGTGATGGTCTACAACAACCCGCCGATCTACAAGAACGACGTGACGCCCGACATCCTGGCCTCGCTCGCCGATTGCGAGACCATCGTGTGCTTCAAGGATTCCTCCGGCGACACGCGGCGCTTCATCGACACCAAGAACATGGTTGGCGACCGCTTCGTGCTCTTCGCGGGCCTTGACGATGTTGTGGTCGAGAGCGTGATGCTCGGTGCTGAAGGCTGGATCTCCGGCATGTCCAATGCCTTCCCGCAGGAGGGCGAGACTCTGTTCCGTCTGGCGAAGGCCGGACGATACGAGGAGGCGAGGGCGCTCTACGAGTGGTTCATGCCACTCCTGCATCTCGATGCGAGGCCAGACCTCGTGCAATGCATCAAGCTTTGCGAAGAGATCATGGGGCGCGGCTCGGCTCTCACTCGTCCGCCGCGTTTGCCCCTCGAAGGAGCGGACCGCGCTCACGTCGAGGCTGTCATGGATAACGCGCTCAAGAACCGTCCGAAGCTGCCGGATGTGGGTCTGAGGTCCGCAGCCTGATAAAACCAAGGCGGTACGATCGCGCACTGCCTTTCATATCGATAAGATCTCTTGTGAACAGCGAGTGAGGCCATGGCGCGCCACACCTTCTTCTGCATCGACGGCCATACCTGCGGCAACCCCGTCCGCGTGGTCGGCGGCGGCAGCATTCCCCAGCTCAATGGGGACACGATGTTCGACCGGCGCCAGCACTTCCTGGTGGAATACGACTGGATCCGCACCGGCCTGATGTTCGAGCCGCGCGGCCACGATATGATGTCGGGCTCAATCCTCTACCCGCCGACGCGGCCGGATTGCGACGTGGGCATCCTGTTCATCGAGACATCG
>JAESFL010000220.1_pt1 | contig 49399 bp, 53 predicted proteins | sample 9269401 | NCBI WGS metagenome assembly JAESFL01 (sample SAMN14506025, study PRJNA617098) | algae metagenome | isolation source: Gloeocapsa sp. UFS-A4-WI-NPMV-4B04 and co-occurring heterotrophs from desert... | place: USA: Utah | collected 2006-10-01 | reverse complement strand
CCCACTCCTCCTTGGGCTACCGGCCGCCTGCGCCTGTCACCCTGCAGACCATCGCACGCCAGCTACCCACACCAGCTGCCATGCAGTAGTCTCACTGGACCCGGTCCAAAATCCCGGTCAGGCCACGCTAGAGACAGTGCTACTTACGCCCTGAGGGGAACCGCTGACGATTCGGTACGCAACAGGCCGCCCGCTTCAAAAGCCGCCTTGCTCAGATCGGCTCTCGAAACTGTTTACCCTGCCACTACGTTTCTAGCGGGATGTTGCTGGACATACATTATGCTACCCGGCTTGGCGGTTATGGCGGTGCAATCAAGATCACACACAGCTGGAAACAGGGCACTACTCGGCTCCAGTGTCATCGTTCATGGGATGCAAGTCTCGCAGCATGGCCTGGGCGCGGGAGATAGCCACATGCGTGTCGATCTCGATCGAGCCAAGATCAGCATAGCCAAGTAACTCCCGGATCACCCTCAAGTCTGCTCCATGGGCCAGCCGATGCGTCGCAAAGGCATGCCGCCGCTTGTGGAGCGAGATCCTCCCTGAGTGTTTAAACCCGGCTGCGCGCAGCCTCCTTAATCTCGAGAAAGGCGGTCTGTTGGGTGGAGGAGGGCGAGGCCGTCTCTGACAACATAAAGTAGCGACCTGTCTGATGCAGTACCGTTTTCCAGCCAAGATGCTGAATGCATTCTCAGGTCCCGTCGGCTTGCCGCAGAAACATCCGAGGAAAGGCAGGTGCGCTGCTCCGCTGCGATGCGTTCCTCGTCCTGGGTGCGAGAACGCACCGAGAGCATGGCCAAGGGTTCACGCACCTATGAATCGGGCTGGACGCTTCTCGCGGAAGGCTGTAACGCCTTCGGCGAAGTCGGCGGTACGTCCTGCTTCGGCCTGGTACCGGCGCTCGATATCGAGCGAGGTACTCAAGTCCGACTCGATTGCAGCCCAGGCCGAGCGCCGCGTGAGGGCGAGTGCACGCGTCGGGCCAGTTGCAAGACGCATCGCGATCTCGGTCGCCGTCGCCTCGAGCTCTTCGGGAGCGACGACGCGATTGACCAGCCCCCACTCCATCGCGGTCTCAGCCGGGATCTTGTCGCCGAGCAGCATCATCTCCATGGCTCGCACGCGCCCGGCGCTGCGCGTCAGCAGGAACGCGGACCCTCCGTCCGGAACAAGACCAATCCTGCGGAACGCCATGAGGAAGTAAGCCGTCCTCGAGGCGATCACGAGGTCGCCGGCAAGCGCCAGGGCACAGCCCACGCCCGCCGCCGCGCCGGATACGCAAGTGATCCATGGGATCGAGAGGTCGCGCAGGCGGCGAACCATGGGATTGAAATGAGTTTCGAGTGTCAACCCAGCGTCGAAATCCGCGGTCGGTTCGGACACGAGCTTGCCCGGCGCAAGGTTAGCCCCGGAGCAGAAGTGTTCTCCCCGGCCAGCTAGGACCATGACCCGGGCCTTGGCCTCTACCTCGGAGAAACAGGCCTGCAGATCCTCCACCATCCCGGCGGACATTGCGTTCAGCGTCGACTGGTCGTTCAGCCAGACTCGTGCGATCGGGCCGTCCATGTCGAACTCGATATTGCCTGACGTAGCCATCCTGTCCATCGCTTTTCGGATATGGCGAAGCTAGTTCGGATCTATTGCGTGCGGTCGCGCGTCTGGACTGCGGCGCGCCTGCCGGCGATCTCCTCGGGCGCGACGAGCCTGTTGTCGGCCGCCATGCGCTCCTTCTCGAGGGCCAGGGCCGCGCAGAAGGGCAGCGCGTAGCCGTCATCGATTAGCCGCTTGTAAGCTCCTACGGAATCCGGTTGCACTTGAGCGATGTCATGGGCCAGCCGCCGTGCCGCCGGCAGCAGGTCGTCCGGCGCGACGACCCGATTGACTGATCCCCAAGCAAGGGCTCGATCCGCGTCGATGAAATTGCCGCCGAACGCGCAACGCGACAGGGCGTTCCTGGCTCCATGCCGGTTGAGGGTGATCACGGCGACATGGCCGTCGCGTTGGAGCACAAGCTCGTCCATCGTCCCCTCCCGCGGCTCGGTCCGATCATAAGTCGACGCTAGTGGTACGGGAGCGGCAAATCAAGAGTTGTTCTAACGCTTGTTAGAAGCAGACTGGCCAGCTCAAGCCCGCTGTTCTAGAGTCCTTTCTGGTCGGGGCGTTGCACGCCAAGGCCGGTTCGATGAAGAGGGGCGGCATGAGCATGGCCTTCGGTCTGGCTGGCAGGATCGCGGTCGCCACTGGCGGAAGCGGCCTCGGCATGGCGCAAGGCATCGTGACTGCCGAATGCGCCGTGGCGGTCAGGGGCTTCCGCGCGGACGAGAATGCCGGCGCCGTTCGGCGCCTATGCGAATGCGGCAGCGTTGCCGAGCGGGCCTCTGCCGAGGCCACCTTCGCGGCGACCCCAGTGCGGTTCGGTCGCGTCGACGGGATGTTCGCCAATGCAGGGACAAACAGCCAGGGGAAGGGCGACTTCATCTCGCGTCCCCTGTCGGATTGGCGGACCGTCTTCGCCACTGATGTCGAAGGAATGGTGATCTGCTTCCGTCTGGCGGCCGCGCATATGGTCAAGCGCAATCGTCGGGAATGCGTTCGCCTGCCTCGTCGCTACATCCAGAATCGTGACGAATCCCACCCGTCTGGCTTGGAGCACTGTTGAGTATCGAAGGCTGCCATCAACTCCTTCGCGGGCCCTCACGGTCCCGGCGTCAGAGTTCGAAGATGTGTCGTGTGTACCCTTGAAATCGTGCCCTGCCCGGGGCCTTCGCCCATGGAGTCCTAATCGTGCGTGCTGTCCGCCATGAGCGCTTCGGCGATCCCGCCACCGTGCTGACCTGCGTCGACCTCCCGGATCCGCCGCCGCCGGGCCCGGGCGAGGTCTCGGTCGACATGCTCGCCATGGCGATCAACCCGGCCGACCTGCTCACCGTCGAGGGCCGGTACGGCGTCGTCCCGCCGCTGCCGCATGTTCCGGGCGCGGAAGGGGTCGGGCGAATCGCCGCTGTTGGCCCCGGTGTCGCAAACCTCTCCGTCGGCGACCTTGTCGCGCCGCTCGCGGGATCGGCCTGGGTCGAACGGATGACCGTCAAGGCGGCGAGCGTGATCGTCCTGCCGGCTGGTACAGATCCGCTCCAGGCCGCCATGATCAAAGCCAATCCGGCCACAGCCGAGGTCCTGCTCACGGATCTCGCGCCGCTGGGCGAGGGCGATTGGGTGCTCCAGAACGCGGCCAATTCCGCGGTCGGCCAATATCTCTGCCAGCTGGCCCGCCTGCGGGGCATCCGCACGATGAACGTGGTCCGGCGCCCGGAGGCCGCGCGGGCGGTCGCCGAGGTCGGCGGCGATGTCATCCTTGTCCATGACGGTGCCTCTCCGGGGGATCTGGCGCGCGAGGTCGAGCAGGCCACGAACGGGGCGCCCGTGCGCCTCGCACTGGACGCGGTCGGCGGCCATGCCACCAATGCGCTCGCCGCCTGCATCGCGGACGGCGGCCGTGTGGTGACCTACGGCCTGCTGTCCGGGAAGCCCTGTGAGGTGGATGCCGGCCACCTCGTCTTTCGCGGCGTGACGCTGTCCGGGTTCTGGCTCGCACCTTGGTTCCGGACCGCCGGCCGCGACCGCATCGCCGACCTTTATGCGAAGCTGGTCGGGCTCCTGGCCGACGGGGCGTTGTCGGCCCCTATCGCCGCAACCTATCCACTGGACCAAGTCAAGGAAGCGGTCGCGCATGCGGCACGCTCCGCCCGGCATGGCAAGGTCCTGCTCGTCGCGGGGACGTGAAGCGGCATCGTCCAGCAGCCCGTCGCCCGAAGGCAATGGGCCGGACCGCCAATCTCCTATCGGACGTCGAGAATGTCGCGCGTTCCGGAGAGCATCGTCTCCATCCGCGCGATGCCTTCGCGCTGCATGAGCAGGTCGCAAAACAAGGTCCGTTCCGCCGCGAGCCCATTGTCGAGCGGCTCCCCGGCAAAGCCGCGAACCAGGCACTTGATGTGGGCCACGGCGCGGGCCGGCCTTTCGGCGAGGTCCCGCGCCAGCACGAGGGCGCGGGACAGCGCATTCTCGACACATTCGTTGACAAGACCGGCCTGCAGGGCTTCCTCGGGCGTGAAGGTCCGGCCGAAGAGAATGATGTCGAGGGCCCGCGCGGGGCCGACGAGCCGGGTGAGATGCTGGGTCCCGCCGGCGCCGGGCAGGATGCCGAGATTGATCTCCGGGAGCCCGATGCGGTAGGGCCCGCTCTGAGCGATCCGCAGGTCGGCCGCCAGCGCGACCTCGAAGCCGCCCCCCATCGCGGTGCCGTTAAGAGCGGCGAGATAGGGCTTGGCGCTCCGTACCATTCGGTGCAGTGCGCGGTGGAGGGCGGTCTCCCGGACCGGCCGATCGACGCTGAAGCGCAACTGCCGTTCGGCGAGGTGGCGTCCCGTCTCTGCTAGCTCCTCCACGTCGTAATGGCGGATGAACATGCCGGACGCGCCGCCGGTGAGCACCACCGCTCGGACGTCCGGATCGGCCTCGAGGGCTTCGATGGCGTGCTCCAGGGCCGCTCCGGTGAGCGCGTCCATGGTGCCGTCCGGCCGGTTGTTGAAGCGGAGCACGGCGACGGCGTCGACGTGCTCCATGGCGACAGGGTGATCCCGCGTTTCAGGTGGAATCCCTGCGGCACCCTGGTCCGGCATGAATGACCCTCCCGTGTCATGCGCCCGACCGTCCGAAGCGGCTTTCGCACGGTCGGCCCGCCTATGAGGCCGATGGCGGTCCCAATTGCGGACGGCGGAGAGGCATGGTACGACCAAACAAACGTTAGAGCAAAAGACAAATTTGCTCTATCGACTCCTGGTGCCGCGGCGCCGGGACGTTCGGATGCCGGGTAAGGACGGAGATGATGCCAGTTCTCGACGTGTCGACGCCGACCATCATGGCGGATCAGGAGCTTTCTATCTTCGCCAATTCCGTCGGACGCTTCCTCGACGACAACGCCGGACCCACGAAGCTCGACCAATGGCGCCGCGACGGCGTCGTCGAGCGCGCCCTGTGGAACAAGGCCGGCGAGGCGGGGCTGCTCGGGCTCTCAAGCGATAGCGCCTATGGCGGGATCGGCGGCGACTTCCGCCACGAGGCGATCCTCATCAACGAGATCTCGAAGCGCGGGCTCGATGCCTGGGGGGTGTCGCTGCACAACGCCATCGTGATGCCCTACATCGAGAGCTACGGCACCGAGGAGCAGAAGCGCCGCTGGATCCCCCGGCTGACGAGCGGCGAGCTGGTGGCCGCCATCGCGATGACGGAGCCCGGGACCGGGTCCGACCTGCAGGGCGTGCGCACGACGGCGCGACGGCACGGCAACCAATATGCCATCAATGGCTCCAAAACCTTCATCACCAACGGGCAGACCGCGAACTTCGTCCTCGTCGTGTGCCGCACCTCAGACGAGCAGGGGGCGGGCGCCATGTCGCTAGTCGCGGTGGAGACGGAGGACGCCCCGGGCTTCGAGCGCGGGCGCAACCTCGAAAAAGTCGGGCTGGAGGCCGCCGACACCTCGGAGCTGTTCTTCAACGAGGTTCTCGTTCCGACCGAGAACCTGCTCGGTCCGGAGGAGGGGCGGGGCTTCTACCAGCTTATGGGGAAGTTGCCCCAAGAGCGCCTGATTATCGCCCTCCACGGCATGGCGATGATCGAGCGGGCGCTCGAGGTGACGATCGACTACGTCAAGAACCGGAAGGCCTTCGGCAAGCCGCTCCTGGCCAACCAGACGGTGCAGTTCAACCTCGCCGAGTGCAAGACCGAGGCGACCGTCGCAAAGGTGTTCGTCAACAACTGCCTGGAGCGGCACCTGGAGGGGAAGCTCGACGCCACGACCGCCGCGATGGTCAAGTACTGGCTCACCGATCTGCAATGCAGCATCGTCGACCGCTGCCTGCAACTGCATGGCGGCTACGGCTACATGGACGAGTACCCGATCGCGCGCATGTACAAGGACGCGCGCGTGACGCGGATCTACGGCGGCACCAATGAGATCATGAAGCTCGTCATCTCGCGCAGCCTGTAAGCGCAGGAACGAGTCGGTTCATCAAAGACGCGGCCTCGCACAGAGATCCGCCGCACCCGCACACGAGACCATCCATGGCCCGCATCAATGAAGTCGTCGACCTGACCACCGAAGGCGGCATCGCCGTGATTACGGTCGACTCGCCGCCCGTGAACGCCCTGTCGCTGCCCGTGCGCGGAGGGCTGATTGAGGCTCTGCGGCAGGCGGATGCCGACGCCGTCAAGGCCATCGCCCTCCTGTGCGGGGGTCGGACCTATTTCGCGGGCTTCGACATCGCCGAGTTCGACGCAGGCATCAAGCGGCCGGGGCTCGATGAGGTCATCGTCGCGATCGAGCGTTGCTCGAAGCCTGTCGTCACGGGGATCCACGGCACGGCGCTCGGCGGAGGCCTGGAGACTGCGCTCGGCTGCCACTATCGTGTGGCGGTGCCCTCGGCGAAGCTCGGCCTGCCCGAGGTGTTGCTCGGTCTCCTGCCCGGGGCGGGCGGAACGCAGCGCCTGCCGCGGATCGTAGGCGCCGCGAAGGCGCTCGACATGATCACCAACGGCCGACCCATCGGCGGCAAGGAGGCTGCCGCCGCCGGGATCGTGGATCGCCTCGCCGACGAGGGCTCCCTGCGGGACGAGACGCTGGCCTTTGCGCGCGAAGTCGCGGCCGAGGGGCGGCCGCTGCCCAAGGTACGCAACCGCGAGGACATGATCGCACGCGACCGCGACAATCCCGGCCTGTTCGAGGAGTTCCAGAAGGCGAACGCGGCGAAGTTCAAGGGCCTCAACGCTCCGCTCGCCATCATCGAGGCCGTGAAGGCCGCGGTGGACCTGCCCTTCGACCAGGGGCTCGCCGAGGAATACCGCCTGTTCCAGCAGCTCTACGGCGACGACCAGTCTCCCGCGTTGCGTTACAGCTTCTTCGCGGAGCGCGAGGCCGCCAAGATTCCCGGTCTCCCCCGCGACGTCACGGCCCTGCCCGTGCGCAAGGTCGGAATCGTCGGCGCCGGGACCATGGGCGGCGGCATCGCCATGAACTTCCTGAGCGCAGGGATTCCCATAACGATCGTGGAGGCGCGCCAGGAGGCCCTCGACCGCGGCGTGTCGACCATGCGCCGCAACTACGAGGCTACGGCGGCGAAAGGCCGGATGTCGGTGGCCGATGCGGAGCGCTGCATGAGCCTGCTCGCGCCAAGCCTGTCGCTCCAGGATCTCGGGGATTGCGACCTCGTCATCGAGGCCGTGTTCGAGAACATGGACGTCAAGAAATCGGTGTTCCGGGACCTCGACCGCATCGTGCGTCCGGGGGCCATCCTGGCCTCCAATACATCCTTCCTCGACCTCGACGCGATCGCTGACGTCACCGCTCGGCCCGGCAGCGTCGTGGGCTTGCACTTCTTCTCGCCCGCCAACGTCATGCGCATGCTGGAGATCGTCCGCGGACGATGCACTGAGGATGCCGTTCTCGCCACCGCTATGAAGGTGGCGCGCCAGATCGGCAAAGTCGCGGTCGTCACCGGCGTCTGCCACGGCTTCATCGCCAACCGGATCTTCGACAAGCGCCAGCGCGAGGCCGAGCGGCTACTGATCGAGGGCGCCATGCCCTGGGACGTGGATCGGGTCGCGGTTGCCTACGGCTTCCCGATGGGCCCCTTCGCGATGCATGACCTCGTCGGGCTCGACGTGATCGGCTGGGATCCAAAGACCACCGCGAGCCGGAGCGTCATCGAAATCCTCAATGAGGCCAGTCATCATGGCCAGAAGTCCGGCAAAGGCTACTACGATTACGACGAGAAGCGGCGCGCGACCCCGTCGCCTTTCGCGGAGGATGTCATCCGCCGATTTGCGGCATCGCAGGGTATCGCGCAGCGGACGATCACGGACAAGGAGATCGCCGACCGCACGCTCTACCCGATGATCCGGGAGGCCGTGATGATCCTGGAGGAGGGCATCGCGCTGCGGGCCTCGGACGTCGATGTGGCGGTGCAGTTCGGATATGGCTGGCCGCGCCACCGCGGCGGCCCGATGTTCGAAGCCGACAAGATCGGAGCGGCCGAGCTGGTGCGCCGATTCGACGAGCTCTCATCCCGCTTCGGAGCGGGCTACGAGCCGACGCCCCTGATGCGGCGCCTCGCCCACGAGGGCGGCCGTTTCCGCGAGGTCGTGTCCCCGGCACGCTCGTAATCTCCATCCTGAAGGGCCGCGGACATGGTTGGGTCCTGCGCTCTTCAGTTTATGACTTGGGCTCTGCCATGATCGCCGCGGCTTCCGCTCAAGAGCCGCCGGCGAAAGGGCCAGGTGGCTCCGTGGAGCGCGTTCAGCTGATGTTGCGGGCTCGTCCCTGCCAATGGTCGCGCCGCAACTCGTGCTTCAGGAGCTTGCCGGCGGCCGAGAGGGGCATGGAGTCGCGGAACTCGACGCTGCGCGGGCACTTGTATCCGGCGAGATGCCGGCGGCAGAAGGCGATCACCTCGTCCTCACTGGGCCGCGCGCCGTCCCGCGGCAGGATGACCGCGTGCACGCGCTCGCCCCATTCCGGGTCGGGGACGGCGATCACGGCGCAAAGCAGCACCTCGGGCATCGACGCGAGAACGTTCTCGACCTCGACCGAATAGACGTTCTCGCCCCCGGTGATGATCATGTCCTTCACCCGGTCCACGACCGTGACGTAGCCGTCTTCGTCCATGAAGCCCGCATCGCCGGTGTGCATCCAGCCCTCCCGCAGCGCTGCGGCGGTCTCTGCCGGGTGGTTCCAGTACCCCTGCATCACCATGGGCCCGCGGGCCACGATTTCGCCCACTTCCATCACCGGGCAGAAGGTGCCGTCCGGACGGCAGATTGCGACCTCTGCGATAGGGACGGGCCGGCCCGCCGAACCGAGCTTGCCGGAGGCCGAGCCGGTGGCGTGGGCGGCGGCTGACAGGATGCAGACAACGGGTGCCAGCTCGGTCATGCCGTAGGCCTGGGCGAAGCCGGCGTTGGGGAATGCCGCCATGGCGCGCTCAAGCAGCGTTGGATCCATTGGCGCGGCACCATAGAGCATCAGCCCCAGCGAGGACATGTCGTGGCTCCCGAAGGTCGGGTGCTCGATCAGCCGCTTCACCATGGTGGGCACAAGGAAGATCTCGGTCACGCGCTCCCGGGTCATGGTCTCCAGGAGGCCGGCCTCGTCGAAGGCGGGCATGAGCACGAGGGTGCCGAGCCGCGCCATGAGCTGCAGCACCAGCGCCATTCCACCGACGTGGAACAGAGGGGCGACGATGAGCCCGACCGGCTCGTCTGGCCGGGGCGAGGCCGCTACCGTGCTAAGCGCATTGATGAACAGGCTGCCGTGGGAGAGCATCACGCCCTTGGGCCGCCCGGTGGTGCCGCCGGTGTAGAGAACCGCAGCGAGATCGTCGCCTCTGCGGCCGGCATCGGCAGCCGGTGCGGCGCTGGTTATCAGATCCTCGTAGTCCAGCAATCCCAACGTGTCGGTGCCGGGGCCGAGCCGGATCACCCTCGCGAGGCAGTGCGACCCGGCCTGCAGGTCCGGCACCAGCCCGGTGAATTCCGGTCCGACCGCCAGAATCCGCGTGTCGCAATCGTCGAGCGCGAAGGCCATCTCCGATGCCGTCCAGCGCACATTGACCGGGTTGGCGACGCCGCCTGCCCACCAGATCGCATAGAACAGCTCCACATAGCGGTCGCTGTTGAGCGCAAGAATGCCGACGCGGTCTCCCGGGCGCAGGCCTAGAATGTGCAGGGCGCCGGCGAGCCGGGCGACACGATTGGCGAACTGCGCGAAGCTCTGCCGCCGCCTGTCGCTCACCGTCGCGGTGGCGCCAGGGCGTTCGAGAGACGCCTTGTGGATCGGCAATGTGAGCTGCATGGCGACCTCCTCCCGGTCAGCGGGCACGGAACCGGACGGTTCTCTCCTCGGCTTCGACGGCTTCTAGTTCACCGGTCCGAATCATGTAGTTGGTGTGGGCGAGAACCTCGCTGAACGCGAAACCCATCTGATGCGGGTCGAGCGGGCGGTGGAAGACGAACGGTACGAGCTCGGCGGCCGAGCGATCCTCCTGCTCGCAGGCGCGCAGAATCAGCTCGCAGCGCTCGGCATGGTGCTCCTCGAGTTCCTTGGCCCGGGTCCGCAGCCCGATGAACGGCAGGTAATGACCCGGCAGCACCAGCGCATCGGAGGGCACGAGCTCCTTCAGCTCGGCGAGCGAGCGCAGATAAATGCCGAGCGGATCGCCGTCCGGGTCCACCGCGACGACGCTGACATTCGGGGAGATGCGCAGCATCACTTGGTCGGCCGCCAGGAACAGCTTGTCGTCCGGGCAGACCAGCATCACCTGGTCGGGCGCGTGCCCGCCGCCGGTCAGCACGTGAAAGGTGCGGCCGCCGATCGAGATAAGCTCGCCGGCGGCCAACCTCATGAAGGTGGTTGGGAGCCCGGTGATCTTGCGCAGGTAGTCGTGGCCGCGGGTCAGCACCAGTTCGGTGCTTTCCGGATTCAGCCCGTGGGACAGGTAATAGGCGGCGTATTCGTCGCGCTCGAAACCGGGATTGAGCGCAACGTGCTGGGCGAACAGATACTCGGTGAAGCTCGTGGCAAGCCGCACGCACAGCCGCCGGCACAGCCAGCCCGCGCAGCCGATATGGTCGGGGTGGCAATGGGTCACGATGATCCGCGTAATGCGGAATTCCGCCAGGGGGCCAGCGAGGAGCCGCTTCCACAGGTCGAGCGTCGTCTCGTCGCCCAGCCCCGTATCGACGAGGGTCCAGCCGCCATGGTCCTCGATGAGGTAGATGTTGACGTGATCGAGGCTGTAGGGGAGGGGAAGCCTGAGCCACAGCACGCCCGGGGCGACCTCCATGAAAGAGAGCGGAGCGGGAGGGTGCGTGAGGGGCGTCTGGATCGTCTCCAGTTGCATGATGTCGTCCTTGTCCCGGCGCGAGGCCAAGGGCCCCGGAATCCGTCGATCGACTTTTCGATCTAACGATTGATTGAATTATGGCTGATTGCTAGGCTCCCCGCCACAACGGCGTGGGCGCCGGGCACCGATTCAGGCGACACGGGCGCGGGAAGGGGTCCGGTGTCCAAGGGGGGATCCATGCTGCTCGAGTGGTCTTTTGCGCTGATCAGCGGCCTTACCCTCGCGATGGCGGGCTTCCTCGTCGCGACCGGCCTCACGCTGGTGTTCGGCGTTCTCGGCATCCTGAACTTCGCACACGGTGCCTACTTCATGGTGGGCGCTTACGTAACCTATGCCGTGGTCGGAAGCGCCCCGCAGACCGTGGCATGGTGGCTCACGGGCTGCGTGGCCGGCGGACTGGTCGTCAGCGTGCTCGGTCTGCTGACGGACTCGCTCGTGTTCCGCCGCCTGCGCGGGGTGGACCAGCACTACACGCTCATCGCTACCTTCGCCCTCCTCCTCGTCGTGAGCGGTCTCGTCAAGCTGGTCTTCGGGCTGGATTTCCGCTCCGTCCGCCCGCCGCCGGCGCTCGACACCACGCTCTCCATGGGCGGCCTCTTCATCCCGCTCTACTCGCTGTTTGTTATTGGCGCCGGCATTGTGGTGTTCCTCCTCCTCGACATCGCCATGCACCGCTCCTGGGGCGGCAAGCTCGTTGAAGCCGTCGCGCGGGACGCCTGGATGGCCGATGTGATGGGCATCAACACCTCCGTGGTCATGACGGTCGCGGTGGTGGTCAGCTTCGCGCTGGCGGGCTTCGCGGGCGGCCTGCTGGTGCCCAACCAGAGCCTGTCGCCGGGCCTGGGCGACGTGTTCCTGCTGTTCGCCTTCAACACTGTGATCCTGGGCGGGCTCGGCAGCGTGCGTGGCGCCTTTCTTGCATCGATCGTGCTCGGCCTGATCGAGAGCTTCAGCGCCGTGCTGCTGCCCGAGATGCCGAGCATTACACTCTACCTGGCCCTGATCGTATTCATCCTGGTGAAGCCGCACGGCATCTTTGCGAGGGCGCATTAATGATGCGGGGATCGTCGCTCCCGGCTCTGATCGCCGGCCTGTTCGTGGCCGCGGCCCTCGTCGCTATGCCCTATGGGGTCAGTTCCGGTGCATTGTTCGTGATCGGACTCGCCCTGATCGAGGGGCTGTTCGCGTTGTCCTGGAACCTGCTCTTCACCTATTCCGGGATCGCCAGTTTCGGCCACGCCGCCTTCTTCGCCGTCGGGGCCTATCTGGTCGGCTGCGCCCAGCGTTACGGCTGGCCGCTGGGCTTTCCGCTGCAGCTCATGGCCGCCTTCCTGCTCGCCGGCGTGGCGGCAGGCGCGCTCGGCGCCGCAGCCTTGCGGCGCGTCTCCGGCATCCATTTCGCCATTCTGACGCTTGCGGTCGCCGAGGTCGTCCGCACGATCATCAGCTACACGACCGTGCTCGGGCGTGACGAGGGGCTGGCGGGCATTCCCCGGCCGATCCTCCGCCTCGGGCTCCTCGACGTTCCTCTGCGGACCCCCTCGTCCTATTACTGGTTCATCTTGGCCGTCGCGGCGGTGGTGTCGCTCGCCCTCTGGGCGTTCGTGCACGGCGAGCGCGGGCGCGCTCTGCGCAGCCTCGCCCAGGACCCCGAGCGCGCCGCCTTCGTCGGAATCGACGTCTACCGCTACCGGGTGCTCGCCTTTGCGTTGTCGGGCGGGATCGCAGGCCTATGCGGGGGCCTGACCGCGCCCTGGGTCCAGATCGTCACGCCCGACATGGCCCATTGGTCGCACTCGGCCCAGCCGATGCTAAACACCCTCCTCGGTGGAGCGGGGGCCTATTGGGGGCCGGCCGTCGGGGCTTTCGCCTATGCGGGGCTCAACTACGCCACCCGGACGTTCGCCGGCATCTCCGAACTGATCATCGGGGCCACCCTGCTAGTCATCATCCTGGTCGCCCCTACGGGCATCTCCGGAGGCCTCACGGCACTGCGCCGCCTGCTGTCGAGGCGCCGAAGCGATCCCGCATCGACCCCTGCCGCCGCGGAGCGGAGCCGATGAACGCGCCCCTGCTCGACGTCACCAATATCCGCAAGAGCTACGGCGCCTTCGAGGCTCTCAAGGACGTCTCGCTTTCCGTCGGCGCCGGAGAAACGTTCGCGATCATCGGCCCGAACGGGGCGGGCAAGACCACGTTGTTCAAGGCCCTGACCGGGGAAAGCCCGCCCAATACCGGCCGAGTGATCTATGACGGCCGCGACGTCACGGCCATGCCACCGCACCGGCGGGTGCATGCCGGCTTCGGCCGGACCTTCCAGGTGGCCCGGATCTTCCCGCATCTGTCCGTGCTGGAGAACGTGATCGTAGCGGTCGAGGCGCGCCTGCGCGCGGCTGGCCAGAAGCGCGCCGCCTGGTACCAGTGGCGGGCCGCGTCGCATGTGGAGGACGAAGCCTGGGGATTCCTCCGCAGCCTCGGCCTTGCCGGGTTTGCCGCGATGGAGGCCCGCTTCCTGTCCCACGGCGACAAGAAGAGGCTCGAATTCGCAGTCACGCTCGGGGGGCGGCCTCGCATCCTAATGCTGGACGAGCCCACCGCCGGCATGTCACCGTCTGACCGGACCACGACGAAGAACCTGATCGCGCAGATCCGCGAAAGCCATGGTGTCACGGTGGTCCTCACCGAGCACGACATGGACGTGATCTTCGGTCTCGCCCATCGGATGCTCGTGCTCAACTACGGGGAGGTGGTCGCCACCGGACGGGCCGAGGAGGTGCGTGCCAACCCACTCGTGCGCGAGATCTATCTCGGCAAGGAGATGCACGGTGCTTGAGGTCGAAGGGCTCGATGCGTTCTACGGCGACAGCCACATCCTGCACGGTATCCACCTGTGGGTGCCGGACCGCGGACGCATCGCCGTGCTCGGGCGCAACGGTGCTGGCAAGTCGACGCTGCTCAAGAGCATCATGAACGCCGGCCCGCGGGTGAAGGGCCGTGTCACGCTCGACGGGCGCGATCTCGGCACGACTCCGGCCTTCCGGCGTGCCCGGCTCGGACTGGCCCTGGTTCCCGAGGACCGGCGTATCTTCGGTCACCTGACCGTGCGCGAGAACGTGGCGCTCTCGGCCTATGGCGGGCGGCCCGACGGCCGCACCTTCGACCCGATGTCGGTGATCAACCACATTGAGATGCTCGTGCCCCTGGCGGACCGCCCCGGAGCCGCCATGTCGGGCGGGCAGCAGCAAATGCTAGCGGTCGCCCGCGGGCTCGCATCGGGGGCGAAGCTGATGATGCTCGACGAACCGACCGAGGGGCTTGCGCCGCGCATCGTCGAGGATATGGCCCGCGACATCGTCGAGAGTTGTGACAGCGGCGGCGTCGCCCTGCTGCTGTGCGAGCAGAACATCTGGTTCGCGCGCCGATGCACCGACCGGCTTCACGTCATCGATACCGGGCATATCGTGTTCTCCGGAACTTGGGCGGAGTTTGACGCCGCTCCGGACATCGCCACGCGCTACCTGGCGGTCTGACGCCGGCCGCTGCACGCGGCCGGTACCCCTTTCCGTGAGCCGAACCTATTGCCGGTGCCGGCAAGGGGCTAGCCGCTCGGTCGATGGAGTCCAGACGTCGTGGTTCGTTATGGACCCCGACACGCTTGACACCGCCAAGGACGTGTAGAAGAGTATCAAACAAACGTTCTATAGAATTCTTGCCGTCACGGCGGCCGGGATGGGTATCCGGGTGGAAACGATGGACCTCTAAGAGGGGAGCATGGACATGGCAGACCTGTCTCGGCGAGACGTTCTCAAGGCGAGCGGCGCGGTCACCGCCGCCGCGGCAATTGGTGTGAAGCCCACGCGGGCACGCGCGCAGGCGAAGACGATCAAGATCGGCTTCCTGTCGCCGCTCAGCGGCGGCATGGACGTGATGGGCAGACCGCTCCTCGACGGTGCCGAGATTGCCGTGGCGCAGATCAACAAGGCCGGCGGCGTCAACGGCATGCCGCTTGAGCTCGTCATCCGCGACGACAAAGGCACGGGGCAGGGCGCAGCCACGGCCGGACGCGACTTGTTCTCTTCGGACGTGAAGCTGCTCTGCGGCAACATCTCGACCGCGTCAGTGCTCGGCATTTCGCCGCTCCTGACCGAGGCCGACGCTGCGCTGATCTCCTGCTCGGCGGTGGCCGACAGCCTCACGCATGAGGATTTCACGCCGCATTACTTCCGCATCTGCGAGAACGCGTTCACCAAGTACCGGGCGCAGGCCAAGCTCTTCGCCGAGAAGATGCCCGAGATAACGAATTGGACCGGCGTCATGACGGACGCCGCTAACGGGCGCTCGATCTGGGCCGCCTTTGCGCACGGCCTCCAGGAGTTCTATCCCAAGATCGCCGGGAAGCCGGTCACCATCACGGATCCGATCATCACCAAGGTCGGCGCGCCGGACTTCAAGCCGCAGATCGCACGGCTGATGCAGACGCCCGCCCAGGCGTTCCTGAACACCACCAACGGCGCGGACGCGATCCTGTTCTTCCAGCAGGCCAACAGCTTCAATCTCGACCAGAAGTTCAAGGTGGTGGCCGATGCTGGCAGCGGCTGGGGCGTGCCATTCGCCCTGGGCAGCAAGGTGCCGGCCTCGGTCCTCACGGGTGTGTTCTGGTGGTACAAGGCCTATGAGCACCTGCCGATGGGCCGGGATCTCTATGCCGATTACGTTGCCAAGACGAAGAAGACCTTCCCGGACGATTTCGTCGAGCTGTCGCACGCCGCGGTCTACGCCTATGCCAATGCCATCAAGGCGGCTGGAACGGCGGATACCAAGCAGGTCGTGAAGGCGCTCGAGAGCATCAAGTTCGATACCGCGAAGGGCCAGCGCTACTTCCGCAAGGAAGACCACCAGTGCGTGTCCGACGTCTGCTTCATCCGCCTGGAGCGCCGCGAAAACGCCGAGCGGGGCTGGGAGGTCGTCGAGTTCGTCCGCGTCGACGGCAAGGATACGATGGAACCGCCCTCACCGGGTAAGGCCCTCGTTTTCCCCACGCTCTGACCCGCAATCCAGGCCGGCGCGGGCACCGCGTCGGCCCAATCCCGAAAGTGTGCCCGCGTGACCGAGAAACGTGGAACCGTGACTCTCAGCCGGGAGGCTGACGGACAGATAGCGCGGCTCGTGTTCGATGGCGGGCATCCGCACAACGTTATCACCTCGGCGATGCTCGACGACATCCGCGGCGGCATCGACAGCTTGGCGGCCGAGCCGCCGCGCGTGCTCGTCATCGCGGGGCGTCAGGAGAACTTCAGCCGCGGCGCCGCCGTGGAGGAGATCGAAGGCCTCGGCGACGCCTTCAAGGAATACATCGCCCGTGAGTTCGACCTGTTCAGCGCCGTCGAGGACCTGCCCTTCGTGACCGTCGCGGCCATGACAGGCATCACCATCGGCAACGCGGCGGAACTGGCGCTCGCCTGCGACTTCCGCATCGCCACCGACCGGGCCCGGTTCAGCCTGCCGGAGGTCGCGATCGGCTTCGTCGCGCCCGCCCAGCGGATTTGCCGAATCCTCGGCATGGGCGCCGCCAAGGACTTCCTGCTCGGCGCGCGCATGTGGACCGCCGACGAGGCCCTGCAGAAGGGGGTCTTCACCCGGGTCTTCCCCGAGGCGGAGTTCGAGGCGGGCCTCTCGGCCTTCGCCGCCGAGTTTGCCGCCAAGCCCCCCATGGCGATCCGCGTCACCAAGGAGGGCATCGCCAAGGCCTACGGCTTCAAGTCGGCCGATTACAACGCCGAGAAGGCGGCCGCCTGGCAGACCTACCGCTCCGAGGACGTCGCGGAGGGTTTCGCCTCCCTGCGCGAGAAGCGACCCCCCGTCTTCAATGGGCGCTGACCCGGCCGCCTGTTCAACCTCGCCGCACGGATCCCCGCCATGGATTTCAACCTGCCTCCCGACCTCGTCGCCTATCTCGAGGAGCTCGACGCCTTCATCGAGGCGGAGATCCGGCCTCTGCAGGAGCAGGACGACAATCAGCGTTTCTTCGACCACCGTCGCGAATGGGCGCGGACGGATTTCGAGAACCAGGGCCTGCCCCGACCCGAATGGGAGCAATTGCTCGACGAGGCCAAGCGCCGGGCCGACCGCGCCGGGCACTACCGCTTTTCGCTGCCGACCGAGTTCGGCGGGCGCGGGGGCTCGAACCTCTGGATGGCGGTGATCCGCGAGCACTTCGCGGCCAAGGGGCTCGGCCTGCACAACGACCTGCAGAACGAGCACTCCATCGTGGGCAACTTTCCCGTCATCGTGATGCTGCGCGATTTCGGCACGCCCGAGCAGAAGGAGACGCTGATCCGCGGCTCCCTCGATTTCAGCGTCTGGCTCGCCTTCGGCCTCACGGAACCCCGGCACGGCTCCGACGCCACCCATATGGAGACGCGCGCCGTGCGCGAGGTCCGCGACGGCACGGCCGGCTGGCGCATCGACGGGGAGAAGATGTGGACCACGGGCATGCACACCGCTACGCATTGCGTGGTCTTCGCCCGGACCTCGTGTGAGGACGGCGACGCCCGCGGGATCACCGCCTTCATCGTGCCCTCGTCCACCCCTGGAGTGAAGGTCGAGGAATATCTGTGGACCTTCAACATGCCCACAGACCATCCGCGGGTGAGCTTCACGAACGTCTGGGTGCCCGAGAGCACGATGTTCGGCGAGCTCGGCAGCGGGCTCGCCCTCGCGCAGGCCTTCGTGCACGAGAACCGCATCCGCCAGGCTGCGAGCTCGCTCGGCGCCGCTGCGTACTGCATCGAGGAGAGCGTGCGCCATGCCCGGGAACGGCAGGTTTTCGGCAGAGACCTCTCCACCAATCAGGCGATCCAATGGCCGCTGGTGGAACTCGCCACCCAGGCCGAGATGCTGCGGCAGCTCATCCGCAAGACCGCCTGGGAAATGGACCAGATGCCCCATCCGGAGGTGGAGAAGCGGCTCTCCGACAAGGTGAGCATGTGCAACTATTATGCGAACCGCCTGTGCTGCGAGGCCGCCGACCGCGCAATGCAGGTGCACGGCGGCCTCGGCTACTCGCGTCACAAGCCCTTCGAGCACATCTACCGCCACCACCGCCGCTACCGCATCACCGAGGGCTCCGAGGAGATCCAGATGCGCAAGGTCGCGGGCCATCTGTTCGGCTATATGGGCCCGCGCCGCAGCCTCTTCTCCGGGAAGAACGCCGGGACCGGGACGCCCGCCGCATGAACGCTGTGGCCGTTCAGCCGGGCGACGACGTCGCGCACGGATTGAATGAGCTTGCCGGCCGCCTCGTCCCGGGCGCATCCGGGATCGCCTCGCTGCGCCGGATGTCGGGCGGTGCCGTGCAGGAGACCTATGCGTTCGAAGTGGTCGGGCCGGACGGCCCATTCGCGATGGTCCTGCGCCGCGCCCGCAAGGCTCTGCGTCGCGACCGGGCCCACGGGGTCAGCCTCGCCGAGGAAGCGGCGGTGATCCGGCTCGCCGGAGAGGGCGGGGTGCCCGTCGCCCCGATCGTGCATGTGCTCGACGAGTCCGACAGCCTGGGTGACGGCTTCATCTCGGTCCTCATCCCCGGGGAGACAATCCCTCGCCGCATCCTGCGCGAGCCTGATCTCGCGGGCGCGCGGGAGCGCTTCGCGGGCGATTGCGGGCGCGTGCTGGCGACGCTCCACCGGTTACCCGTCGACCGCTTTCCCTGGCTCGAGGCGATTTCACCCGCGACGGCGCTCGCCCGCATGGACGCGCAGTACCGCACCCTCGACAGGCCCGGGCCCGTCTTCGAAGCCGCGCTGCGCTGGCTCGCCGACCATGTTCCGCCGATGCCGTCCAGGCTTGCCGTGGTGCACGCGGATTTTCGCATGGGCAACCTGATCGTGCGTCCGGAGGGGCTCGTGGCCGTGCTCGATTGGGAGGGTGTCCATATCGGCGACCCGGCGGCGGATCTCGCCTATGTGACCGTGCGCTCCTGGCGCTTCGGCCAACTCGACAAGGCCGTGGGCGGTGTCGGCACCCGATGGGACCTGATCGAGGCCTATCGTGCGGCCGGCGGCGACGCACCCTCCCTGGCGCGCCTGCGCTTCTGGGAAGTGGCTCATACGCTTTGGTGGGGTCTCGTCTGCGCCGAGATGGCGCGGCAATTCACCGGCCGCGTCGATTATGCGGTCGAGCGGGGCGCCGTTGGGCGCCGCCGATCCGAGGCGGAGATCGATCTCGTCTGCCTGCTCGGACGGGAGATCGAGCCATGATGGATGAACCCAAGGGCGACGAGCTGGTCGCCGTGGTCGCCGCCTTCATGCGGGACACCGTGCTGCCCGGGCTCTCCGGCCAGGTCGCCTTCGATGCCCGTGTTGCCGCCAACGCGCTCGACCTCGCCTGCCGGGAAATGCGGCTCGGCCCCGCGGCCGAGCGCGCCGAGACGGCGCGCCTTGCCGCGCTGCTCGGCCGCGAGGGCAGCCGCGACGACTTGAACCGTGATCTCTGCGCCCGCATCCGCGACGGGAGCCTGGCCCTCGCTGCGCCCGGTCTGTCCGACCACCTGCGCGAGACCACGCTCGCCAAGCTCGCCATCGACCAGCCCACCTACGCGACCTTCAAGCAGGTCCAGGCCGAGGGCTGGCATTCCACGGCCGACGAGCCATGGCCGGACCAACCCGACACACAGGACCGCACCCCATGAGAGCCGTCGTCTGCAACGCCCTCGGGGATCCTTCCGCGCTGGTCGTCGAGGAGCGGTCCCCGCGCGCACCCGGCCCGGGCGAAGTCCGGCTGGCGCTCAAGGCCTGCGGCCTGAACTTCCCGGATCTCCTGATGGTGTCCGGCGGTTATCAGCTCAAGCCGACCCCGCCCTTCATCCCCGGCATGGAAGCGGCCGGGACGGTCCTCGAGGTCGGACCAGACGTCGAGGGGTGGAGCGCCGGCGACCGCGCCATCATCACGGGCCCGGCTCACCCGATCGGCCTCTTCGCCGAGGAGGTAACAGCCGACGCCTCCTACCTGACCCGCACGCCGGCGGCGCTGTCCGACGTCGAGGCGGCAGGCTATGTCGCGACCTACGCGACCGGCTACCACGCGCTCGTCGACCGCGGCGCGCTCCGCCGGGGCGAGACCCTGCTGGTGCACGGCGCCACCGGCGGCGTCGGCACCGCGGCCGTCCAGCTCGGCAAGGCACTCGGCGCGAGGGTCATCGCCACAGGTGGGGACAATGCCAAGCTCGCCGTGGTCCGCAATCTCGGCGCGGACGCGGTCATCAATTACCGCACTGAGGACGTGCGCGCTCAGGTCAAGGCGCTGACGGGCGGCACCGGCGTCGACGTCGTCTACGATCCCGTCGGCGGCGACATGTTCGAGGCGTCGATGCGGTGCGTCGCGCCCGAGGGCCGCATCCTGGTCATCGGAGCGACGAGCGGCACCTACACCCCGGCCAAGACCAACCACGTGCTGGTCAAGGAGGTTGCGGTTATCGGCGTCCTTCACGGCAATTGGCGCATTCGCCATCCCGACCGCTTCGAGAAGAATATGCAGGCGCTGGCCGACATGGCGGCAGCCGGCACCATCCTTCCGCATGTGGGCCGGGTCTATCCGCTGGAACGGGCAGCCGAGGCCATGGCGGCGCTCACCAACCGGGAGATCACCGGAAAATGCGTCCTCACGACCGAGCGCGCCTGACTCGAGGGCCACGTCCATGATCGAACATCACGATCCCCGCGTCCCAGCCGCCCGCGACTGCGTCGTCCGCCACATCCTGGACCGCCGCGCGCAGGAGCACGGCGACCGCGTCTATGCGACCTTCCTCGACGGAACCCCGGACTGGACGTTCGCAGACCTGCGCCGCAACGTCATCGAGACCGCGAACGGGCTGCGCGAGTGCGGCGTCCGCCAGGGGGATCACGTGCTCGCCTGGCTGCCGAACGGCACCGAGGCGCTGCGCGTCTTACTCGCCATCAATTATCTCGGCGCCACCTTCGTGCCGATCAACACCGCCTACAAGGGGCGCCTACTCGAGCACGCGATCCGGCTGTCGGACGCCGAGCTGATCGCGGCCCATGCGGCTCTCGTGCCGCTGCTCGCCGACATCGACACGGCCCAGTTGCGCCGCCTCGTCGTCGTCAGCGGCGAGCCGCCGGCGCAACTCGGCGCCCTCGACGTTCTCCCAGGCTCCGTGCTCGCAACCGGCAACTTCGAACCGCCGCCGCTCGACCGCGACATTGCGCCCTGGGACATCCAGTGCATCCTGTACACGTCGGGCACCACGGGCGCCTCGAAGGCGGTGCTCTGCCCCTACACGCAGGTTCATGCGACCTGTGTCAACACCTATCCATTCATGGGTGAGGACGACCGCATCGTCGTCTACCTGCCGATCTTCCACATCGGCGGCTTCTCCGGCGTCGGCTGGGCGCTTGTCGTGGGCGGCTCGATCGCCGTGTTCGAGCGCTACGACACGACCACCTACTGGCGCGACGTGCGGCGCACGCGCAGCACCTTCTCGATCATCATGGGCGCCGTGGCGACCTTCCTGCTGAAGCAGCCGCCGAGCGAAGACGAGAAGAACACTACCCTGCGCTACGGCCTGATGGCGCCTATCACCACCGAGGCCCGGATGCTGGCGCAGCGCGTTGGCTTCCATTGCTTCACGACCTTCAACATGACCGAGACGTCGACGCCGGTGCGCACGCCGCTCGACCCGCCGACCAGCAACAATTGCGGCCGGCCGCGACCGGGCGTCGAGGCCCGCGTCGTCGACGAGAACGATTGCGAGGTGCCGATCGGCACCATCGGCGAACTCATCATCCGGACCGATACGCCCTGGACGATGAACGCCGGCTACTACAAGGACCCGGAGGCCACGAACGCAGCCTGGCGCAACGGCTGGTTCCACACCGGCGATGCCTTCCGGATCGACGAGCTCGGCGACTTCTACTACGTCGATCGCATCAAGGATTCCATCCGCCGGCGGGGCGAGAACATCTCGTCCGCCGAGGTCGAGTTCGAGGTCAACGCCCATCCCGGTGTGAAGGAATCCGCCGCCATCGCGGTCAAGAGCGAGTTCAGCGAGGACGAGGTCATGGCAGTCGTCGTCCCGGCGGAGGGCCAGAGCGTCGACCCGGCCGAACTCATCAACTTCCTGATCCCGCGCATGGCCTACTACATGGTGCCCCGCTACGTACGCGTGATCGACGAGTTCCCCCGCACGCCGACCCAGAGGGTGCAGAAGCACATCCTGCGCACCCAGGGCATCACGCCGGATACATGGGACCGCGTGGCCGCCGGCATCTCGATCAAGAAAGAGCGGCTTTGACGTGGACACGGGCGCGGGACACACAGCGGCGCTGAACAGACTCTTGCGGGCGGACGCCGCGCGGGGGCCGCTGGCCGGTCTCCGGATCGTCGAGTTCGCGGGGCTCGGACCGGCACCGTTCGCCGCCATGCTGCTGTCGGATCTCGGAGCCGACATCATCCGGATCGACCGTCCCGGACGAGGTGCTTCGCGCCCCTCCGACGTCACCAATCGCGGCCGGCGCTGCGTCGAGCTCAACCTCAAGTCCGCCGAGGACGTGCGCTGCGCGCTCGACCTCATCGCGGCCGCCGACGCCCTGATCGAGGGCTTCCGGCCGGGGGTCATGGAGCGGCTGGGGCTCGGGCCCGGCGCGGCCATGGCTTGCAACCCGCGTCTCGTCTACGGCCGCATGACAGGGTGGGGACAGTACGGCCCGCTCAGCCACGCGGCCGGTCACGACATCAACTACATCGCCATCACCGGCGCACTCGCGGCCATCGGGCCCGGCCAGGGGCGGCCGGTGCCGCCGCTCAACCTTGTCGGGGATTACGGCGGCGGAGCCCTCTATCTCGCCGTCGGTCTCCTGGCCGCCATCCTGTCCTGCCGCGCGACCGGCCAGGGCCAGGTGGTCGATTGCGCGATGTGCGACGGAGCCACCCATCTCCTGTCGCTCTTTCACGGCCTGCGCGCGGCCGGGCAGTGGAGCGACGAACGGGAAGCAAACCTCCTCGACGGCGGCGCCCATTACTACGGCACCTATGTCTGCGCGGACGGCCGCTACATCGCCGTCGGCGCGCTCGAACCGCAGTTTTACGCCGAATTGTGCCGCAGGGCCGGGCTCGATTCAGCGGTTTTCGCGGACCAGGGCGACGCCTCGCGCTGGCCGGACCTGCGCACCCAGGCGGCCAAGGTCTTCCGCCAGCGCACCCGGGCGCAGTGGTGCGAGCTTCTGGAGGGAACGGATGCGTGCTTCGCGCCTGTCCTGACGATGGGCGAGGCTCCCGATCATCCGCACCTGCGCGCTCGCGGTACCCATGTTGAGATCGCAGGGGTCGTCCAGGCCGCTCCCGCCCCGCGCTTTTCCGCCACGCCGGCCCCGATGCCCTCGGCCCCGCCTACGGCGGCCGTTTCGGTCTCGGACGTGCTCCGGGAGTGGGGTGCGGACCACGACAGTCCGTACAGCAAGGAGAGCAAACGATGAAGACCGAAGGCGTTGCAGCGATCGTGACCGGTGGCGGATCGGGCCTCGGCGCGGCCACCGCCCGTGCCTTGGCCGAGGCGGGCGCCAAGGTCACCGTGGTCGACATCGATCTCCCGAAAGCCGAGGCTGTCGCGGGGGAGATCGGCGGCTTCGCGGCGTCCTGCGACGTCAGCAGCGAGGCGGCGGCCGACGCCATTGCGGGGGCCGAGGCCCGCCATGGCGTGGCCCGCATCCTCGTCAACTGCGCCGGGATCGGCCCCGCCGGCCGCGTCGTAGGCCGGGATGGACCCTTGCCGCTCGACGTCTTCACCCGCGTGCTGACCGTGAACCTGATCGGCACCTTCAACATGATCCGCCTCGTCGCCGCACGGTTGATCAAGGCCGAACCGCTGGGGGACGAGCGCGGCGTCTTCGTCAACACCGCGAGCATCGCGGCCTTCGAGGGGCAGATCGGCCAGGTCGCCTATTCGGCCTCGAAAGGCGGGGTCGTCGGCATGACGCTGCCGGTGGCGCGCGACCTCGCCCAGCACGGCGTGCGCGTCAACACCATCGCGCCGGGCATCTTCCTCACGCCCCTGCTGATGACGGTGTCGGAGGAATTCCGCGCCAGCCTGGGCGCGCAGGTGCCCTTCCCGTCGCGGCTCGGCGATCCGGCCGAGTTCGCGGCCCTAGTGATGCACATCGTCCAGAACCCGATGCTGAACGGGGAGACCATCCGCCTCGACGGCGCCATCCGCATGGGTCCGCGGTAGGCGATCTCCAAGTCTGGACCTCGACGAGGGCCTTCCGATCGCCCGGAACCGGCGTCTTGATTGGCGTCCGGCTCAGCCGGACACCACCTTCCGGCGTGCCGGCTTCGCGTGCTCGTGGCGGAGCATGGCCACGAACTGCCGGCCGATCTCGGCTGGCATGTACCGCGATCCCGGCCGGTACCACGTCGGGATCCAGTTCAGCGCGCCGAGGAAATGCAAACGGAAGATCTTCGGGTCGACCGCGGGCGGCAGGTCCAGGTCCGCGATGATCGACTCGATGAGCCGGTCGTAGCTGTCGCGCTGGGCGATCAGCGCCCCGCGCAGGGCGCCGATCGACTCGGAGAAGTAGGGTGACACCAGCACCGGAAGTTCATGGGTGGCCAGCAACGCCTCGCAGTGGGCGACAGCCGCGGCCTCGAGCCGGCCCCACGGATCGGCGACGCCGTCGACGGCCTCCTTCACGGCCGACGAGATGGTCTCCATGCCGGCGGAATAAACCGCAAGGTAGATCTCCTCCTTGGAGGCGAAGTAGTAGTAGATCGAGCCGCCCAGGATTCCGGCGGCCGCGGCGATGTCGCGGATCTTGGTGGCATCGAAGCCGCGGGTCGCGAAGAGCCGCGCCGCCTCGGTCATGATCTGGTTGCGGCGGCCAGCATTGGCCTCGTCTTCCTGCGGCTTCCTCTGAGCGACGGACGCTTTGTCCGCTCCGGTCTTCGACGGATTCTGTGCGCTTCTCGTCTTCATTATCCAGTCCGGTCCTGGTTCAAGTTGAATCGTGTCTTGGCGTCGGCCCTACCGGGCAACAACTATCTAGGGGGGGTTCCTATCCGTACACATCAAAACGAGCATTCGGTACGCCGCTTCACGGGTTAATCCATCCGCAGGCCGCCATCGACGTTCAGGGTCTGGCCGGTGATGAACGAGGCGTCGGGGCCGATCAGAAAGGCGACGGCTGCGGCCTGCTCCTCGACCTTAGCCTGGCGTCCTAGGGGCGTTTGCCGGACGGCACTGTTGCGGACTCGCTCGGCCGCGATACCGGCGCGGTCGGCGGCCCGCTGGAAGGTGCCCTGCATCATGTCGGTGTCGGTGGAGCCCGGGCAGATGGCGTTGACGCGGATGCTGTGCGGCGCGAGTTCCAGTGCCATCTGTTGGGTGAGGCCGATCACGCCGAACTTGGTGGCGCAATAGGCGCCGTAATTGGGAAGCCCCATGCGGCTCGCCAAGGAGCCGATATTGACGATGGCCCCACCCCGGTCGGCCGCGATCATGGCCCGCGCCGCAAATTTCGAAACGAAATAGACCCCGTTGAGATTCACCTCAATGGTGCGCATCCATTCGGCGTCGTCAATCTCGACGATCGGCGCACTGCCGGCCCCACTCGAAACCCCAGCATTGTTTACCACGGCGTCGATCCGGCCAAGCTCCGCCACCGTCCGGTGCACGAGCGCCTCGACCTCATCGGCCCGGGTGACGTCGCAGTCGAGGACGGCGGCGCGCCGGCCCAGGGCGCGGATCTCGTCGGCGACGGATTCGGCGCCGCGCCAGCCGGCCTCCCGCTCATGGGAGGGAAAGGTCGCCGGGTCGCGCGGCCGCGCGGAGACCACGACATTGGCGCCGTCCTCGGCCAGCCGCAGCGCGATGGCGCGGCCGATGCCGCGCATGCGTCCCGCACCGGTGACGAGAGCGACCTTGCCGTCGAGCTTCATCGTTTCCTCCCCGTTCCGGCCCCTCAGGAGCCGACCACCACATGCTCCCGCGTGAAGAAGATCGCGGAGCGCGGCAGATCGATGAACTCCCGTTCGTCCTCGAGGAGTTCCATTGCCGCGGCGGACGCTCCCGGATCGTCGAAGGTTGCGAGCAGGTCGTCGAGGGAGTTCCAAGAGACCTGTGTGATGCCGTCATAGGCCTCCGGCGCGGACCGGGTCGCCGCGACGCCCTTGAGCCGCTTGCCCTCGAAGGTATGGGACTGGACATAGCGCACGATCCGCAACGCAGCGGCGCGCTCGGCTACCATGGGGCCGTGCACGTTCAGCCAACGGTCCTGAAAGGCCTCGCGGGTGAGGTGGGGCAGCCGACGCAGGCAGAAGACGAGCGTGATCATGGTCTCTGCTCCTCACGAACCGGTCGGGCCGCCGGGCAAGGGCGGGCGCGGCCACCAGGTCTGGGTGTAATCGCAGTCGCTCGAAACCCGGGACGGGAAGGCGGCCGGGCGGCGCTCCATGAAAGCGGCTGCGCCCTCGGCACCGTCGCGTCGGAGCGTCGCGGCGAGGCCGCGGGACTCGAGCGCGTGGGCTCGGGCCGGATGGGCTTCCCCGGCCATGGTCCAGAGCAGCCGCCGCGCCAGCGCGACGGAGACGGGTGCCGTCCCTTCGATCAGGCTCGCTGCGATCGCGCGAGCCCGCGCGATAAGATCCGGCTCCGGGATGATCTCCTCGACGAGACCGCCGGCGAGCGCCTCCTCAGCCGGGAAGGTGCGGCCCGACAGCATCCAGTCGAGCGCCTTCGGCAAGCCCACGAGGCGGGGCAGGAACCAGCTCGAACATCCGTCGGGCACGATGCCGCGGCGCACGAAGGGGAAGGCGAACTTCGCCCCCTCCGCGGCGATGCGCCGGTCGGCCGGCAGCAGCACGGTGGCGCCGAAGCCCACGGCCGGGCCATTCACCGCAGCGATGACAGGCTTGCGCATCTCGAAGAGGCGCAGCGTCGCCTGGCCGCCGGGATCGGGAGCGATGCCCTCACCCGTGGCGGGGTCCCCTCCGGTGGGCAGACCGAAGCCGTCGGAGAGATCGGCCCCGGCACAGAAGGCCCGACCCGCGCCGGTCAGGATCACTGCCCGCACCGCATCGTCGGCGTCGGCCTGCTCGAAGGCCCGCGTGAGCTGTGCGATGCTGTCGCGCGTGACCGCGTTGAGCTTGGCCGGGCGGTCGAGGGTGATCGTCGCGATGGCGTCCGCCACCTCGTAGCGCAGGTCGGAGAAAGCCTCATCCATCACGCGGGATCCGGTTCGAGCACGACTTTGCCAACCACGTCGCGCGCGGTCAGGGCCCCGAGCGCCTCTGCGGCACGGCTGAAGGGGAAGCGCTTCCACACATGCGGCCTGATGACACCCCGGGCGCAGAGATCCGCGAGCGCTGCAAGATTGGCGTTCGCCTTCTGGGGCTCGCGGGCCTTCCAGTTGCCGTAGAGCACCCCGATCGCCGAGGCCTCCTTCAGCAGCAGGCGATTGGCTGCAACGCTCGCAATCCGCCCGGAGGCAAAGCCGATGATCAGCAGCCGACCCTCCTTGGCTATGAAGCGCGTCGAGGCGTCGAAGAGATCGCCGCCGACGGGGTCGTAGATCACGTCGGCACCCTTGCCGCTGGTGGCCTCCAGCACACTCTCGCGCAGGTCCTGCGAGCCGTAGTTGATGATCTCCGTGATGCCGAGGTCCCGGAGCGCGGCCGCCTTGGCGTCGTCGCCGACGACCGCGATGACGCGCGCTCCGAGCGCCATGCCAATCTGGCAGGCCGACAGCCCAACGCCGCCGGCGGCGCCGAGCACCACGAGGGTCTCGGACAGCTGCAGCCGCCCCCGGTCGACTAGGGCATGATAACTCGTGCCGTAGACCACGGGGTAAGCCGCGGCCTGAGCGAAGTCGAGCCCGGGCGGGCAGGGGATCAGGAGGTCCCGCGCGACTGTCGCCTCTTCGGCATATAGCCCCTGCAGGGCCGAACTGCCGTCGATGATAACGGAATCGCCCGGCACGACTCCGGTGACTCTAGGACCCACGTCCAGCACCACGCCTGCGGCTTCGAGGCCCGGGATGAAGGGCGGGACGGCCTTGACCTGGTAGTTGCCGGCCACGAGCAGGCTGTCAGGAAAATTGACTCCGGCCGCGCGGATCGCCACGCGGACCTCGCCGTCGCCGGGCAGACGCGATGGGCGCTCCTGGACTTCGAGGACCTCGGGAGTGCCGTGGACGGGGCAAACGACGCAACGCATGAAACCGCTCACTTTCCGCAGGGGCGCCGGCGGGAATGCCGGGCCGCCGCCGCTCAAATCGGCTTGAACCGCCGTTCGGCTGCTTGACAACTATCCCACCGAGGATCAGCCTAATCAAGCGCTTGTTAGATCGATCAACGGTAGACATCATCGTGTGGCAGATTTCGACGGCTCATTCGCTTGGCCAAGAGGGCTCGCCCGCTCTCACGGTGCAGGGCGTCTCCAAGCGCTTCGGCGGCTTGGCGGCCGTTCAGGACGTGAGCTTCACGATCGCTCCCGGTGAGGTGCTCGGCATCCTGGGCCCGAACGGGGCCGGCAAGTCGACCCTCATCAATCTCGTCTCAGGGGCCACACGCGCCGACGCGGGAACGGTGCTGCTTGGCGCGGAGGATATCTCGCGCCTTCATATGGCCGACCGCGCCCGACGCGGGCTGGTGAGGACGTTCCAGAACACCCGGCCGAGCGAGGAGCTGACCCCGCGGGAAATCCTCCGGCTCGCCAGCCTGGCGCCGGTGGGGGAGCGGCAAGGCGGCACGTTCCACAGTCCCGACGATCTCATCGAGCTGTTCGAGCTCGGCCCCTATGCCGACGTGCTTCACGCCAGCCTGCCCTACGGCTTCCAGAAGATCGTGCTGCTCGCGGCGACCGCCCTTTGCCGGCCCCGCGTGCTGCTCCTCGACGAGCCCTTCCAGGGTGTGTCCGATACTGAGCTCGAGCAACTCGCCGGCGTGATTCGCCAGTTTCAAGCCAAGGGCGTGGCCATCGGGCTCGTCGAGCACAATGTCGGCTCGGTGATGGCGCTGAGCGAGCGCATCATCGTGCTCGATGCTGGCAAGACGATCTTCAGCGGGCCGGGCCGCGACGCGCTCCGCGACGTCACCGTTCAGACCGCCTATCTCGGCACGAGGTTCGCGCATGCCGACGCCTGACGCGCTCGTCATCGACAACCTTGTCGCGGGCTATGGTCGCTCGATCGCGTTGCGCGGAATCACGCTCACGGTCGAGCCGGGCCGCAACACGGGCGTGGTGGGTCCCAACGGGGCGGGCAAGTCGACCCTGTTCAAGGTGCTCTCGGGGATCGTGCGCGCCCGCTCGGGAACGGCGGTCTACGGCAGCCGCGCCTTGCAGGCCATGGCGCCGGACCGGATCGTGAAGGCCGGCGTAGTCCAGGTCCCGGAGGGGCGCCAGGTCTTTCCCGGGCTGTCGGTGGCCGAGAATCTGTGGCTCGGCGGCTATGCCGCCCCGCACGAGCGCGAGCGGCGGCGAGAGGACGTGCTGGAGCTCTTCCCCCGTCTGCGCGAGCGCCTCGGGCAGGCGGCCGACAGCCTGTCCGGCGGCGAGCAGCAGATGCTCGCCATCGGCCGCGGGCTGATGGCCGCGCCGCGCCTGCTCCTCCTCGACGAACCGACGCTGGGATTGGCCCCGGTCGTTGTGGACCAGCTCATCGAGGCCCTTCGGGCCATGACGACCCGTTTCGGCGTTAGCCTGCTCATCGCCGAGCAGAGCGTTCAGCTCACGCAGGAGCTATGCTCCACCATCCATGTGCTCGTCGACGGCCGGATCACGCGATCTGTCGTGCCCAGCGAGATCGACCGGAACACGCTCATGAGCGCCTATCTCGGGCAGGGCTGAGGCAGGCAAGGAAGAGGGAGGATACGACATGAAATTCCACAGACGTTCGATTCTGGCCATGGGCGCCGCAATGACGCTCACGAGCCTCGCCGCGCCCGCGATGGCGCAGAGCACCTTCGTGCTCCACGATCTGGAGTCGCTCAGCGGCCCAGGCCAGTCGACGGGCGTGCCGCAGGCCAATGCAATCAAGCTGGCCGTCGAGCAGATCAACGCGGCCGGCGGCTTCAAGGCCGGGGGCGCGGCATACAAGATCGAGCTCAACACCGTCGACGACCGCTCCGAGCCCAGCGCCGGCGTGACGGCCGTGCAGAGGATGCTGTCCTCCGGCAAGCCCGTCTTCATGATCGGATCGCTGTCGAGCGCGGTGACGGGCGCCTACGCGCCCATCATCAAGGATCGCAACGACGTCATCAGCGTGGTTGTCGGTGCCGCGCTCGAGGGCATCACCGAGTCCAAGGCGATCTATCGCCCGCGCTTCACCCTCTCGAGCTACACGCAAGGCTCCGTGGCCTGGCTGAAGCAGCAGCAGAACCTGAAGCGCATCGCCATGCTGACCGACAACAAGCATTCCGGGTTCGTCCAGCAGACGCCAGCTCTCAAGGCCGGGATTCAGGAAGCCGGCCTGTCGGTCTCGGCCGAGGAGGAATACGTCTTCGGCGCGACGCAGTTCGGATCTCAGATTTCCGCGATCATGCGGTCGAACCCCGACATCGTCAGCATCCGCGGCTACGGTTCGGACGTAGCGCGCGCCATCAAGCAGGCCCGCGACCTCGGCTACAAGGGTCCGATCCTCGTCAATAGCGGCCTGACGCCCAAGGACATCTCCGATGCCCAGGGCCAGACCGCCATGGAAGGCGTCGTCGAGATCTTCGGCCCGCTGGTGACTGATCTCGTTCAAGGCAACAAGAATGCCGAGAAGGCCAAGGCGTTCGAGGACGCCTATTCCAAACGCTTCAACTCGCCCTCCGGCGCCACGTCGCTATCGGCCTACGGCGGCGTCTACATTCTGGTCCGCGCCATCGAGAAGGCCGGCACCGTCAGCGATGTCGCCAAGGTGCGCGCGGCTTTGGACGCACTCACGGTTGCCGATGTGCCCGAACTGATCGAGCCGGTCCGTCCCCAGGACGGCAAGATCTTCAAGGACCGGCAGGCGCAGTTCGCGCTGGTGGTCCGCCAGTGGCGCGACAGCGCCCTCGTGCCGGTCGCGTTCGTCGAATGATCCAGGATCTCGTCATCGGCCTCGCGCAGGGCGGCATCTACGCCCTGACGGGCGTCGGACTGGTTCTGATCTTCAGCGTGGTGCGGGTGCCCAACTTCGCCCACGGCGAGCCCGTCATGGTGGGCGCAATGCTCACCCTGACGCTCGTCGCGAGCGCCGGGCTCCCCATCCCGCTTGCAATCCTCGTCGGCGTGCTGGCGTCCTCCCTGCTGGGCTGGCTGTTCTCGGTGGCAGTGTTCGCACCGCTGCTGCGGCGGCCCGAGACGTCGCTCCTCATCATCTCGCTGGCGCTCGTGGTCATCATCGGCGCGCTGGCCGTGAAGGTGTGGGGCGACCATCCCATGACAACGCCCGGCGCCTCGACCACGATCATCTCCGTCGCGGGCGCGCAGGTGCCACTGACCTGGGTCGTCATTTTCGTCGCAGCGATCCTGTCGACAGCCGCGCTCGATGTGTTCATCCGCTTCACCGGGCCGGGCCGGGTGATGCGCGCGATGGCGCTAAATCCCTTCGCGGCGAACCTCATGGGCATCCCGGTCGCCCGCTATCAGGCGCTCGCCTTCGTGATCGGCTCAGCCCTAGCCGGTCTCGGGGGCGGACTGTTCAGCCTGGCCTTCGCGGTGCAGGCCACTATGGGCGCGCATATCGCGCTGAAGGCCTTCATCGTCATCATCTTCGCTGGCATGGGCTCGATCTGGGGCGCACTGGCGGGCGGCATGCTGCTCGGGATCGTCGAATCCTTTGGGGCAAGCTGGATCGCGAGCGGCTATCGCGACACCTTCGGCTTCATCTTCCTGCTCGCCGTGCTGCTGATCCGGCCGAACGGCCTTTTCGCGAGCCGCAGTCATGCGTGAGCGCAGCCGTCTCGCGGTTCTCCCCTGGATCCTGCTCGTCGGCGCCATCGCCACCGTCCTCGTCCTCCAGGACGGTTATATCACCACGGTCGCCTACATGATGGTGCTCTGGGCGCTGCTCGCCTGCGGCCTCAACTTCATCATGGGCTATGCCGGCTACTACCATCTCGGGCTCGGCGCATTCTACGGCCTCGGCGCCTATGGGTCGGCGCTTCTCACCATCCGCCTCGGTTTGCCTATGGTCCTCGCGCTCCTCGTGATGCCGGTCGTGGCCGGGGCGCTCAGCGCCGTGATCGGCCCGCTGATCCTGCGCACCAAGGGTCTCCATTTCGCGGTCGCGACGTTGGCGCTCGGGATGATCGTCTCGGATGTGACCAACAACTGGGTTTCCGTCACCGGCGGCCCCATCGGCGTGGCCGGTATCCAGCGGCCCGGACCGCTGACGCTGGGCAGCCTCACGATCGAGCTCGGCAGCACTCAGGGCATGTTCGCCATCGCGAGCACCGTGTTCCTGGCTGTCATGGCATTCTGCGCCGTGGCGCAGAACTCGCCCTTCGTGCTGACGCTGCGCGCAATTAAGTCGGACGACGTCTTCGCCCAGTCGCTCGGCTTCCGCACCACGCCCTACAAGGTCGCGGCCTTCTCGATCGCGGGCGCAATCGCGGCCCTGGCGGGCGTCCTCTACGCCCATTTCGTGCAGTACATCTCACCGGAGCCGTTCACCTTTTTTTCGGCCTCGTTCCAGGCCTTCGTCGTGCTCGCGCTGGGCGGGCCGGGCGCACTCTGGGGCCCGGCCCTGGGCGCCGTGCTGCTCACCTCGATCCCCGAGGTGTTGGACGTCGACCCCATCGTGCGGCTCGTCATCTACGGGTCCGTGCTACTGGTCGTCATGGTCGCCATGCCGCAGGGGCTGGCGCCCGGTATCGCATCCCTGGTCGCCCGCTGGCGCGACCGACAGCCCAATAGGAGTTCCCTGTGATCGTCGACGCCCTGTCGAGCTTCGTCCCCGAGCAGGATGCCTTTGCCGCGGCGCAACTGACGCTCGCCCGCATGGACGGCTATCTCGACCACTTCGACCCGAAGGCCATCGCCGGCAAGAGCCGCGAGCAGGTCGAGCGCGAGGTCCAGGAGGGCGGGCGCAAGCTGTGCCCCAGCGAGACCGAGTTCTTCGCCATGCTCGATGCCTCCAGCGTCGACAGGGCGGGCATCTACAACGAGCTCTACGCCACCTCGGTGGGCGTCGGGACTAGCTCCAACGACGCCGTGGCGCGCTATGTCGCCAAGCGCCCGGACCGCCTGTTCGGGATCGGCGGCGTTGATCCCTGGGATGACGCTTCCGTGGACGACATGGAGCGCAGCGTCCGCGAGCTCGGGATCCGGGCCTTCATCCTGTCTCCGTTCAAGCAGAAGATGCTGCCGTCCGACGCGCGCCTCGGCCGCGTCTACGGCACGTCCGAGCGGCTTGGGGCTCCGATCATGCTGCACACCGGGATCAACTGGTGGCGCAAGGTCGACTACGAGATCGGCCACCCGCGCCACATCGATGCCGTCGCGGTCGCCTTTCCGAAGCTGAAGATTCTCGCCGTTCACTGCGCTTGGCCTTGGGTGATGGACATGATGATGGTCGCGTGGCGCCATCCGAACGTCTACGTCGACATCTCGTCCCACCGCCCCAAGCACTTCACGATTCCAGGCGCGCACTGGGAGCCGCTGCTGCAATACGGAGGCCGCATGCTGGCCGACAAGGTGATCTTCGCCTCCACCTGGACGCTGCTTGGCATGTCGATCGGCTCGCTCATCGACGAGGTCCGGGCCCTACCGCTCAAAGATGGCGTCGCTGACAAGTGGCTCGGCCTCAACGCCGCGCGCTTCTTCGATCTGAGGTGACGGCCGCCATGCATGTCGGCGACATCATCAGGCACCACGCCGTCAACCTGCCGGGCCAGATGGCCCTCGTCGCGGGCGGTGAGCGGTTGACCTATCAGGCTCTCAACGGCCGCATCAACCGGATGGCCCATGCCCTCCTGCGGGCGGGGATCGCTCGCGGAGACCGGGTCGCGGCGGCCGGGCGCAACTCGGTGCATTATTTCTGCCTGTACTTCGCGACGGCGAAGATGGGCGCCATCCTGGTTCCGATGAGCTTCTGGTACCGGGCGGACGAGTACCGCTACGTGCTTGAGAATGCCGAGCCCGCGCTGCTGATCCACGAAGCGGAGTTCGCGCCCGTGCTCGCCGAAGCCCAGGCTCTCGCAGGCCTCGGCATCCCGACGCTGGTGATGCCCGCCTTCGATCGTCCGACCGAGGCCGGGAGTGCCTGGGAGGCCTTCCTGAAGGATACGCCGGAGCACGAGCCGGAGGTGCAGCCAGGGCCGGACTGGCCGCACATGATCCTCTACACCTCGGGGACGACAGGACGGCCGAAGGGCGCTGTCCTGTCGCACGGGCGCACCGTGCAGGACGGCTTCAACATCGCCGTGGCCCTGCGCATCCGGCAGACCGATATCTTCGTGAACTTCTTCCCGCCCTTCCACGTGGGCAATTGGGACCAGCAGAAGATGTTCCTGGTCGCCGGGGCCACCGTGGTCCTGGTGCCGCAATTCGAGGCCGGGAACGTCCTCTCCCTGGTCGAGCGCGAGAAGGTCACGGTAATCCTCGGCGTCCCCACGATGCTGCTGGCGCTCATGAACCACCCGAGCCTGCCGACGACCGACGTCTCGTCGGTGCGTCTCATCTACTACGGCGCCTACGATCCCAACCGAGTGCTCGACCGTATCGCCGACCATTTCGGCGCGCGCGAGGGCAGCATCGAGATGATGCACCATTTTGGTCTGACCGAAGCCGGGCCGTTCGTAGCCTGCTGCCCGGCCGAGCGCGTGTTCGAGAAATGGGGATCTATCGGCCGCGGTATCCCGGGGGTCGAGATCGCCGTGGTCGGCGAGGATGGGCAGCGCGTCGCGCCGGGCCACCCGGGCGAACTCCTCGTTAAAGGGCCGATGATGTCGGGCTATTGGCGCAACGAGGCGGCCACCGCAGACGCGATCGTGGACGGCTGGTTGCACACGGGCGACGTGGTCGTCACCGACGACGAAGGCTTCATGTGGGTGGTGGACCGCAAGAAGGACATGATCCGCTCGGGCGGGCACAACGTCTACTCGAAGGAGGTCGAGGACTGCATCGCGGGCCATCAGGCGGTGGCCGATGTCGGGGTCATCGGCCTCGACGATCCTGTCTACGAGGAGAAGGTCTGCGCCATCGTCGTGCTGCGGCCGGGGTACGTCGCGTCGGATGCGCTCGCGGCGGACATCGTCGCCTTCGTGCGCCAGCGCAAGGCCGGCTATAACACGCCGAAGAATGTGTTCTTCACCGATGCGCTGCCGAAGAACGCGGTCGGCAAAATCCTGAAGCACGTCCTGCGCGAGCAGTACCGCAATCAATAGACGGGGCCACCGCGGGTCCTCTCAGCAAGAGCCGGAGAACGCTCCAGTGTCGAAGTCATCAACTGTCGCAGGCGGGGTCCCGAAATGACCGGGGTTGGTCCGCACCGCATGGCGGAGATCGCCGCCCGCGTCGAAACCTTCGTCCGGAGTGTGGTCGTCCCGTACGAGCGTGATCCCCGCCGCGACAGCCACCACGCGCCCACCGAGGACCTCGTCGAGGAGCTGCGCGAGAAGGCTCGTGCCGCCGGCGTGCTCACGCCGCACATTCTTCCCGACGGCAGCCATCTATCGCAGCGCGAGACCGCTTTGGTGCTGCGCAAATCAGGCCTGTCGCCCCTCGGACCGCTCGCGGTCAACACGGCTTCCCCCGACGAAGGCAATATGTACCTGCTCGGCAAGGTCGGTAGCCCGGAGATGAAGGGACGCTTCCTCAGGCCCATAGTGGAGGGGCGGGCCCGCTCCGCCTTCTTCATGACCGAGCCTGCGCTAGAGGGCGGAGCCGGTTCGGATCCCTCCATGATGCAGACCACGGCGGTGTCGGACGGCAACCACTGGGTCATCAACGGCCGCAAGGCCTTCATCACCGGAGCCCGCGGCGCCAAGGTCGGGATCATCATGGCGAAGTCTGCGGACGGCGCCTGCATGTTTTTGGTCGACCTCCCAGATCCGGCCATCCGGATCGACCACGTGCCCAACACGATCGACAACTCGATGCCCGGCGGCCATGCCGTCGTGACCATCGACAATCTTCGCGTGCCGGCAGATCAGATGCTCGGTGAGAGCGGTGAAGGCTTCAAATACGCGCAGGTGCGCCTCTCCCCGGCGCGTCTGTCGCATTGCATGCGCTGGCTCGGCGCCTGCACGCGCGCCAATGAGATCGCAACCGATTACGCCAATCGGAGGCGAGCCTTCGGCAAGGTCCTGATCGACCACGAGGGTGTGGGCTTCATGCTCGCCGAGAACATGATCGAGCTGAGGCAGGCCGAGTTGATGATCGACTGGTGTGCCGACGTGCTCGACACCGGAGCGCTCGGTACCGTGGAGAGCTCGATGACCAAGGTCGCGGTCTCTGAGGCGCTGATGCGGATCGCCGACCGCTGCGTCCAGGTGATGGGCGGCACGGGCGTCTCCGACACCACCATCGTGGAGCAGGTGTTCCGCGAAGTGCGGGCGTTCCGCATCTACGACGGCCCGACCGAAGTCCATAAATGGTCGCTGGCCAAGAAGGTCAAGCGCGACTGGGAGGCGACGCAGAGATGAGTGGGGTCGGGCGAGAGGCCAATGCGGGCACGACCTCGGTCCGCGAGGGGCATCGCTTCGACGAGGCGGCGCTGGCGCGGTGGATGGATGCCAACGTGGCTGGATATGCGGGGCCGCTGACGGTCGAGCAGTTCAAAGGCGGCCAGTCCAACCCGACCTACCAGCTAGTGACGCCGAACCGCAGCTATGTCATGCGCCGCAAGCCGCCGGGGCAGATCCTGAAGGGCGCTCACGCGGTCGAGCGCGAAGCGCGCGTCATGGCGGCGCTCGGTCAGGTCAGCTTTCCGGTGCCCCATGTCCACGGGTTGTGCACAGACGAGGGCATCATTGGCACCTGGTTCTTCGTGATGGACATGGTCGAAGGCCGCATCTTCTGGGATGCCACTCTCCCGGAGATCGGGCGCGAGGAGCGGCCGGCCTATTTCGACGCGATGAACGCTACGATCGCGCAACTCCACCGGCTGAGCCCGGACGCCGTCGGCCTCGGCGATTACGGCCGGCCCGGCAATTACTTCGCGCGCCAGATCTCGCGCTGGTCGAAGCAATACCTGGAGGACAAGGATGCCGGCCGGACAAAGGACATGGACCGGCTGATCGAGTGGTTGCCGGCCAACATTCCGGAAGGCGACGAGAGCACCATCGTCCATGGCGACTTTCGCTGCGACAACATGATCTTCCACCCGACCGAGCCGCGCGTCGTGGCCGTGCTCGACTGGGAGCTGTCGACGCTCGGCCATCCGTTGTCCGACTTTGCCTATCACGCGATGATGTACCGGATGCCGCCCCACATCGTGGCGGGGCTTGCGGGCGCGGACCTTGCCGCGCTGAACATTCCGACCGAAGCCGAATATGTTGCGGCCTACTGCGCCCGCACGGGCCGGGCTGGCATTCCGGGCTACGAATTCTACATCGCCTTCAACTTCTTCCGCCTCGCCGCCATCGTTCACGGCATCAAGGGCCGCGTCATTCGGGGCACAGCGGCCTCAGTCCATGCCCGCGAGCGGGCGCAGACCTTTCCGGCACTGGCCGGTCTGGCGCGCAATGCCATGGAGGCCTGCGGATAGGGTGCCGAATCACCAACGGGTGCGGCTACCCCGGCCCGATCAGAGGGAGGCCATCGGCCGGCGGCCGGGCCACCCTGGTCGCACCAGACGCAACGAGTCACGTCAACGTTAAGGAGATCTGAGTCATGGCCGAGGCCTATATCGTCGAAGCAGTGAGAACCGCTGGAGGCCGGCGCAACGGCAAGCTCGCGGGCTGGCACCCGGCCGACATGGCGGCCGAGGTTCTGAATGCCCTCGTTGACCGCAGCAGGATCGATCCGGCGGCTGTCGAGGACGTCGTCATGGGCTGCGTGAGTCAGGGCGGCGAGCAGTCCTTGCAGATCGGCCGCAGCGCCGTGCTAGCCTCGCGTTTGCCCGAAAGCGTTCCTGCCGTCTCGATCGACCGCCAGTGCGGCTCGTCGCAGCAGGCCTTGCAGTTCGCGGCCCAGGCTGTGATGTCAGGCACCCAGGACGTGGTGATCGCGGCCGGCGTCGAGAGCATGACCCGCGTACCGATGTTCTCGACGTCCCAGCTATACACAAATGCCGAGATGGGGCAGGGGCCCTGGAGCGAGACCATTCTCAGCCGATACGGCGTCAAGGGGTTCAGCCAGTTCCGAGGTGCCGAAATGATGGCTCAGAAGCACGGATTCGACCGGGCCAGCCTCGACGGCTACGCCCTCGAGAGCCACCGGCGCGCTGCCGCGGCAACCCAGTTCGGCGCCTTCGACCGCGAGATCGTGCCGCTCGAGATCGAGTCTCCGGACGGTCGGGTGCAGCACACCCGGGACGAGGGGATCCGCTACGATGCGACCCTGGAGGGGATCGGCGTAGTCAAGACCCTGGAGCCGGGCGGCGTGATCACGGCGGCCAATGCGAGCCAGGTCTGTGACGGTGCGAGCGGCGTCCTCGTCGTCAACGAGAAGGCACTCAAGGCCCATGGCCTGACGCCGCTGGCGCGCATCCACCACATGACGGTCACGGCCGGCGACCCCGTGATCATGCTCGAGGAGCCGATTCCCGCAACGCAGCGCGCCCTCGCGCGGGCGGGCATGTCGATCGAGGATATCGATCTCTTCGAGGTGAACGAAGCCTTTGCGTCGGTGCCGCTCGCATGGCTGAAGGTGACGGGCGCCGATCCGGCCCTACTCAACGTAAACGGCGGCGCGATCGCGCTTGGGCATCCGCTCGGCGCGTCGGGCACCAAGCTGATGGCCACCCTGGTTCACGCGCTGCGCGCCCGCGGCAAGCGCTACGGCCTGCAGACCATGTGCGAAGGCGGGGGCACCGCCAACGTCACCATCGTCGAGGCGCTCTGAATGGCCTTGAAGACCCGCTTCACCGAACTCCTCGGGGTCCAACATCCTATCGTTCAGGGCGGGATGATGTGGGTCAGCCGCGCCGAACTAGCCGGGGCCGTCTCGAATGCCGGCGGCCTCGGTATTCTCACCGCGCTGACTCAGCCGACGCCCGACGATCTGCGCCGCGAGATCAACCGCTGCCGGGCGATGGCCGACAAGCTCTTCGGCGTGAACCTCACCATCCTGCCCTCAGTCACTCCGCCGCCCTATGCGGAGTATCGCCAGGCGATCATCGACAGCGGTGTCAAGATCGTCGGGAGGGCGGGCTACAAGCCGCAGGAGCATGTCGATCACTTCAAGGCTCATGGCATCAAGGTGCTGCACAAATGCACGGCAGTACGTCATGCCGTATCGGCCGAGCGGATGGGCGTCGACGTGGTATCGATCGACGGCTTCGAATGCGCCGGTCATCCCGGCGAGGAGGAAATCCCGGGTCTCGTTCTGATCCCGGCGGCGGTGGACAGGCTGAAGATCCCGGTGATCGCCTCCGGGGGCCTCGGTGACGGGCGCGGTCTGGTAGCCGCCTTGGCGCTCGGAGCCGAAGGCATCAACATAGGCACGCGTTTCTGCGCCACCATGGAGGCGCCGATTCATCCGAGGATCCAGCAGTTCCTCGTCGACAACGACGAACGCTCCACCACCTTGATCTTCCGCAAGTTCCGCAACACCGGTCGCGCGGCGAAGAACTCGGTGGCCGAGAAGGTGGTCGAGATTTCAGCCCGTCTGGACGCGGTGTTCGATGACGTACGCGCGCTAGTCTCTAGAGCCCGCGGGCGGCAGGCGCTGGAGACCGGAGATCTCGACGTTGGTCTCATCTGGGCCGGGCAGGTCCAGGGTCTGATCCATGACGTCCCGACCTGCCGCGGCCTCGTCGAGCGGATCGTCTGCGATGCCGAGGCGCTCATTGCGGAGCGGCTTGCAGGGCTCCTTGGATGGCTCGGCAACCTCTACGAAGCGGTTTGCGGTGGCGAGCGACGGGCCGCCGGGTGAGGGGGCGAAACACCTGGGCACTCCGCCTCAGGCAGACGGCCATGCCTTTCCACCACCACGGCGCGAGGCCGATCAAAGTGCGGACAATGGAGAAAGCACGTGGACTTCACGTATTCGGAGCGCCAGCTTGAATGGCGGCAGCGCGTCCGGTCCTTCATGGATGACCATGTGCGACCCGCCGAGCCGGACTATCGGGCCCATCTCTCCGATCCGTCGCGGCGCTGGACGCCTGTGCCGGTCGTCGAGGAACTGAAAGGGAAGGCGAAGGCGCAAGGGCTTTGGAACCTGTTCCTGCCGCCGTCGCCGCACGACGAAGATCCGTATCACGGGGCCGGCCTGAAGAACCTGGAATACGCCTTGTGCGCCGAGGAGATGGGCAAGGTCGAGTTCGCGTCCGAGGTCTTCAACTGCTCGGCGCCGGATACCGGCAATATGGAGGTTCTCCACCGTTACGGCTCCAGCGAGCAAAAGGAGCGGTGGCTACTGCCCCTGCTTCAGGGGGAGATCCGTTCAGCCTTCCTGATGACCGAGCCGGATGTCGCTTCCTCGGATGCGACGAACATCACCACCAGCATCCGGCGCGACGGCGACGACTACGTGATCCATGGCAGAAAGTGGTGGTCGTCCGGAATGGGAGACCCCCGCTGCAAGGTCGCGATTGTGATGGGCAAGACGGACCCGGAGGGCCCGCGACACCTGCAGCACGCCCAGATCCTAGTGCCGACGGATTCTCCTGGCATCGCGATCGTTCGGATGCTCCCGGTCTTCGGCTTCGATGACGCGCCGCACGGTCACGCGGAAGTCCTGCTCGACAACGTGCGTGTGCCGGCCGCCAATCTCATTTTGGGAGAAGGACGCGGGTTCGAGGTCGCTCAGGGCCGGTTGGGCCCTGGGCGCATTCACCATTGCATGCGCACGATCGGGGTCGCAGAGGCCGCCCTCGAGCGGCTGATCCATCGGCTGCAGTCGCGCGTCGCGTTCGGCCGGCGGATCTCCGACAGCGCGCTCTGGGACGAGCGGATCGCTGCAGCGCGCATCGAGATTGAGATGACGCGGCTCCTCTGCCTGAAGGCGGCGGACATGATGGACAAGGTCGGCAACAAGGTGGCGCGCCTCGAGATCGCGATGATCAAAGTGGCGGCACCCCGTATGGCCCTACGCATCATCGACGATGCCATCCAGGGCCACGGTGGTGGAGGGGTCAGCAGTGATTACGAACTATCCAAAGCCTACGCCATGGTGCGCGCTTTGAGACTGGCCGATGGTCCGGACGAAGTGCACAATCGGGCAATCGCGAAGCTTGAATATGCAAGCCACAATCGCCAATGAAGATGCTTATCGCGAGATGGCCGGGCGAATATTCGCGCGCCGGGGAGATTCGGAGCGGTGGCGCCGGGTTCGACTACAGTACTACCTACGCATTCTTGGCGACGTCTAGAAGTTTAATTGTCCGCTCCGTGGGATAATCTGTATCAGGGGATGCCGGTGTATCAAGCTAACGACAGTGGGAGCGGCCGCCGGGAGGATGGGCATGTTCACTCGAGACCCAGCCCCGGATTGCAGTGCGCATGATCGAGTTCCTGTGCGAGCGGATCCGCTGGACGAGCGACCGGATGGAGGAGGCTGTTCTCCTGCCGCTCCCCGGCCGGCTATCGCGCCGCCTTCTTGGCCTGGTCGAGGAATTCGGCGCGGAGATCCACGTCTCGCAGGACGATCTAGCCGTCTTCGTAGGCTCGACCCGGGGGAGCGTAAACTGGCAGCTCGGCGAGGTCGCGTCAGTGTCCTCGATCAAATCGGCTTGAAATCTGTTGCGAACGCAGTAGTCGGACGATCGTAGTCCATACGCTGTGGAACGAACCTTGGTTCACCGGGCTGATCGAAGTTCGTGGAGAAGGATGTGATCTCACACTGAACCACAAGCCGCTTCAGCGCGGCCGTCGCGGTTCCTAAAGGGTTCACCTGCACGCTCGCCTCATGGTTCCTGTTCTGGGCCGTCGAGGTCATCCAGCGGATCGACCAGGATCTCCACCTCAATGCCACGAAAAGCGAGGGCCTGCCTCGCCTCTCGCACAGGCGCTTCAGGGTCATCCCCGAGCCGGGGGAAGATGGTCACTACGGGTTGCTCTGACCTCGGGAGATCCGACAGGTTTGTCTGGAATTCTGCGATCCGCTCCTCCTGGACCAGCTGGTTCAGAATAGCATTCAGGTCACCTCGCAGACTTCCTCGGAAAGGCATTCTCTCCTCATCCCCACTCTTGATCTGAGCTGACTTCCCAAAACGCGGTTCGAGGCGCTTGGCAATGCAGCGCAGCCCTATATGTAGCGCCCGCCTTGAGTTCTGAAGTGAACAGGATAAGGCAGCAGGGCATCGGATGGCTGACGCGTTGCCGATGAGCAACGGTTCCTTGCGATCGCCTCTGGGCCCATTGAGCCTAGCCACTTTGGTCCTTTAGGACAGGCTCATGTCTGAGATCAGCGCCTAAGCGCAACCAAAGGGGCACCCATGAGCCAGGACCGAGCTGGAGGACAAACCACCGTCCACACCCTGCGGCCCGTCTCGACCGAGCCCTTGGACGCCGAGGCGGCTTCCATGGTCGAGATCCTGCAAGCGCACCTGGGTCTCGCCCGTGCCGGCAAGCTGCGCTCGCTTGCCGTTGTTTCCGTCTCAGCTGATGGTGGCTCCATCGCCACCCAGTGGTCCTGCTCGAACGGCGACAGCGCAAACCTTATCGGAAAGCTGACTGTGCTCACGCACGACCTCGTGGCCGCTAGAGTGTGGCTGCTAAGCTGCCCGGCGGCGATCCCGCTCCGGCACGTAGACGAGCTGCCGGTGGTACTCGCACCAGCTCGAGTTCTCGCGCGTGCGGGCGCCACAGCAGATAGCCTCACGAAGATTGTCGGAGACGATGTAGCGGCATTGGCGAGCTCGGACGTCGAGCAAAGATGTTCGGAGCTGCTGCGAGGGCTCCGCAAGGGTCAGGGCGGACATGAACGAAGCTCAAGGTCTGTAGGGTTGGGAATACCAGCGGCCACAGGGCAGGGGAGTGTGCGTCCATCCAGCATCACAACCCAGCTCGTAGCCGTCTGCCGGTCCAGCGCATCGCGCGATAGGCTTAGCAATGAGGTGGGGGTAGGCCTCGCCCGTTGCAAGATCGCAGGCCGCAAGGCTTCTCGGACTTTCCGCTGCAGGAGTAGCTCTGAGCTCCGGGACAAGCTCCTATATCAAGCACCGGCCGGTACGTATGAGGCTCGATCGTCAGGCGCAGTCGGATCCTGGATCAAGGGTGTTTCGGCGGGTATGCGCACCGAGCGTTCCATCTGCGGGAGACGAGGTTGAGCTCAATCGTTAGCGCCCATCTTATACGGGCTGAAGGGCTCCCGCCGTCCCGCTCTCGTCTGGATCTTCTTGGATCAGCACTCGAGGCATCGCAGCCGGTCGGCGGCATAGGCGATCGGCATCGCGTCAGGCAGGATGTCCACGTTCACTGTATCCTGGTGACCACACATGAGGCAAGTCGCTTCGACCGTGCGGCAGCCATTCTTGCGCATCTGGCCCAGTGTCGTCCACGGCATAGGCTGGGGACCAACGAACCTGTGGTTCTGGAGCAGAAGCCTGCTCTCCGCCACCCGTGTCAAGCATCGCCGCAGCTCCAGGCGTGTCGAACGACGCGTTGGAAGGAGAGGGGGCCTATACAAGACAAAGAAGTCTAGGGGGCCTATACAAGACAAAGAAGTCTGTGGAGCAGTAATGGCGGGGTCGAGCCCCACTGCATGAGCTTAGCCTCTCGCTAACACGGCCCCGCGAGAAGGAGAGGATGCCAATCCGTCCTGAGTATCGCTGGCTCTACCCCATTGACTGGGAGCAGCTCTCCGCCGTGATCCGCTTCGAGCGCGCGAAGGGACAATGCGAGAGCTGCGGCCGCCCGCACGGGCGCATGGTCTGTCACCTGGGCGACGGCCGCTGGTGGGATCCGCAGCAGCCAGTCTGGCGAGACGGGCAGGGGAGGAGATTGCGAGGTGCGCTGAAGCTCGGGGACTTGCACTGTAGTGGCTGGAATTTGATCTGACCGTTGACGTCAGGAGACGGTGGGTCTCGCCTGTCTGTGCTCCAAGGCGGCAATCATTTTCTCCTGCGCCAAGGGGACAGCGTCAAGAATGGTGCGCATCGGCGTCTTGCCGAAGTACCGTCGGATTGCCGAAACCCTGTTGGTGGCATATAGGTTACCAATGCGGATTGAGGTCTATGAGGACGACGAGGGCCGACGTCCCTTCGAGGAGTGGTTCAATACCCTGCCTCCGGATCATGCAACCAAAGTGCTGGTGGCCCTTGGACGCATCGAGGCTGGCCTGACCGGCAGCCTCAAGTCTGTTGGTCAGGGTGTTCTCGAGTGGCGGATCGACTGGGGCCCTGGTTTACGCCTTTACATGGCCTTCGATGGCTCTCGCCTTGTCCTGCTCCTTGCCGGTGGAACCAAGCGTCGCCAGCAAGCCGACATCCGTGCCGCCCATGCAAGGTGGGCTGACTACCAAAAACGGCGACAGCCGAGGAGAAAGTGACCATGCCACTATCTCGGGAGTTCAAGCATACCGTTCGCGAGCGAGCTGAACGGGATCCTGCATTTCGGCTGGCGATGCTGCAGGACGCTCTTGCAGCTCTCAATGGAGGTGAGGCGTTCGAGGCCAAGATCCTGCTGCGCGACTTCATCAATGCCACGGTAGGCTTTACTGAGCTTGGCGAAGCCATCGGCCGCGACCCAAAGTCTTTGATGCGGACATTTAGTCCCAGAGGCAATCCAACCCTCGAGACACTCTCTGATGTGCTCAGGGAGCTCTCTCAGCGTGAGGGATACGTCGTGAAGGTTGAGATCCCTGGTGCTTCGACGTCTACCCCTCGAGCGACTGCACGGACCCGCAAAGCGAGGGCTGCCTAGCTTACCCACGAGATTGTCTGTTGCACTCCTAAGCCCTCGCTCTGCCAGATGCTGCCGAGTTGCGCGGGTTGATGGTCACTCAGTAAGAGGAGCTCCAGCCCCTATTGCAGAGCAGGACCCGGAGCGACACCCGGATTGCTCGGGCGATTTGTGAAAGAGTTGTGGGCAGGGGAGGGCAGGACCCTGCAGCTTTCCCGTGGGCATGGGACAGCAGACTTCGAGTTCCCAGCTCGGCCAGGAGCCGACTGCCAGGCCTGCTTGTCGCCTCAGCCTCCTTGTGCGTCTGGGTTGACCAAGGATCCTGATAGTGCTGTGAGCGTCCCAGCCTCACAGCATGAGGCAGAGGAGTTGATGTGACAACCCTGCGTCACTTTCTGATGGCCCCCTCTCTGGCTCGGCTCATCCAGCGGGAGCGCGGCACGACCGGCCGCATCGTAGAAGGGCACTTTCCCTCCAGACCAGGCCACCGGCAGGTGGTGCGGGTCGAGGAAAGCCGCGCCCTGCTCATCCTCGTCCGGCAAGGTGAGGACGGTCGATGGATCGAAGAGCAGGTGCCTATCCCGCTGCCCCAGGCCGAAGCCCTGCTGTACGCCGTCCCAGGGCTCATCACCTTCGACCGCACGAGCCTGTCTCTCGAGGACAACGTCGAGGCCGTGCTCGACAGGTTCATCATGCCGGAGGGGCTCGACATCCTCACTGTCACCATCTTCTCCAACCCTTGGGCTTTCGTACCACCGGCCTGGTTCGGTTTGGAGGTGACGGACGAGCCTGCCTACGAGGCCACCGGTCTGGCACTGCGTGGGGCGCCTCGTGTCGATGTGATGGAGCCCTCGAACGCAGGGCTGGAGGCCTTGCTCGACACCCTGGAGGGGCGCAGCCTCCCCCAGCATGAGGGTGCTGGCCTCCAGTCCGTACCGTCCAAGAGCGGAATTCTGCATCAAGGATCGCTTGAGGGGCAGCGAGTCTAGTCCGAGTTCTCGGTTGATTGCTCCTCAGCCGCTGGGTGGCCTTGAACCCGATCAACACGCCGCAGGTCTCGCGTTGATCCGCTGCGATCGGGCGAAAGGAGATGCGCAGGTGGCGGTTGCCCATGCAAGTTGGGCGTCTGCAGGACCGCGCAAGGGCGGCACGCCGAGCTTGTTCTCACAGGTCCTGGCGTCCCACAATGGTGACCCTGCAGTCCACGCGTAGAGGCTGGATAGGAGATGGTCGACCGCGGGAGCTGGCGAGGCGATCTGAAGCCGATGCTGAACCGCAGGGTCGAGGAGGAGGTGATTGCCGGGTTCAGGACGAACCTGTCCGACTCTCCTTGGCCACAGCAGCGGGTTGTCACGATCTTTCCTCGGCAAGGGGATGAGCCAGGCACTATTGTGCGTGAGGGGAAGCAGAAGCTGTCATCCCTTGGCATCCCCATCGACATCATCGCCGATCCACTCGACGGCCTCGAAGCCTAAGAGGAGGCCGGCCCAGAACACGGCGGGACACCCTCGGTCGAAGTTGGATCCGCTTGGGTCTCAGCAGATCGTTGGCGGGTCTCGAGGACAACATCCGGCATGTCGATCCGTTCTGAGTACCGTTGGCTCTACCTCATGGGCTGGAAGCAGCTCTCAGCCGTGATCCGCTTCGAGCACGCCAAGGGACAATGCCAGGGCTGCGGCCGCCCGCATGGGCACATCATCTGTCACCTGGGCGACGGCCGCTGGTGGGATCCAGAGCGTCAGGCCTGGCGAGACGGGGAGGGGAGGCGGGTTGGTCGTGTGCTCGAGGTCGAGGGCCTCCAGGAGCAGCTCCGGACCACGCGCGTGGTGCTCGCGACGGCTCACCGGGATCACGACCCCACGAACAACCGCCGGCGGAACCTCGTGGCGTTGTGCCAGAGGTGCCACCTTCAGCATGACAGGCCAGAGCATCAGCGCCGGCGCTGGCTCACTCTGTTCCGGCGCAAGGCTCTCGGAGACCTGTTCCTCGGCCGCTATCGCTGACGCAGGGGAGTCGACGAGGGTGTATGGAGGGTAAGAGCCAAGTTGAACGTGCCTTGGAGACCCGCGATACCGCCCTCGCGCTCATACCCTGAGGACGACCACTGCTGGCTCAATGAGGGCTGGCGCGCTCAGGCTATCCAGCGCGTGTGAAAACGGCGGCCCGTGTTAGGCCGCCGTTGCAACTGCGGACCGGGTTGGATCGGCTGTGGAAATGGTAGGCTTAGTCGTTGGCCTCGTATTTGAAGGAGAGCTTCATCTTCACTCGGTAGGCCTCCACCTTCCCGTCGTCGCTGATCACGACGTCTTGTTGAACTACCTCTGCGACACGCAGATCGCGCAACGTCTCAGCCGCTCGCTCGATGGCTGCGCTCGCTGCCTTTTCCCAAGAGTCAGTGCTTGTGCCTATCAGCTCGATGACCTTGTAGACGCTCTCTGCCATTGGTTCCTCCCTGAAGGTTGGCTGACACGAAAAGCCCGCCTAACCAAGAGAGGCCGGCGGAGGCGAAGTCGGCTGGCACGAAACGAAGCGGAGAATGGCCAGCACCTGAGTGTGCCCTTGTGGAGTGGATCGCGCTAGGCTGTCCCAACTGGGCATAAATGGAAATCGACCGTATCGAGCCGCCTCTCGCGCTTCCTGCCCCATAGGTCTGGTTCAATGCGGCCCGTGAGGTGACCATCGGCGGGGCGGACTCAAGGAGGGTTTCAGGCGCGTTCCGTAAACAGCCTTCCGCGAACGACACCTTAGGTTTGATACAAAGCCGAGCCACTCTGTGGGGGACATGATGCACATTGTCGGAATGGACCACGTGCAGTTAGCCATGCCTGCTAGTCGTGAGGATGATGCCCGAGCCTTCTATGACCGCCTCCTGGGCATCCCAGAGGTCGCAAAGCCTCCGCACCTGAATGCCCGAGGAGGCTGCTGGTTCGAGAGCGGGAGTGTGAAGGTTCACCTGGGGGTGGACGAGAATTTCGCCCCGGCGAAGAAGGCCCATCCGGCCTTCCTTGTTCGAGACTTGGCCGCCCTATCACGACGGCTTGAAGAGGCCGGATACGAGCTGAGAGAGGATCAGCCTCTGGAGGGGTTTGAACGCAGGTATGTGAGTGATCCGTTCGGCAATCGGATCGAGTTGATGCAGCCAAACTGTGCTTGAGGCGGAGGAGTCAGCCCGCGAGCACACCGAGCCGAGCGGCATAGACAGCCAGAGCATGCCGGGCTCGCTCCAGAGTGTCTGGTTCAGAATTACGCACCGCATCAGCAAGCCGGCCGACAACGAAGTGCCAGTCCGCGTCAGCGCTGGGGCCTAGCACGTTGTCCATCGCCTTCAGGGCCTCGCGTGGGGTGAGGATTGTCAGATGATCCCACTCGCCCGTGTGCGTCTCAACCCACACCAAGACAGGCAGGGGGAACTCTCCCGTGCCTCGGCTCAATCCGGATTGTGCCGCTGATGGGTAGTAGCTGCTCTCGACGTTCAGCATGGCCACGCACTCCGATAGCCGGGCAACGCGGCCCGTCGGGCTGTGATAGCCGGTGCGGGTTAAGGGCAGGTTCCGTACTGAGGCTTATGTGAATTCCAGCTTCAGACACTCTTCAGTAGAGCATTCATCCCAATAAGAGCTCGCACGCAAAGTTGGATGGCGGTCTTCGCGTGCAATGGGTCCCATCCTAGCGGCGCCCCGGCGGGTCCTCCGGCGGGAACTTGTCTTCGTGAAGAACGGCCACGGCCTGTTCGAGGTTGTCCCTCACCTCAAAGCCGATCCAGTGACCATCCATGAGGTGGGTCTGCCTCGCACAGGCGAGGAAGTAGCTCCCAGAGTGCTGGGCGACAAAGTTCAGGTCCGCCCGTTCCCGAGGAAAGATCCCCTCCGGCGGGTCGGTGTAGGCGCCCCAGATGGCATCCTGCTTCTCCAGCTTCACCGGCATCTCTGCCTGAGCGTAGGTTCGGGTGACCATGAGGCTGTGCCGGTACGATCCGGAATGATTGATGAAGGCGATCCTCACCGACCAGCCCTTTGGCACGATGATGGTCAGGTTGCCGCCCCAGTAACCGTTGAAGTCGATGATGTCCGTCCGGACGTTGCCCTTCGCATAACGAGCGACCTGGTTCCAGTCTGCAACGATCTCCATCGCGACTGTCTTGGCAGCCGGATCGTTCCTGATCCAACTTGGGACAAAGGGCTCTCCGGCTTGGACACCTCCAAGGAGCAATCCCAAGGAAAGGACTGCGAGAGAAACTCGAGCAAAGCGCGCCAGCATGTGACCCTCTTGTGCAGGCGGACCGGGTGCTCCTCTGGAGCGATAGGGCCTACGACCCAGGTCGGTACCGCGTGGCTTACGCTTGTTTTGCGAGCCCGCTCCCAATCCCATTAAAGTCCAGATCGATGACACGGCATCTCTCACCCTAGTTCTTCACAAGGGCACAGCCGCCCTCACTGAGGGGGCGGAACGCCTGCTCGATCGGGATCGTGGCCAGCGTCTTGTAGAGGTCCCACTCGCCCTTGGACTCACTCGGCTTC
>JAESFL010000219.1_pt1 | contig 49532 bp, 53 predicted proteins | sample 9269401 | NCBI WGS metagenome assembly JAESFL01 (sample SAMN14506025, study PRJNA617098) | algae metagenome | isolation source: Gloeocapsa sp. UFS-A4-WI-NPMV-4B04 and co-occurring heterotrophs from desert... | place: USA: Utah | collected 2006-10-01 | reverse complement strand
GCACGACCTCTCAGGCGCCCTCAGAGGCTCCGGGAGGTGCACTGCGCGCCTTTCTCGCGTGCGCGAGGCGCAGCCGCCCTTGCTGGAAACTCGGCGCGCAGTTTTGAAACGGTCTCTCCCTCAGGATGACAATCCTCTGACGCGTTCAGGACAGGTTTAGCGGCTTCGACCAGGACGTACAGCTACGGCGCGATCGCCGCGCGGGCAAGCACGCCGATGAGGGCCAGGAAGCCGCCGCAGGCCATCATCCACCAGGGCAGCACGGCCGCGACCACCTCCACCGGGTTGTTGGTGTCCTCCCCCGACAGGTGCCGCAGGAGCTCGCCGACTCCCTCCCTCAGCCGCCCGCCGACCACCTGCAGCACGCAGGTGAGGCCCAGGAATCCCAGCAGCAGCGCGAACAGCCACACGACGCCCTCCCACGCCAGGAACCGCGCCTCGGGCGTGAACCGCTCCAGCCGCTCGTACGGCAGGAACGCCCACGCGAGCGCCGCGAAGGCCATCGCGCTCCCCGCGCAGATCCCGAAGAACTGCGCCACGGGCCGGGCGATCACGCGGACGGCCGGCATTCCACGGCTGGTGTACATGGATCTCTCCTGTCGCTGAATGTTGCCGTCCCCCGTCCTTCCCATCCCCCGCGCCAAGGACCGCACGGAACAGGCCGGGCGGCCAGGGCCGATCCGATGGAATCGAGCGCATTCCGCCGAATCGGGCACTGCATCGCGGATTCCGCGCGTCCGCCGCGGGCGGTCAGCGCGGCTCGAGCAGGGTGCGGAAGGTCACGGAGTAGCGCAGGTCGTCCACGGCGGGGATGCTGTGCTCCCACTCCGTCCGCGAGGGGCCGCGCAGCAGGTACGCGGACCGGGGCTCCGCCGTGAGCGAGTACCGCTCCCACTTGTCACCCGACTTGCGCCGCAGCCGGAACGCGCACGGCGAGAGCAGCGAGATGCCGATCACGTCGCCGAACACGCCCTTGTCGCGGTGCCAGCCGATGGCGGCGCCCGCCCCGTACTCCGTCACCAGCGCGTGCGACAGGTCCTCCGGAGCCACGTCCGCGAACGCGGCGGCGCGGTCCCGCAGCGGCAGCAGGAAGTCCGGGATGTCATCCACCTTGTGCAGCCTGCGCTCGCCGAAGTCGTAGTGCCAGCCGTACGAGACCACGCGGCGCTTGCCCACGTAGCCGTGGAACTCGAACTCCTTCAGCGGCAGCTCGCGGATGTGCTCCACGAGCGCCTGCTCCTCGTCCTCCGGCAGCACGTCCGCCTGGTATCGGAACCCTTCCGGCGGTGCGACGTCCCGGGCCTTCGCCATCATCCCTCCCCGCATGCGGTCCTCGTCCCGCGGGCCGCCCTCCCCACGAGGGCGCCGCGCACGCCGACGATGCGCATCCCACATGCCCGAAGCAGGACAGTGGTGGCGCCGGGCCGTCACGCACACCGCGCGACGGCCAGCACGTGCGGGCTCATGCCCAGCAGGGACGGCTCGGACTCCACCATCTCCGCGATGCGGATCATCTCCGCCCGTCGCGGGGGATCGCTCCAGCGCGCGTCGAAGTCCGGGAGCATCCCGCACGGCCCTTCCAGCCCGTAGCAGCCATCGACGGTGAACCCCGCGGCCCCGACCTCCGCGCACAGCTCCTCGGGCCGATGGAAGTACGCGTTGGTGAAGAACCCCTCCCGCTCCGGCCGGTGCACGCCGTCGCGCACGGACGCGTCGACGATCTCCCGAAATGCCGGATCGGCGCCGAGGCCGCGCATCAGCCCGTACAGCGCGTACGCCCAGCGCATGATGGCGGCCGCGAAGAGCACGCCACCCGGCGCCAGCACGCGCGCGGCCTCCGCCAGGGCGCGCGCCCGGTCCGCCGCGTCGGCCAGGTGGTAGAGCGGGCCCAGCAGGAGGACGACGTGGGCGGACGCGTCCGGATACGGCAGCGCGCGGGCGTCGCCGACCTCGCACGAGGCGAGCGGCCGGCCCAGGGACGCGGCGCGGGCGCGGGCCTCCTCGATCAGCCGCGGGACGGGATCCAGCAGGTGGACGTTGTACCCGCGCTCCGCCATCCACAGCGCGTACGCCCCCGCCGCGCCCCCGACGTCCAGCACGGTGGCGGGCGCGGGCGGCGCGTGGCGCTCGATCAGCTGCCGGGTGCGGTGCGCCTCCAGCTGCGGAAGCCCGCGCGTGTGGCGGTCTTCCTCGGCCGAGCGGGCGTAGAACGCGGCGATGGCGGGATCCACGGTCGATTGCGGGTGCGTCGAAAAGGCTGCGGATCGCGGGACGGGGCGGCCAGGAGCGGCCGCCTACTCCTCCTCGGCGATTTGCTGGATGAGACGCTCCAGCTCCGCTCGCCGCGGGCGGCTCGCGGTGGCCAGCAGGGAGCGCAGCGCCGCACGATGGGCCACGGGGAGCGCCGCACTGGCATCCACCTGGATGTCGGGCTCCACGCCCGTCCCCTCCCAGTTGGTGCCCGTGACCGGGTTGATCGCGCGGCCGGCGGGGATCCGCACGGCGATGTTCCGCGAGACGGGCTCCAGCCTGGCCGGGTGCGCGCCGCCCGCCGTCGTTTCGCCCACGAGCGTCGCCCGCCGCAGGTGCTTCAAGTCGTACGCCAGTGCCTCGGCCGCGGAAAAGGTCCGGCTGCTCGTCAGGATGTACACGGGCCGCTCGGGGCCGTACCGCGCACCCGGCAGGTCGCGGAGCGTCCATGACTCCTCCGTGCGGTCCTGGGGCCGCCAGTAGATGGAGCTCAGCTGCACCGGCCGCGGGCCCGACAGGTAGCTCGCGACGAGCTGCACCATGGAGGATTCCCCGCCCAGGTTCCTGCGCAGGTCGATGACCAGCGCATCGGTGCCGGACAGCGCGTCCATCGCCTCCGCCACCGCCTCCTGCACCCCCGGCACTTCCACCGCCGCGAAGGCGCGCAGGTCCAGCAGGCCCACGTTCCCCTCCAGGATCTCCACGCGCTCCAGGCCGAACTGCTCCTGCCGCAGCTCCTCCGCCATCCGCCGGAGCGCCTCGTCCGAGATCTCGCCATCGGACGGCGTGATCGCGACGGGCGGGCCGGGGATGAAGACCACCTCCAGGTGCTTGTCGGGGCTGACGGCGCGGAGATGCGCCGTGAGCGAATCCGCGAACGCCTGGTCCAGGCCCAGGTGGTCGTACTCGCCCCGCGCCATCCGCGCGCGCACGGCCCGGTCCATCTCGGCCGCCTTGTCCGGATAGACGTACCCGGCCTGGAGCGCCGCCAGGATGCCCTCGATCACCGCCGTCCGCGCATCCACTTCCCCGCCGCCCTTTGCCGGCAGGCACCCGGCGGCGGCAAGCCCGAGCACTGCGTGGAGCGCGATCCGGCGGATTCCATGCATGCGGCGCACGTGCGGTGAGGGGGGAACGCTGCGGGTCATCCGGCCTCTGCGAGGGGGTTGGATGGGCGTGGACCTACGCCCCGAACTGCCGCAGGTGGTGGTCCAGGTGCTTGTACGACAGCACGGCCCACTCCCGCGGCGCCAGCCGGCCGAAGAAGGCGTGCGGATGCGTGGTGCACCCCGCCGGGCCCGCGGCCGAAAAGCGGTCGATGAGCGCGGACAGGCGCCGGCGTTCGGCATCCAGCTCCCGCAGTTCCGCCATCACCAGGTCCGGCGTGGTGGGCGTGTTCCGGCGGAACGGCTGCTCGTTGCCGATGGCCAGACGCTTGATGACCGGGCCCAGGATCCACCCGATGGGCATCCGCCGGGGCCGGACGTCCCCGACCGCCATCTCCATCGCGACGGCGCAGTGCGCAACGGCCTGCCCCGCGTTCATCGTGCCCCACTGCCGCGCGCTGTCCGGCCGCAGGTTCAGCAGCCGCGCCTGGAGCTCCGCCGCCGTGGCGGGTTCGTATAGATGCTTCACGTCGCGTCTTTCCGGGTGGATGCAGATGATTCGCGTGGACCTGCCGTCTGCCTCGTCATCCGCGGGAGCGCGCGAAGAAGAGCCAGTCCGTGTTCTCCTCATCGATGAGCGCGTTGAAGAACGTCACCGGCTCGATGCGCACCTCCGGGAACACCTCCCGCAGCGCGTCCGCGAACGGGGAGCTCTCCGCGTACGACCACACGCCCAGGATGCCGCCGGGCGCGAGGTGGCGGCTCGCCCGCTCCAGCCCCGCGCGGGTGTAGAACGCATCGTTGGCGCCGCTCAGCTGGTCGTCCGGCGCGTGGTCCACGTCGATGAGGATCAGGTCGAACGTCTCGGCGGGCGGGGCGGCCAGGCGCGCGTATACGTCGCCAGCCACGGTCGTGAACCGCGCATCCGCCGCGAGCTCGGCGGCGAGGGGGATGAGGCCCTGCTCCATCCAGTCGATCACCTGCGGAAGGAACTCCACGACCTGCACCGAGGCCACGCGTTCGGACGCCAGCGCCGCGTGCGCCGTGTACCCCAGCCCCAGCCCGCCCACGAGCACCCGCAGCGCCGCGCCCGCGTGCATCTGCAGCGCGACGCCGGCCAGGGCCCGCTCGGACGCCGTGTTGTAGCTGCTCATGAGGAACGCGTGGTTCAGCGTCACCTCGGTGACCACGGTCCCGGGCGCGGACAGCAGCTCCCTTCGCCGCAGGCACAGCGGCCCCAGCGGGCTGTCCTCGTACGCCAGGATCTCGAGATTGGATGGGCTCATGCGTCGTGTGCGCCGTTCGCGGCCGGAGAAAACCGCGAGCAGTACGCCGCGATCGAGGAAGTGAAGTTCGACGGCGCGGAGCCCGCCGGTTCGGCATCGCTCTCGTGCGTTGATGCGGCGTGTTGGGTCGGCACTACATGCCGCGCCAAGAGCGTGTGGCGCCTACAACGAGTTAACCTTCGGGAGAATGTATGTTGGGCTGAAGCCTAAACCCAGACGCATCCGGAAATCAGTAACGAATGCCACGCTGCTGATGATACCCCACTTTGAAGATCCGTAACCGAGACACCTGTAGGGGAAGTACGGCTGGGACGGCTCCACAAGGCGATTCTCAGGAAAAGCAGTCCGGAGGGACTTACTCAACTTTGCCAATTCCGCATCCTCATGGGGCCAACCACCACCAGGCTGCCACTCATGAGCGAAATGGGTGAGTGCATTCCGCAGCTTGACCAGTAGCGCTACTGGTTGATATGGGGGCGCGCCTTTGCTGAACTCACTGCGATCACACAGCGCAAGGGCAGTATCGTACTTATCTAAAACGCTGCTCTTTGGAACTCCTAGCTTCCACAATTTTTTAAACCGATTGGTCGCGCCAGGATCCACATCGACACCTGGCCGAGCGATTTCGTCGATGACGTCGGAGAAGAACTCGTTGATGGTAGCCTCTAGATACGCGACCGTCGAAAGGGTGCACGCCATTGCCGCTGATTGGATCTCCGAAAGTGGTTCAAAGAGCAGCGGCTTCACCCGTTGTGCTTCAAGTTCCCGAGCTTGGAATGCGAATAGGATCGCAGCTTCCAAGTGGTCGCTCGACAAGGGTAGCTTGTGGTAGATCTTTCTCATCCTCTAGCACATTCGTTGATGTGCCCGGCCGGATCTGGTGTGGAAAGCCGCCGATCAGCCTCCCGAACGACCGGGGCTCCCGCCACTTCAGCCTCGCGCCGGTGGCTCAGGCCGGCGGCGCGCCCCCGGAATCCCGGCAGCCGGCGCGGAGCCCAAAGTGCTCGGCGGCCGCGTCCAGCAGGTCGGCATCCGTCTGCACGCCTTCCAGCGTGAGGTCGCGGCGGCCGGGCCCCATCATCCGATACCCCACGCCGACCTTCAGCGCGCGCGGGTCAAAGCGCTCCAGCATCTGCCCCCGCGCGATGACGACCGACGCATCCGTCATCACGAGCCGCACGCCGCACGCGTCGAGTCCCTGTTCGATGGTGGGCAGGTAGTGCATGAAGTCGGCGTACGCGTCCATCGAGTTCCCGTCCGTAGACGTAAAGACGAAGTACGCGACGACGGTGTTGCCGGTGATCGGGATCGTATCCGCCGAAGCCGGCTCCGCGGCGGCGATGGAGCTCGCGGGCGCGGGGGCGGATTCACAGCGGCGCACGGCGTAGTCGTACCGGCCGCCTTGATCCAGGCACACGTCGATGCGGATGAACTCCGCCGCGGCGGGCACGCCGTTCCACACGCCCGTGGCGGTCAGGAGCACGGCCGTGCCGAGCAGGACGCGTCGGACCATGGGACGGTTGATGGAGGGAAGCCGTGGCGTGACACCGGGCGTCGCCGCGTGCAGCGCATCCCGAACATTGCCGCCGCACCGTCCGGCGCACAAGCCAGCCGCGGCGGGAGCGCCTGGATGCGGAGCACGCCTCCGAGCTCCCCCGCCGCCGGTCCCTGCGCGGTCAGTACGCGGGCGTCGTCCAGCCGTCGCGGGGCGCGGGAAGGCGGGGCGGGCCCTGGACGAGCCAGTCCGCCACGAGGCCGGTGGCAAAGGCGTACACCGCCTTGTGCGTCAGGTCGATCACCTGCTCGTCCACGGGCCACGTCCAGGGCGGCGCGCCCACCCCGGTGGCGTTCTCCAGCGTCTGGTCGTTGATCAGGCGCAGGTTCAGGAACATGAACGATCCCACGGGCCCGCGGAATCCGCGCTCGGCCATGATGCCGCGCACGGCGCCCATCAGGATGCCCTGCCCCCAGTGCATCGTCCAGTTCATCCCCAGCCGCTCCTCGTCCGGGCGCTCCGGCCGCCCCAGGAGCCGCTCCAGGGTGTGCGCGGGAACGTACGAGTTGGGCCTGCGGGTAAAGCGCTGCTCCAGTTTTTCGCCCAGCGTCATCGCGGCCACGCCCGCCGCTCCCGCCAGCATTCCCCGCACCGCTGCGCTGCTCGTCACGACGCCTCCTCTGCTCGGTTCCCATCCCCCGCGAGCGGCTGCGGGGTGGCAAGCATGGGACCGCCGCCGGCGCAGGCGTGCGCCGGTCAGGCGAACAGGCGCTGGACGAGGTACTGGGAATAGAAGAACACCTCGCGGCCCAGGAACGGCAAGCGGGTGCGCCAGGACCGGTAGCGGGTGGTGGGCGTGGGCGCGGGATGCGCATCCAGCCCCAGGTCGCGCGCCATGGTGACGGCGCGGCGCAGGTGCAGCGGATCGCTCACGATCAGCACGCGGGGCGCCGGCCCCCGCGACGCGAGGAGCGCGCGGGCCTCCACGAGGTTCGTGTACGTGATCCGCGAGCGCGTCTCCACGGCGATCCGGTCGTCCGGGACGCCCGCGCGGACGGCGTAGCGCCGCGCGGCCTCCGACTCCGCCAGCCGGTCGCCGGCGCCCAAGCCGCCCGTGAACACGATGCGCCAGACGCGGCCGCGGCGGTACAGGTCGATCGCGTGATCGATGCGGGCCGCGAACACGGGCGAGGGCTCCGTCCCCCGGACGGCCGCCCCCAGCACGATCGCCACGTCGGCGGGCGCGGTGTCGTGCCGCTGGCCGTAGCTGCCGATCCGCCACGCCAGCACCCCGCACCACAGGACGACCGCGCACAGCACGCCCAGCAGGATCCGCTTGAATGCCTTTCGCGCGGCAGCCGGACGCGTCATCCCTGGTCGGAGCGGAGAGTGATCAAATCCATCTCACGCAGCGCTAGTCCGCGTCCACCCGCACGACACCGTCCGCGGCGAGGTCCGGATCGTCGTCGTAGTCGCTGTCCACGTAGTGGTACGACACCCACGACACGTTCGTCAGGCCGGCGACCTCCGCGAAACGTTCGGCCAACGGATCCTCGTCGGCGATGGTGCCCTCCATCAGCTCGTCGAACGTGGGGTGGAAGATGCGGCGGTAGTCCTCGACGTTCAGGTCGCGAAATCCGTCGCCCAGCGCGTCCTGGAGCACCGTCCGGTCCACCTCGTCCACCGTCACGCGCAGGTCGTGGTCCCACTCGGCTTCGTAGCGGGCCAGCCGCTGCCCGTCGCGGTACAGCTCGAATCCCCAGCCGGTGTCCGGAGCGTTCATGTAGTGCAGCAGCACGCCGGCGCTCGCCTCGATCAGCCGATGGTTGGGCTCGAACGCCTCGCCCCCGGCAACGACGGCCACCCAGCCGTTCTCCGCGGGAAACACGTAGCCGTCCAGTCCGGCCTTCCGCACCAGGTCCACGCCCGCCTGCTGGTCGTCCGCGCGGAGGTGATAGCTGTCGCTGAACTCGCTCATGATGGGAATGACGGGCGTTGGGGAGGGGATGTGGATCGAGGGGCCGGCGCGGGCAATATCGCCGCTGCACACGCAGTTGTCACGGCGGATGCCGCTGCCCCGCGTTGTCCGGAAGGAGGGCGGATTGCGCCAGGAGGTGCCGCACGTTCTCCGGCGTGATCATCCGCCCCACGAGCCGGAAGGGGACGCGTTCGCCGTGGATGAGCGCGAGCGTGGGCACCGTGCGGATGCGCCGGCGGTCCGCCTCGGCGCGCCCGTCCGCCTCCTCGATGTCCCAGCGCGCCAGCTCCATCCCCACCGCGGTCGCGACCTGCTCCGCGACGGGCGATTTTTCGTGGCAGACGCCGCACCACGGGGCATGGAAGTAGGCGAGATGCATGACGTTGCGGTTGGATGGAGATCAGCCGGTCCATCCGGAGCGGCCATCGGCAAGGCTCAGTCCAGCCCTTCCCCGCCGACGTGGGGCGCGATGGCGGCGGCGAGGCGCCCGATGAGCAGCTCGTCCATGTAGTCGTACTCGTCGGGGATGTGGAGCGTCACCACGCGCTTGCCGCGCAGCGCGTCGCCGAACTTCGCCTCCAGGCGGCGCAGGTGCTTCTTCTCCATCACGAACACCAGGTCCGCCCACCCGATGTGCCCGGCCGTGACCCGGATGCGCGCTCCCGGCTCCGTGCCCACGGAACGCACCTCGTGCCCGTCCGTGCCGTCGAACACCGTTTCCGCCGTCAGGCTGCGCTGCCGGTTGCGGCTGCAGACGAAGAGAATCTTCACCGGTTCGTGCTGGATGCGCCCATGATGCTCAGCCCCGCCTGGCCGCGAGGGTGGGATCGCCCTCGTCCCGGTCAAGCGCGACAGCCTCCGCCGTCAGGCGGCGCACCGTTTCGGGGTCGATGGAGATGCCTTCGCGCAGTTCCAGCGACGCCATCTCGTACTTTCCGCCCGCCTTGAGGCGCGGCTCGATGGATCGCAGCCGCTGCCCGCGCCAGAACCCCAGCAGGACGCGCTCGTCCTCCGCGCGGATGAGCAGCACGGGCCCGTTCGCCAGGTAGACGAGGTGGCCCCACTTGATGACCTCCTCCAGCGGCGCCGCGCCACGAACCGCCGCGCGCAGCTCCTCCACGCATGTGCGCCGCCAGCCATCCAGCGCGGCGACGTACGCATCCGGACTGGATGCAGGGATCGATTTCTTCATCGCACGCAAATCGGCCAGGATCGCGCCCGGCCCGCCAGGGATTCACGCCGCGCGATCAGCATCCCTGGCCGCTCACGGCGCGGACGGGGGTTCGGTGGCTTCGCCGGCGTCGCGCCCTGGGGTGGGCGCCATGCTCCAGGTCATCCTGCAGGCACAGCCCTCCACGGGGCACTCCATCCACCCTTCCGTGGGCGGATCGCCGTAGCCGAGGAGGCGGTGAGGATTGAAGGGATGCCCGCACTGCGCGCACATCTCGTCCTCGCCGGGAACCGGAGTGGAAGCGTCCGTCACGAATGGTCTCCTGGGTGGGATGGCCGAGCGGCGCCCGGCACGTGTGCCCGCGGTGCGTGCTCGCATGCGGAGACGCGCCGCGGATCGCCGCGCGCAGCTCCTCCACGCACGCGCTGCCGCCAGCCATCCAGCGCAGAGACGTAGGCATCGGGAGTGGCTGCCGGATGGACTTCTTCGTCGGATTTCTCATCTCAGCACGGACCACCGTGCGCCGCAGTTCGTAGGTGCTCGTCCCATCAGCGATCCACTCGTGCGAACGCTCAGCTGGGGGATTTTCGCCGCAATGAGCTGTAGCGGTTCTGTCAGGTCGTGCAGGCAAAGAAATAGTCAAGTCGCTACACTTTTCCGCGCCCGGAGCAGTTTGGACATTTCTGCTCGCCAGTACCGTTGCACTTACTGCACTTTGATGCGCCTAATCCAGTAAATGGCAATGGGTAAAAGGTGCCCTTTCCATCGCAAGTCTTGCAATCAATCGTGCCCTTGCCTCGGCAGCGCGGACAAAGTGCCATTTTAGTTACTCCGCTTTGAGGTTGCAAAATACCAGAGCACGATCCAAGAAGCCGGACGAACTACCAACAACCGGACGAGCCGGCGAAGTACGTCATGCCGAGCTATCACTTGGGCTACCGCTGGCGCGGTTCGATAGTACTCACGTATCGCGGCGGCTTTCCACCCTTGGTCGCAGTTCCGATCACGGAACCTACGCAGTAAAAGCACCTCTACACTATCCGGTCCACAAGCTGCTGTGGCGATCCAGCACTTGCCTGCAGCCGCCTTGTCCGGCTTGCTTTTCGCCGGGCCCGAGACCCGTCCTGTGTTTCGCATGCGAGCCGAGCGAAGCACCCACTTCGAAGCTTCTTCCCTAACACCTTGGTACAACTGGAGGAGGGTGACATTGTCTGATCTGGGAAACTCGGACGCAACTGCATTGATAAGATTGTCGCGCGCAGTATCGGCGTCACCCATCTCCACAGAATATTTTCCGATTTGCAAACGAAGCAATGGAAAGTAGTCATCAGCCAAATGACTTACGAGATTCAATCGCTGCAACAAGTACTCTCGAGCTGCTGAGACGCCGTCGGAAGCCTCCACCCCAGCCGCGGCTTGAACCCATGAGCCTTCAAGCTTGGCAAAGAGTATATCTCGGGAATCATCAGAGCGATCAGACAAGATCCCGGGCGTCAGTTCAGCATCAGCTTGAAGTGCTTTTTCGCCGTGCTCAACCGCCTTTTTCATGTTACGCTGCTTCTGGTGAAGCAATGAAAGACGGACATGCGCGTGAGCGCTGACCCCTGGTGCGACATCCAGGGACAGTACGTCCTCATACGCCCGAATAGCCATCTTATCGTCGCCGGCCTCCATCGCCGCCGTTCCAAATTCAAATGCTTGCTGGGGCGAGAGTGCTCCGTAGGCCCCGTACATATCAAGCGTTGTTCTCGCCGCTGAGGCAGCATCCTCAACGAGCTCAGCGTAATTTCCTATGTCTATCGCCTCGGCGGAAAGACCCGCTCGCAAGTGCGCCAAAGCCCGCTCAACTTCACCCTGCCACGCCAGTTTACGCCCGACCCAGAGCTGCGTAAGTGGCATGTACGTGCCAGGAATATGCCCGACGAAGTGCAGTTTTTCCTCACCATACTGGATTCCTGCCTGTAGTTGCCCTTTACGGCCGAACTCCTTCAGCCGCTCGTACCAAGCACAATCAAGATTTACGAACAAAATCCCACGGTCCTCCTCTTCGTCAAACTCACCAGAGTGCTCCTTTTGATCGAGCGCAAGCGCTATCTCGGCTTCGTGAGCAGCTTGCTCCCATTCGCCAAGCTGGAAGAGATTTAGACTCTTCGACCGTCTCGCCCTCACTTTTTCGCACGGCGCCACGTCCATTTCAAGAATGGCATCAAACAGCTGGTTCCCTCCCCGGAGATCACCTTCCGCCGAGAGTGCTAGAGCGGTGATCATCGCATTCAAGGCCTTGGCGTCGTCGGACATGGCTGCTCCGCATGCAGGGTTGGCACTCAAAGACCCTAAAACCCCGGAAATATGATCGCTCGTATCGACTCGTTCTGCATCTCGGCTTGGAGCCTACGGACATGCGGGGCACCAACAGAATAGCGCTGAGGCAGCTCCAAAGTTGGATGATTGCGCGACGGGGGGCTCATCCCCAAAGTCCCTCGTAAAGCGGTCGCCAGTTCCTGCACGCGTCAACGAATCTCTCGTCAGATTGATTAATGGCCGCCGTATGTTAAGGACCAGCGGATTCGGTTGTTCTTATTAGATGTTCGTCAGCTTGCACGCAAGCTTCTCGATTGCCCCACGGTCTACTGCACCTCGTGCACGCTGGAGAGGGCAACGGCGGCACGGGCAGCACCGAGGTATCGGAGATGGACCCTCTCACGAAGAAAGGGGCGGAGCCGCCGCGGCCCCGCCCCCTCGCATCATCCAGCCCTTCCCGCCGTTACTGGGCGGCGGCCCCCGTCACCACCTCGTCGCGGCTCGCGTCGGGGTAGGTCAGCTCGCCACGCATGCCGCCCAGCACCTCCTCGGCCGTGGCGCGGTGGTTCTTGACCGAGCTGGTCCACGTGCCCCAGACCGTGGGATCGATCACGTCGCCGTTGCTGCCCAGGTTCGCCAGCCGGCGCTGGTCCTCGTCCGTGAGCACCTGGCCGGGGAGCGGCTGCAGGTGCGCCACGTCCTCCGCCGACAGCCCGATGGCCCGGCCCACGCGCGTGCCGTAGTCGTCGTGCACCAGCAGCAGGTGCCACAGCATGCGCTCCTGCACGTCGCGCTCGCACTGGCCCAGCAGGTCGCCCAGGTTCTTGACCAGGTCGTCGCGCTCCCACTGCATCATGGTGTTGTAGCGGGCGCGCGCCTGCACGTAGTCGTTGCGGCGCTCCAGCACGCTCTGCGTGAGGCGGCCGTGGATCTCGGGCGCGTCGTGCGGCTTGCGCTCCGCCTCGTGCAGGCCGTTGTGGATGGACGGCTCGAAGTTCACGTGCGGGTTCTGCCCCGGCGCCAGGTCCACCCCGTACGACATCTGCCCGCCGCGCAGGTTGGTGTGCACCCGCCCGTCCACCCCCTTGGGCTGGTTGACCGGCAGCTGCAGGTAGTTGGAACCCACCCGGTAGCGCTGCGTGTCGCTGTACGAGAAGGTGCGGCCCACCAGCATCTTGTCGTCCGAGAAGTCCAGGCCGTCCACCAGCACGCCCGTGCCCATGGCGATCTGCTCGTTCTCGTTGTGGAAGTCCGAGACGTTGCGGTTGAGCGTCATCACCCCCACGTGGCGCAGCGGGAACTCGTTCTCCGGCCAGATCTTGGTGTCGTCCAGCGGGTCCCAGTCCAGCTCCGGGTGCTCGTGGTCCTCCATGATCTGCACGAACATGTCCCACTGCGGGTACTCGCCCCGCTCGATGGCCTGGTACAGGTCGCGGCTGGCCGAGCCCAGGTCCTGCCCCTGCACCCTGGCCGCCTCGTCCGCCGTGAGCGACGCTAGGCCGCTGCGCGGATGGAAGTGGTACTTCACCAGCACCGTGCCACCCTCGGCGTTCACCATCTTGTAGGTGTTCACGCCAAAGCCCTCCATGTGCCGGTAGCTGGCCGGAATTCCGCGCGGGCTGAACAGGTGCGTCAGCATGTGCATGGATTCCGGCGTCTGGCTCATGAAGTCGAAGATCCGGTTGGGCTCCTGGCGAAAGGTAACCGGGTCCGGCTTGAGCGAGTGGATGACGTCGGGGAACTTGATGGCGTCGCGGATGAAGAACACCGCCAGGTTGTTGCCCACCAGGTCCCAGTTGCCGTCCTCCGTGTAGAACTTGACGGCGAACCCGCGCGGATCGCGCGCCGTCTCCGACGAATCGCGCCCGCCGATCACGGTGCTGAAGCGGATGGCCAGTTCCGTCTTCTTGCCCGCCTGCTGGAACAGCTTGGCGCGCGTGTACGTGGACGCCGGCTCGTCGCCGATCTTGCCCGTCGCCTCGAACTCGCCGTAGCACACGAAGCCGCGAGCGTGCACCACCCGCTCCGGGATGCGCTCGCGGTCGAAGTGGCTGATCTTTTCCAGGAAGTGGTAGTTCTCCAGCGTCGCCGGCCCGCGGCTGCCCACCGTCCGCTGCGACTGGTTGTTCGCCACGGGGTGTCCCTGCCGCGTGGTCAGCGTACGGTCCCGCGAACCCGCGCCGTCGTTCTCGCTCATCTGCTCCGCTCCAGAATCTTTCGTGAAAGGCGTGCCAGGGCCGGCACGCCGGTGCGCACGCGAGGATAACGCCATCCAGGGGATAAGGGAAATCAATCTTCTTTACCCGCCCATCAGGATTGCTTATCGTAGGGGACATGACGCTCACCCAGCTCGCCTACGCCGTGGCCGTGGACACGCACGGCCACTTTGGCCGCGCCGCCGACGCCTGCTTCGTTACGCAGCCCGCGCTTTCCATGCAGATCCGCAAGCTGGAGCGGGAGCTGGGGGCCGTGCTCTTCGACCGCGGGCGCTCGCCGGTGGTGGCCACGGAGGTGGGGCGGCTGGTGGTGGAGCAGGCGCGCGTGGTGCTGCGCGAGGCGGCGCGCGTGGCCGAGCTGCGCGGCGAGGCGGCCGGGGCCACGGCGGGGACGCTGCGGGTGGGGGTGCTCCCCACGCTGGGGCCCTACCTGCTCCCCCGCTTCGTGCAGGCGCTGGCGCGGCGGCACCCGCAGCTGGAGCTGGTGCTGGAGGAGGGGCTGACGGGCGAGCTGCTGGAGCGGGTGCGGGGCGAGACGCTGGACGTGGCCCTGGTCGCCACGGACGAGGCGGCGGACCTGGTGCCGCAGCCGCTCTTCGACGAGCCGCTGCTGGCGTACGTGAGCCGCGGACATCCCCTGGCGGCGCGGGCCACGGTCACGCCGGCGGACCTGCCCCGCGAGGACTTCTGGCAGCTGGCCGAGGCGCACTGCCTGCACGCGCAGACGCTGCGGCTGTGCCAGGGCGGCGCCGTGGGCGAGGCGAGCTGCACGCGCGGCATCTCGCTGCGCAGCGGCAACCTGGAGACGCTGCAGCGGCTGGTGGAGAACGGCGAGGGGTTCACCCTGCTCCCGGCGCTGGCCGTGGGCGAGCACCGGCACGCGCACCCGGCCGCGCGCCTGGTTCCCTTCGCGGACCCCGCGCCCACGCGCCGCATCCGGCTCGTGCGCCGGCGCGTCTACCTCAAGCGCCCGCTGGTGGATGCGTTCGTGGACGCGCTCCTGGCCAGCCTCCCGCCCGACGTCCGCGTCCATCCGCGGCCGGCGGACGGGGCCGAGAGGCGCACTCCCACGCGTAAGCCGGCCTCTCACATCATACCGGGTCCCTGATCCTCATACCAAATACGGAAAAAGATTCCACGCAGAGCAGCAGAGAGGCAGAGGAACAGAGAACTCCTCTGCGGCTCTGCCCCTCTGCTGCTCTGCGTAAAATCCGTAAATCAGTAAGACTTCAACAGCCACTCTACTTGCGGATCTGGTATGATCCCGGATTCTCGCTTGGAAGCCTGCTGCGCCGGGTCGCCAGGAACCCGGCGGGCAGCGACGGTCCCCGCGGATCCGCGGTCAGATCTCCAGGATGGCGCCTTCGCAGGCACCGCGGGCGCTGTTGACGACGCCCTCGCCGGCGCCTTCGGGAAGCATGCGCAGAAAGCCGCCGCCGTACCGCCGCCCGGTGCAGAACAGGCCCCAGATGGCGGTCTGGGGAACGGGGGCGGCACCGGGCCGGGACGGGTAGAGGTACGGTTTGGACTCCACCCGCTCCTGCACGATCCAGACTCCCTCCTCCACCGCCTCGCGCACCCGCGCCTCCCACGCGTCCGGCGCCAGGTACCGCCCCACGAGCACGTCCTTGCCGCCGGCGCCCAGTCCGCGCTTGAGGACCATGTCGTCGCGGTGATCCAGCAGAACGTCGGGGAACCGCACCTCGGTCCCGCGCCAGGTGGTGGTGCGGGGGGAGACCAGGCGCGTCCAGGGGATGTGGTCGCGGATCAGCGCGCGGTCCTCCTCCGTCCACGCCTGCAGCCCCTCGTTCTCCGAAAGCAGGGCGACGTTCCGCTTGTCGTGCCACATCCGCGTAAGCCCGCCGTTGTAGGCGCGCAGCACACCCTCCACCTGCGCCCGCAGCACCGGCATGGGCGAGGGCTTGCCGGTGTGCCCGTAAAAGACGTGCACCCGCCGCTCGCCCATGTACACGCCCCCCCGCCGGAACGTCAGCTCCTCCGCCGGCGCGGCGGACATCCACAGCTGGCCGGTCACGCCGCGGCCGGTGCGGCGGAGGAGCTCGGCGTACACTTCGGCTGCCTGATCCCGCGCGCCCTCGGAGGGCGGCCCGTCCAGGGCCATCACCAGGTTCAGCTCACCGCCTTCTTCGATCACGCCGTTTTCCAGGGCGTCCTCGATCATGTGCTCGCAGAAGGCGGCCAGCACGTCGTTGCCGCCCGGGCTGATGCCTTCGCGCGCGCAGAAGTCCATGAGCACGGGGTCCCGCAGGTAGCCCTCGCGCCAGAATCCGTGCTGCCAACCGTGCAGGTTGGGAGCCATGTTCACCTCGCAGCACATCAGCCCGCCGGGCGTGTCGATGAAGTCGGGGCGGCCCACGGTGCTGTTCGTGTAGTTGCGCACCGACAACCCGGCCGCCAGCACGATGGGATCGTAGTCGTAGAACGCGGCGATGGCTCCCAGGTCTCCGCCAAACACCACGGCGGGGATGGCCTGGACGAGCTTGCACACGCCCACCGTTGCCCGCGCCATCTCGGCCACCCGCCGCGCGTCGACCAACGTGGGCCAGGTGATGGCCTGGGGGAGCATCCAGCGCGGCAGCCCCTTTTCGAACCCCGCCAGCTGCGCCGCCTGGTCGGGGTGAGCCAGCAGGTGCTCCAGGAAGCGTTCGGCGGCGGGGGACAGGTGGCGGTGCGCGGCCCGGACGTCGGGGGGGATCTGCGGGGCGGATGTGGTCACGGGGGCCGGGTCCGGGAGGGGTTCATCGAGACGCGGGCGCGTCGAGCTACTGCCCGCGGAAGTTCGCGCACTCAATCTTCACCGCCGCCCGACGCCGGACAAGCGCGGGGCGCGCTAAGAATCCGCACCGAATGCGCCATCCTGGAGTCGATGTAGTTCGCTGCCGGGATCTCTGAGATCACGAAGTGGCGAAGGATCATCCGCCGGCAGAAAGTGATGAATGGATGCGCTCCAGCCGCGCGCCCGCTATCCCCGGATGCAGCGCAGCAGGCGCCGCATTCTCATCGCAGCAGAGAGTCAATCCGCAGCTGGGTCACCGGGAGCATCGGGTGCATAGCTCGGATACAGGTGGTTCACGCAGAACACCACGCCGTTCACGGCCCGGTTGTCGCACCGGACCCACATGCACGTGCGCTCGCTCAGGCCGCCATGCATCGCGATCAAGAGCTCGCGCCGGTACGGGCGTTCATCGAACCCCTCGATCTCGCGCGCGTCGGCGGCCCGCACGGCCATGGGACCCCGTGTCATGTCGTCCACGATCCACAAGGTCGTGCACGCCGGACAGCGGAAGAGGTGGTATTCCACGAACCGGTCGTTCGTGAGCTGATCGAACCCATCCAGGAAATCCTCCAGCTCGTCCGGATGGATGCCGAAGAACGCCGGCCGGCTTTCGCAATCACAGGGTCGCATCGGGGGATCACCTGGTTCTGTGTCCGAACTTCGGGCGACGGCAGCCGGCAGAAGGACCCGTCCGCCCACAAGCAAAACGGCAGCCGCGGGCGGGATCGCCTGCGGCTGCCTTTCACACCGGTGGGAGCAGCCGGTTACGCGCCCGCCTCCCGCACGCCGCAGGCGCCGTCCTCGCGGGCACCACACCGCGCGATCCGGTCGATGACGAACTGGAGCGGACGGTCGACGCCGGCGAGCACGTCCTGGATGGAGGGGGTGACGGGGTGGTCGGGAAGCACCGCCGTGCCGGGATACGCGCCGAAGTGCTGCCTGCCGCCCAGGAGCGGGATGCGCAGCTTCAACCCGCTGTTGGGGAGCACGAGGGTCAGCGTCTGCCCGCCGCTCGCCCAGCCCAGCGCGCTGTCTCCCCCGTTCTGCTCGCCCACGAAGCGCACGCTGCGCCCCTCCCGCCGGTGGTAGCGGTAGACCATGTCCACGAAGTCGTTCGCCGCCGAGAACGAGCCGCCGTCGGTGAGCACGTACAGGCGGCCCTTGAACGCGTCGGGGCGCGGTTCGTACGTCCGGTACCGCTCCTCGTCGATGTCCTCGTTCAGCACCCACGTGCCGTCCGCGGCCCGCGTCACGAAGTCCCCCGGCGAGGCCGCGAAGGCCCGGATGTCGTCGGACGGGTTCTCCGCCCAGGCCAGCGTGGACAGCGACGCCGAAGCCAGGATCGTGGGCGCCGAAAGCCGAAAGGGCCGGTCGGCCAGGTAGGAGTAGAGCAGCGGCACGTAGTCGCCGTTGCCGCCCTCGTTCCCCCGCACGTCCACCACCAGGGCCTGGACCCCGCTTTCCCGGATCCGCCGGAACGCGGACGCGAAGAAGGCCTCGAAGCCCGGGTGGTCCGGCCCCAGCAGCCCCTCGTAGAACGACCGCACCGTCAGCAGCGCCGGGCCGCCGTCCAGCAGCCGGAGCTCCAGCGCGGGCGGAAACACATCCAGCCCCCGTCCCATCCGCTCCCCGTACAGCGCCGTCATCCGCTCCGGGGCCTGGGCCGCGACGACGCGCCGGACCATCGCCTCGCCCGGCCGCGGCACCACGTCCAGGGCGTACGTGCGCGAGGGGCCAAAGAGCAGGTCCAGGAGGAACGCGAACTGGAACCCGTGGCCGAGCTGGTGCAGCTTGAAAGTGTCGTTCGCCCCGTCGGCGCTGACGTACAGGCGCAGGGTGTCGAGCAGCGCGCCCGCCGGCCGGCCGTCGATGGCCACGATCTCCGTGCCCGGCGGCATCCCCCCGTCCGCCGTCAGGTCGGCGACCACGTACAGCCTGCCGTCCAGCACCCGCACCTCCGCCGGAAAGTACGCGCCCGCCCCGTCCAGCTGCCGCAGCCGGTATCCCACGCCCTGCACGGGCAGCTCCAGCGTGGTGTGGCCGTGCCGCACGGCCGCCACCACGGGCAGAAGCCGCCGGTGTAGCTCCCGCGCCGTCATCGGGCGATCCAGCCCCGCCGCCACCTCCTCCAGGCGCCGGTCCAGGTCCGCCCGGGAGATGAACCAGTGCAGCCCCACGTGCGACTCTTCCAGCGCCGTCCGCATCACCCGGACGTCCTCCCGCAGCCGCTCGACGGGGATCTCGAGCGGCTCCCGCTGGGCGAAGGCTATCGCGGGGTGGGCGGCCTGGAGCAGGAGCGCGAGCGCCGGAAGCGCCCGCGCCAGGAGACTGCGGGATGTCCTCTTCACGCGCGGCATGGCTCGGAAGGTCCAGGGGACGCGGGCGGATCCGCGCGGCGGGACGGGATGGCGCCCCGTCCGTTCCCGCGCCGGTGCCGGCCGATGGGATGCTCTGGATGCGAAGGAAACGGCGCGGCGGAATCTCGGTGCGCCGGGCGGAACGTGCAAGGTTGGTTCAACGTTTGCAACGCGGGCACGGACGGCCGCACCGAACCAGGGGCGCCGCTGCGTCCACGCCGCAAACATAAGGGATATGCGGCCTTTCTCTTGCCACGGAGCCGGCCCGCCGTGCGGACGAGCTGCCGGTGCTGGCGGCGTTTCCCCGGACGGAACCACCTGCGTGATCCACCCGACTCCGACACACCCGCTCCCGGATTTTCCCGGCGCGCGCGCACGCCGCCGGCCGCAGATGGGCGGGTAGCGCATGCACGGAGCGATCTGGTTCGTCGTCGTGGGCCTGCTGTTCGTGGTGATGGCCCTGGCCGGCTCGGTGCTCAAGCGGCTGCCGCTTTCCACCTCCATGCTGTACCTGGCCGCGGGGGCGGCGCTGGGCCCGCTGGGGGCCGGGCTCCTGCACGTGGACGTGTACGGCCAGTCGGGGGTGTGGGAGCGGGTGACGGAGATCGCCGTGCTCGTTTCCCTGTTCGCCGCGGGGCTCAAGCTCCGCGTGCCGTTCTCGGACCGGGGCTGGATGCTCCCCGTGCGCCTGGCCACGGGGTCCATGCTGGTGACCATCGGCCTGGTGTCGCTGGCCGGCGTGTACCTGATGGGGATGCCGCTCGGCGCCGCCATCCTGCTGGGCGCCATCCTGGCCCCCACGGACCCCGTGCTCGCGTCGGACGTGCAGGTGACGGACGCCGCGGACCGCGACCGGCTCCGGTTCGGCCTCACGGGCGAGGCGGGGCTCAACGACGGGACGGCATTCCCGTTCGTGATGCTGGGGCTGGGCCTGCTGGGTCTCCACGACCTGGGGGAGAACGGATGGCGGTGGGTGGCCGTGGACCTGGTGTGGGCCGTGGCCGCGGGGCTCGCGACGGGGATCGTGCTGGGGACGCTCGTCGGCCGGCTGGTGCTGTACCTGCGCAAGACGCACCGCGAAGCCGTGGGGCTGGACGACTTCCTGGCGCTGGGGCTCATCGCCCTTGCCTACGGGGTGGCGCTGCTGGTGCTGGGGTACGGCTTTCTGGCCGTGTTCACGGCCGGGCTGGCCCTGCGCCGCATCGAGCGCACGGCGGCACACGACGACGAGCCGTCCGACGAGGTGCTGGTGGCCGCCGGGTCCCCCGACGCGGAAAAGCTGGCCACCGATCCCGAAAAGGCGCCCGCGTACATGGCGCAGGCGGCGCTGGGGTTCACGGAGCAGCTGGAGCGCATCGGCGAGGCGGCCGTGGTGCTGCTGCTGGGCGGGATGCTCTCGGCGAGCTTTCTGCCGCGGGAGGCGTTCTGGTTCCTGCCCCTGCTCTTTTTCGTCATCCGCCCCGCCGCCGTGTACGCCGGCACCGTGGGCGCCGACACCACCCGCGCGCAGCGCCGGCTCATCGCGTGGTTCGGCATCCGGGGCATCGGCTCCGTGTACTACCTGACCTACGCCATGCAGCACGGCCTCCCCGAGGCGCTGGCCCGGACGCTCGCGGCCCTGGTGCTCGCCACGGTGGCCGTGTCGGCGGTGGTGCACGGCATCTCCGTCACGCCGCTCATGAAGCGCTACACCCGCGACTCCCCCGACGAGGCGTAGCGCGGAGCGAGGGGAGGCGCGCCGGCACGAGCACCCCGCCGCGCGCCTGCTTCCCTTCGCCGTTGAATGCGACCCAGGGAGCGCGCGACGCACGCGTAGCGCTCCGCCATGAACGGGGGATGCGCCTCAGCCCCGCCGAGGCGTCGAGGAGCCGCGCCGCGGGCGCAGCAGGTCCACCACGTCCGCGAACACCTGCGCGAGCCGGCGGGTGGCGAGAGTGGGCGCATACGGCGGAGCGCCGGCAGGTTTGCGGGCGTGGTAGAGCGCGATGATCTCGGCCTTGGTCCACGCCTTCTTCATCGTCAGGGGCGAGATGGTGTGGTGCTCGGGCACGTAGGCGAACCCCTCCACCTTTGCGTCGATCACGTCCAGCGTCCCGGCGTTCTCCAGTCGCGGGAGCAGGCGGTCACCCTCCGCGGCCGTGCGCAGGACGATCAGCTCCGTCCCGGTATCGACCAGGACCGGAAACACGGGCTTTCGCCAGAAGAAATCCATCACACGCTCCCGGGCCGGGGGTCCGCGATCCCGAACTCACGTTCCAGCGACGCGAAGGCATCCCCGCGTCTTCGCCGGTGCCCTGGTACATCCCCTGGAGGCCGCGCTGAATCCCCGCGCTCGCGGCCTCGTTCGCCGCCAAATCCGGACGCTTCATCGGGTTTTCGCGTGTTCATGAGTATCCATGTTCTCAGCACGCCACGCCTTCATCCAGCGGGCGGGCCCGTGGCCCTCGCGTCGAAAGACCGCCGCGCGCGTGCGCACGGCCGGGCCGATGGGAGCAAGATGAACAAAGTACGCAGCACTCGCAACCCTGCGCCGACAAACACGACGGATGAGCGAATCTCCACCCCGCGGCGGCTGGAGAGGCTGTCGGACCGGCGCATGGGTCGAGGCAACCGGATCACGAGAGGAATGCGCGGCCCTTGATCCCCGTCGGGCGCACGCTCGTCCCGGCGCCCTGTCCGCCCGGCCGGGAGGTGGCGGCGCGTCAGGGCCCTCGCGCGATCAACACGCCTGCCGCCGCGCCCACGACGAGGCCCAGCACGACCTCGATCCACCGGTGGCGGCCCATTGCCACGCGTGCCCAGGCCAGGACGGGCACTACGGCGGCAAGCAGCCATCCGACGGTGATCCCGAGCCCCAGGAGGATCGCGGACGCCAGGGCCGCCACGGCCACGTGCAGCGAGATCTTCACCCACGGCGTCGCGGCCGCGCACACCGCGAGCATCCCCAGCGTGCCGATGGCGCCGCGCAGCAGGGGCGTGGCGGGTTGCGTAAGGAGCAGGTATCCGAACAGGGCCACGAGCCCCGCCGCGCCGACGAGGTACAGGAGCGGGCGCTCTCGCGGGTCCGACGCGTCGACGGTGCTCCACGCGCCGCGCCGGGTCTGCCGGACGATCAGCACGGCCACGGGCAGCACGAACAGCAGCGCAACGGTCGTCACGCCACGCGCGGCCGCGGCCGGCCCGCGCTGCGCCTCGACCGCGCCCACCAGCAGCAGCACGACCACGAACGGGTGCGCGGCGATGGAGATCCATCGTGCAAGGCGCTTCATCCAGCAGCCGCCGGCTCGTGAACGCCGGCCACGGTGCCGGGGAGACGCTGCTCGTACTCTGACGTCATTCGCCGACGCGGGTGGGGACGCCGGGTTCCTCCGGGGACGTGTCCGGCAGTTCGGCGAGCGCGTCGGGGAGCCACGCGGGGAGCACGGGATCGCCGGCCGCCCGCAGCTCCGCGAGCGACCACCAGCGCGTGGCGCGGATGGTCCGCCGCTCCTCGTCCGTCCACCCGCCCCGCTTCGGCGCGCCCGTCCCCGTCCGCACGACGAAGTAGTGCTCCGTCCAGCGGGCGGGCCCCGCGTCTCCCGCGTCGAACACCGCCTCGCGCGTGCGCACCAGCGGGCCGATGGGCGCCGCGAAGCCGGTTTCCTCGGCCAGCTCGCGGGCCGCGGCCCGCTCGAACGTCTCGCCCGGGAGCAGCTGGCCGCCCGGCGTGGCCCAGAACGGCTGCTGCCGCCCGTCCTCGTACCGGAACAGCAGCAGCCGCCCGTCTGGATCGATGATGAGCAAGCGGGCGGAGGAACGCTGGGGGAGGGTCATGTGAGAAGAGTCTGTCGCGCGGTAGCTCGTCGCTTGTTTACGTTCCTTACCCAGACACCGCTTAGATATACTGGAACTTCATAGGCAGAACACTTCCTGGACCCACGCGTCATGCTGATAGGGACCGTGAATTGACCGAAAGCATCCTCTGCTCTCGTCGATGTTGCGGTCCAGGTTTGTGGCCACCCAGTCGACGGTACAGATGATCTTGTTGGTGTCGAGAATCACGCCTCGAATCACACCCAGATGCAGGATTCGGATGCCTGTCCGGCCTTTCCCTTTCATGCGCTTGATCGCAATTCGATCACCAGGCTTCATGTCTTTGGCCCTCTCGGGCTGTGCTCCGTCCTCCCACCCAAGCATCCAAATACCCTGCTCAATGAACCGCTGATCCTGGTGTTCAACGCCACCCCACGACGCTCCGACGACCCAGTACTGATGCATAACTCGCCTCTGTTTGATGATGGGGATCAAGGATCTGTGGCAATCGCCTGATGACGAGCGGCCTTACGGATCCAAGGTCGGGGTGCGGGGCAGGTACGCAAGCTGTCGCCGAAAGCTCTCAGGTGAGGGCTCCGAGCTTTATCAGAGCGAGGAGAACCTCGACCTCGTAGTTGGGGGTTCGATACGATGCCGAGCCTGGCGCACCGAACACAAGTTGCTTCAACTCGCGCTTGTCCGCACCAAGGGAAGGTTGATGCCGCAGCCGCTCCAGTGCTCTTAGAGTAATCGCTGCGGAGCGCCGCCCCACGGCATCCGGGCAACTACCTCGCTTTACACCTGCAACCAACCCCTCGTGACAGAGGATGCTGAACGCCCACTTGGGGCAGGTGTGTTGGACCTGGCTCGCAAGCTTCTCAGGCGGATATAGGCCTGCTAGTGCCTCTAGCCAAGCTCTGTCAGGTGGTGCACCGGCCTTGGCGTGTTCCCACGCCAAGGCTGTAACTTGCTCGATCTTGGTTTCCGGCATAGGTGGGTTTCGGTCGGGAGAAATACCTGCCGCGGCCTGACGGCCAGGGTCAGGTGTGCGCAACCCGCGCGCAAAGGCCCGCGCTACTCGTCACGGATTCCGTCCGAAGGGCGCCGGGGCATCCGCGTACTCGTAGCCCAGAACGGCTGCTCCCGCCCGTCCTCGTACCGGAACAGCCGCCGATCCGGGTCGATGATAAGCAGGCGGGCGGAGGAACGCTGGGGGAGGGTCATCGGGGGAGGGCTGTCATGGGTGTCGTGGATCCGCACTTTCTCCGCGACGTCATGGCGGACGGCGAGCTCCGGCTCCTTTCCGCGCTCGTCATCCCCGCCCTGCTCCGACACCCAAGCGGTGCGGATCAGACGAGGCCGAAGCGCAGGCTGACCTGCACGACGTCTCCGTGCTCCTTGCCCGCACGCACGTCCTTGGGAACGGGAAGCAGGGTGCGGCCGGAGCGCTCCCGCCAGACGCTCGTCTTCCACTCCCGCCCGTCCACCGTGGCCACCACGGGCGTGCGCCCCCACCCGTCCGTCACGGGGGGCGCCAGGTGCTCCGGGACGGGCGCGAAGGTCCAGCCGCCCTTGCCTTCGGTCCGGAAGAGGGTCGATGAGAACTCCACCTCGTGCATCATCTCGTGATCCCCGGTTCAAAGGCCCCGGCACGTCTAGGAACGTGCCATCCAGGCGCAGCGGCGTGCGCCGGATGATCCGCCGGAAGGCCGCGGCGAGCTGCGTGTGCGGGGGGATTCACCCGTGGGCGGACGTTCCGGCTTCGGGCTCGGTGTCCGGCACGGCGCTCACGTGCCCGCCCGCCACGCGCCACAGGGCGCCCTCCCGCACCCACACCCGCGTGTAGCGGTACGTGCCGCTCACGCGCGTGCCCACGACGTCCACGGTCAGGCGCGCACGGAGGGCCGCCACGGCGACATCCGCCCCCGCCTGCCGGACGCGCAGCTCCTCGGGCTCATGCGCGACGACCCGCACGGCCCCCGACCGGTGCGCGTCCAGGTCCTGCGCCTTGGTCGCGAGCTGCCCGTCCGGTCCCGTGAACAGCAGGTCGTCGCTGATCAGGCGGTCCAGGGCATCCACGTCCGCCGCCAGCTGCGCCGCGCGGAGCGCCGCCTCGCTCGCGACGATCTCCGGGTCGCCGGCGCCGACCAGCACGCGGCGCATCAGGTCCAGGTCTGGATTGCGCATGAGGAGATGAGTACGCGATGGGGTGGATTGCACGATGCCGCGCGGATGCTGCTGCCTTGCGATGTTGCCGCCGGCACCACCGCTCAGCCGGCAGCACGGATCGTCAGGCGCCGGCGATGAATCAGCGGGCCGGACCCGTCTCGACGACAAAGGCCTGCAGTTCGGCCATCCTGCCGTCCTGGCAGCGCCAGACGTCGCAGTACGCGTAATCGGTGGCCTTCCCGTCATCGTCCTTCAGGGTGATCTCGCCGATCGCCGTGACGAAGTCGCCCTCGGCGATCATGCGCTCCACCCGGAACACGGGCGGCTCCCGGTACGCATCCGCCATGTACCGCCGGACGGCTTCCTTTCCCCGGAGCGTCCGGTCACCCACGAAATTCCATTCCGTGTCCTCGGTGCAAAAGGCCAGGAAGCCCTCGTCGTCGCCGTTGGAGATGGCTTCGTTGGCCTTCGTCAACACTGCCTTGTTCGCGTCCATCCAGCGCTCTCCTCATGGTTGAACCGGGCGCGGCCAGGCGCCGAATCCTTGCGGAATGACTACCGCCGCGGCTCCACGGCGTACGCCTGCACTTCGCAGCGGGAACGGACCGGGACGTAGAGTACCTCCGGCGGTCCGTCGAGCCCGCTTTCCTGGTAGACCGGGACCCCCCGGTAGGTGGCGTAGGGGCTGACCTCACGGTGCGCTACGATGCGCGGAAAACCCCGCTTGCGGTAGCTCCGCCCCTCGACCGTGATCAGGGAGTCCCGTGCGAACCACGCCTCGCTTCCGGCGTAGCGCGGCCGCTGGGCGTTCCCTGAAGCGGGGCTGGCGTAGGCCCAGCCGCGGTCACACGCGGCGTCGGGATCGCGACGTGCGGCCTCGGTCAATGCGCGCTTCTCCGTCTGCCCCACCTGGTCCAGCACCCGGCCGAACGCGGGCCAGATCTCCGCGGACTCGCTCACGTAGTGCGTTCCGCCGGCGGTCACCTGCCAAGGCACGTGCGCCGCCCCCTGTGACGTCGTGTGGAAGCGGACGACGGAATCGCCCACCGTCAGGTCGGCGGTGATGGAAGGGTAGTCGTCGGTGTGGGTCATCGTGGGCCGGTAGCTCCCCTGCTCCAGCGGTACGTTCGAGAGCACCTGGAGCAGGCTGTCCGCCGCCGCGCGCGAAAGCCGGACGGAGAAGCTCGTGTCCCGGCGGATCACTCCCCTGCCGGCCACGATCTCCACGTTCCCTGCGAACGATCCATCCGCCGACCGCTCCAGGCGGTAGGTGGCCCGGATGGGCGAGACCGGAGAGTAGCCTTCCCAGGCGTCCACGACCACGAGTGCGCGTGTGGCGCGCAGGGGAAGCGTGATGGGGTCCTGGGCCGCGACGGCCGCGGGGCCGCCCAGCGCCGCACTGCCCGCGAGCAGCGCGCGGAAGACGTGCCGGCGAGTGAGCATGCGCGGTATCCGGGTTGGGAGAAGCAGGGGAGGCGGATGGGATCTCGAATCCGGCACAGGGCTGTTCGTGACGATCACTCGGACCGCGGCACGATGCCGGTACGGCCAGCCCAGGACCCATGTTCCGTCAGGGCCGAAAACGGAGGGTGGTGAACTGGTGATGGAAGTCCCTGCGGTTGCGCTCCACCATTGCCGCGGCGTGGCGGCGGGCACCGGGGACGGCGTCCCGGCCGCGGACCATGTCGGTCATCTCCCGCAGCGAGCGCCACACGGAAAACGTACTGACGGTACGAGGCGGCCGCATGGCGGCAAGGGCCAGCGTCGTGCCGGGGTGATCCCGCACGAGCTCCTCGACGGGCCTGCCCCACCGGATGAAGCGAGGCACCTCCGGGAGCTTCAGCCGGGCCAGGGTAACGGCAACCACCGGCGCGGCCGCGTCCTCGTGCGCGGCGGTTTCCGGCAGGTCCTCGAAGCCGGAGACGCGGCCCCAGCGGCGCAGGAACTCCATCCGCACGTGCCATCCAGCGGCAAGGGTGCGGCCCAGCGCGTGCTCGGCCAGGAACCGGTCGATGGCGTGCTCGTCGTCCCAGGACGCGAAGACGGCGAGGTTCCGCGCCTGGAACCGCGCGGGTGACACGATCGGCGACCCGAGCGCCATCACCGCCATGCACTCCATCCGCCGCAGGCCCGCCACCCGGCTCGGCGCCGGGGGCCGGAGCAGGGCCGCGGCCGTGGTCGCGAGGGTCGTCCTGGCCAGATGGAAGCTGAAGATCGGCATTTCAGGTCGTTGGGATCCAGAACGACGCACGGCGGATGGAGACCCGGTGGAAGCCGCGTGCGTGCATCAGCGTGCAAAATGTTTCCAGCGCCCCTCGGAGACAACTTCCACGACGCCATGGACGACCTTCAGGGCGGACTGGTCGTCGATGGCGTACGCCGGACCCGCGATGCCGGCCGCCCACCGCTCCGCGTGGGCCAGGGTGTTCCCCGGCATCATCTCGTGCTCCAGGTGCGGGAAGATGGAAAAGTCGACGACCCCGAGGGTCCGGTCGTCCGGCGCGGAGGGCCACTCCACGAAGTACGAGCCGATCCGGGGCGTCATCACCATGCTCCCGGCGCTCACCCCCACCCAGACGGTGTCGGACAGCGACGGCAGGAGGTCCGCCAGCCCGGACCCCCGCATCCAGTGGCACAGGTACGTCGCGTCGCCGCCGTCCACCAGCAGCACGTCGGCCTCGCGGACCCACGGGATCCAGCGCGCCTCGCCGATGGTGGGCAGTGCGGTGAGCTCCAGGACGCCCAGCGACTTCCAGCCCAGGCCGCCCATGTGGTGCCACGGGGGCTCGCCGACGACGAACCCCCGTACCGAGGCCGGCCCGCACATCGGGTGGCCCCATTGCGCCGTGGGGATGCACAGCGCGGCGCATTCGGCGATCGGCTTGCCCAGCAGGTCCAGGAGCGCCTGGCGGATGCTGGCGTTGGTAACGCCCCCGGACGTGAGCAGCAGCTTCATCATTCCTCCCATTCCTCTCCTGGATGATCCGAAGGAGCCGAACCGCGCCTCCCGCCGTCCTCGCGCGATCGATCGGCGCCGGCGAGCCGCCGTGCCATCACCCAGTCGTCGTCCAGCCGGTCGCCGAACGCGAACGTGGCGGTGCCCACGACCTGGAACCCCGCGCGCCGGTAGAAGGCGATGGGGCGCGCCGCCGGCTGCCACACGCTCAGCCACAGCGCGTCCGCCCCCCGCCGCCGCGCCTCGTCCTCGCACGCCGCCATCAGCGCCGCGGCGACGCCGCGCCCGTGCCACCCGGCCTCGACGTAGAACCGCACGATCTCCACCGGGCGCTGCCCCGGCACGCCGTCCGGCCACCCCTCCGCGGACGCGCGGAGGTAGGCATAACCGATCCACTCCCCGCCGTGCTCCACGACGAGCGCGCGCCGGTCCGGGTCCGCCAGCTCGGCGGCGAGCCGCGCGGGCGCGAGCTCGCGGGCAAGGTAGGCGCCCAGCTCGGGCTCCGGGTGCGTGGGCCCGTACGCCTGGGTGAACAGGTGCGCCGCGGTGGCGGCCAGGCGGCCGGCCTCGTCCGGACCGCACGCCCGGATGGTGAACGCTTCCACGTCCTGCATGCCGTTGGCTCCGTGTGTGTAAGAATCGTTGTTCGCAAGACCCCGCGGTTGATTTCCTGAGGGAGCGCGCGCTGGCAACTTCAACGTGCACAATCCTTTGCGCGCGACCGAAGGATCTACTCCGCGCGACCGTGGGGCAGGCTTCCCACCGAGATGACGGCCTCCCGGTCATGCGGGCCAGATCCTTCGGTCGGCGCCATGGATCCCGTCAGGGGGAAAGGATACGGCGGCGCCTCCCTCAAGGAAATCAACCGCGGGTGAGGGGTTCTTGAACACGCGTTGAAAGGGGAACGCGTACAAGATCTATACGAATCCCAAGCACCTGCAGGAGTGGTACATGCCCAGGGGTGGGGGCGTGTGGCGCGCGCCGAGATGGACGTGCGGCCCGGCGGCATCTTCGGCATCGACATCGCCACGGAAGACGGCCAGGAGTTCCCGATCCTCGGCTGTTCGCCTCGTCTGGACGTCCATGCTGTTTCCCGGCTTTCGCCCGGCCGTCTTCGACGACGTTCCGATCCACCGCCGTCGTCACGATGAAAGTGGAGGAGACCGGGACTCGCTACGTCTTTACGGGGCTGCACCGGGATGAAGCCGACTTCGAGAAGAACAGGGAGTCCGGCTGGCAGGAGGGGACCGAGATCGCCGTCGACCAGTTCGTGGCGCACGTCAGGTCGCTGCAATAGTCCAGGGCGATCCGGCTGGGCGGACGGCGGTCCAGCGCACGACAGCCGCGGGGGTGAGGTCACCCGCGGCTGCCGATGCTTTCGCAGCAACTCGATCCTTTCCTCCGCGGATTTCCGCAATCCGCGCGTGCGGAGCTCAGCCGCAGAAGCAAAGCGTATCTTCGACGCACAGCGTCTGCTCCGACGGATCACAGTAGGGCGGGCGCTGCGTGTACGTCGTGTCGCACTCGCAGACCTGCGCTTGCGAGCTGTAGCCGACATCGGTACCGCAGGTCTCCGGGGCGGCGTTCGACAGGGCCCCGCTCTGCGCGTGCACGGTGCCGCGCCGCGCGGACTCCGCGTCCGTCGTGGGGAACGACTCCACACGCAGGTCTTCTGTGTTCAGGTGGAGCTTTCGCATCTGGGACTCCGAATCGGGTGGAGGAAGAAAAGGGAAAGGGGGTGATGACACAGGCCTGCCATCTCGCCCCAGCAGCAGCAGCCTCGTTATACCCCGCCTCCGTCGGCCTCGAAGTACAGGTAGACGTAGACCGCCGACCCCGAGTCGGTCGCGTTCGTCGACACCAGGCGCCAGCCCCGGCGCGCGTAGTCGTCGAGCACCTGCTGGATCGTCGCCTGAGATGTCCGGATGACCTTCTCCTTGTCGAACGTAAGCTCCGGAAAGAACGCGAGCGCCTCGACCTTGTACTGCTTCATGACGTCCTCGTGTTTGTCGCCAAGCCGAGTGTGCCGCCACGAAGCTTGCTCCGGTGGCGCTGATCTTCCTGTACCGCACGGTGCTGCCGATGGACCTTCCGCTCATCAAGGATGTAGTGCGCTGGCGCTCGCGGCACGTGCGGCTTGTACGACCCACCGATCGGTCAGGGGGGGCACGTTCCCGTTTCGAGGAAGCAGGCCCACCGGCACGAGTAGGCGGTTACGGCGGCGACTACTGCCGGATCCGGTTCAGGATACGTCGGTCCCGTGACGAAAGACGAGACTTCCAGCTGGTCAAGTTGGAGCGTGGACATGGGGGGCTCTCCTTTCGGAAAGGTAGGTAAACGGCTGCGGCAGGAGCACCCGCCCCGCCAACGGCCAAGAGTAATGAAGCCACGAAACAAGCACAAGATGTCTTAAAACGCGCCTGCTTCCGGTCGCGCTTCGGCTTGAGCCCGCGCTCCCTGCAACCCAGTCAGATGTGCTGCTCAGGAAATGTGCTGCCGAGTTCCTGGGCGAGCCCGATGAGAATTCCCTCCGGCCCCCGGATGTAGCACAGCCGGTATGTGTCCTGGTAGTTGACCACTTCGCCCACGAGCTCCGCGCCGCGACCGCGGAGCCGGGCGAGCGTATCGTCGATGTCCACCACGGTGAACATGACGCGCAGGTAGCCCAGCGCGTTCACCGGAGCGTTCCGGTGATCGGCGACGACGGACGGGCTGAGGAATCGCGAAAGCTCCAGCCGGCTGTGCCCATCCGGCGTACGCATCATGGCGATCTCGACGCGCTGGGTCCCCAGTCCGGTGACGCGCCCGGCCCACTCTCCTTCGATCGGGGCGCGCCCTTCGAGCTGCAGACCCAGCTCGGTGAAGAACTCGATGGCGGCATCGAGGTCTTCCACCACGATGCCCACGTTGTCCATTCGCTTGACCGTCATTGATCTTCATCCATTGCGGCGACTGCTCGGCGCGCCACTGCAGCGCATCGTTGGACTGCCGTGAGAACGCTGGCGCTCCCCGTCTGTCCAATCAGCCGATCATCTACTCAATCCACAGAACCAGCCTCTCGATCACGCGTGGCGCAGACGGCGCCACCGGGTCTCCAGAATGACGATCGTTGCCGCGTAGATCAATACGATGACGATCGGGATGACACGAAGCGAACTTCCGGCCATAGATACCATGCACCGACGACCGCGAGTGTACGCGTCAGCGCATGAAGCATCCCGACCCAGTGGTCCATGAGCGGCGATCACTGTGATGCTGGCAGATCGCCGGTGGCGCTGGAGGCGGTCGCGGACCCCTCGATCAAGCTCGCGCCGCGTCAGGGTTACACGGCGCTGATGACCTGTACCCTGCAGTCGCCTTCATCGTCCACGCTCACGTGAACGCCCGTGATGAGCCGGTCCAGGTCGGGATACAGCAACCTTCCCCGCGCGATCACCGTGTCGAAGAGCTTTTCCATGCCGGGGTCGCGAGGAGCGCCCATCTTTTCGCTCAGCACGACATAGAGCTGCTCGCTGCCACCTGCACCCGGACGGACGGCCTCGTTCCACAGGAGGCCGGCGATCTTGAGCGCGGCCACGAACGCGTCACGGTCCTCCGGCAGCGACAATCCGTCCAGCAGCGGCTCGGCGAAGTCCACCAGGACCTCCGACATCTTGATGCCGCCGTACCCACCGCCATGCATGCGGCTGCGGGAGCGACTGGACTGCATGGCCCGCTTCAACCGCCGACTGTTTCCCATTGGATCCGCACGATCAGAGTTGACAGTTCCACAACCAGTACCGCGGGGCCGAATACACATCGATTGATGCGCCCCAGCCCGGGAGAAGATGAACAAAGCACACGCCCTCCGCAACCCTGCGTCTCCGGGCGAATCGGAGGTCCCTGGATCACGCCCGCGCACCTGCTGAAATCGCTCTCGGCCGCCCGGGAACCATTGAGGCGATCGCCTGCTCCACGATCAAAGTTCCTTGATCTAGAATGTTCAAACGCCAGCAGGGCCGCCCCACCGGGAGCGGCCCTGAATGCTACGGCACAGGTGCAGGGTGTTGGCGCCACGCCTGCAATGACCGTAGAGCTACTCCCTCACGTACACGGCCAGGTACGTAGCCGTCGGCGCGCCCATTCCGAGACAGCCGGGCTGGGCGACCTGAAAGACGGAGTGGAGCCGGTAGCCTTCCGAGGCTCGCGTGGTGAAGCGCTGCGCCAGCACCGGCAGGTCCCGGTCAGCAAACTGGGCTCCGATGGGCTCGATAAGGTATTGCATTGTTACTTCAATCATGGAAGGTCAGTACCACCATTGCCCGGTTTGCACCGGTGCAGACGGCCGATGATGGCCATCAGGCCCTTGAACGCACCTCGCTTTCTGAGCGCGAGTTCAGCGTAGCGGGAGCAGCTGGGATCAAAAACGCAGCGCTGGCCGATGGAGGCCGGACGAACACGCCGATACCAGCGGAGCGACATCAACGCGTACCGCAGCCACGCGGGCCGCGACGGGAGCGGCTGGCAGTCTACCTCCGCATCGCGAGGCGTGACGCCGGCGAACGCCCTCAACACCGAGGCCGTCATTGAGTCGTCGACGTCCAGCCGGATCTCCACGCCACTCATTTCAACGTGCTGCATTGTCACCTTGCTACGCTGGAGCGGGACTTCGACGGGAAGGCCGTCGCGGGGCCAGCGGCGTTCCTGCTCCCTTGCCTCCGGCTTCCAACATGGTAGTGGGACAGCGAACTCCCGAATTCGCATTCTCCCGCCGCACCCTCACCAGCCTTCGGACGAGCGGGGATCCTCCCCTGCCCCCACCCCCGGCGCACTTCCCGCAGCCCGGCCGCCCGCCCGGCCGGTCCCTGCCACGCGGTCGAGCGCCCGTGTACGAGCTTCGCTCCGCCGATTTGCTGAACGCCCCGCCAGAACATGAGCGCGGGCCAGGCGACTGCACCTGACCCGCTCGGACGGCTCCCGCACAGGGATTTGGCACTGGCGCTCCAGCATCCCTCATCCCCCGAGCGCCGTCTTACCCTCCAGCATCTCGAGCTCACGCCACCGGGTCACGCGCTTGAACACGAAGACCGGCAGCGCCACCACGCCCACCCACGACGCAAGGGTAAGCTTGACGGCGAAGTAGAACGCCCAGCCGACCAGCGGCATCACCAGGAAGACCCGGGGGGTGATGCGGTCCAGCACCCGCCACCCCCACGGCAAGCCCGCGAACGAGTACATCAGGAAGATCCTGCTCGCCACGGGCGCGCCCGCCGTGAACGCCAGCGCCACGAACGCGAGCACGGCGGAGATGACGAGCGATCGCGTGATGTCTCCCTTTTCGCCGCTGATCATCGCTCGGGCGCAGCTGGGGCAGAGCGGAATGCTGTAGGCGCCGGAGCAGCTCGCGCAGAGCCCTCTTCCGCACTGGTTGCAGGTGGCGGAGACGTCGAGGCCGGGGTGTGCGAAGCAGCGCATGATGGTGCTCCTGACAGTGTGGTTGAAAGAATCCGGGGATGAAGAGGCGTAGATCCAAACCGCAGGATGCAGGGTCACGAGCCCTTGATTTCGTGCGAGTCCAGCGCCTGGTTCCGATCCCGGGACGGGAGATGAGGGACGTCATGATGGGCAGCGAGACGGCGTGCGGGAGAGGCGCGGGGCTCTCGGCCGTGCGTCCGCCGAGTCATTGGAGGGACGGCCGCCTCCCGGATTCCCACCCCGGCCGAAATGCACGTGGGCCAGGCAGCGCCGCCTGGCCCACGTTCGTGCATCCATCCACCGACGCGCCCGGCTCGTCCGCAGGCACGGGCAAGCCGTCCCCGGCGAGGATGCGGCCCAACGTTCGTCCAGCCCTGCCAATCCCCTGCCCCCACCCCCGGCGCCCTTCCCGCAGCCGGGCGGGCCGCCGGGCCGGTCCTCCCGCGCCGTCAAGCGCCCGCGTAAAGCTCTCCCCAAGGCGCGGCCTGCATTGACACAATGGGTCCCGTTGCGGTCGGGGGCTGCCCCGGCGCATTGTGCTTGTAAATACGACAGGGTCTCCCCCACACAGGAGAGACCCTGTCCGATCATCGGCCGATCACGTCAGCGTGGAAATCGGATGCTCTCCACGATGCGCCGTGCCGTCAGGCAGTCCTGCTCGGTCCTGCAGCGTGCGGTGACAGTTAGTGAACGGCCCGACACCCCCGCGCCTGTTCCGGCCGCAGGCAGGCTCCCCATGTTCGGAAAGTGGACCACGGCGCCGAACGGATGGTCCGGCCGCCCCGGATAGTGCCCGCTGACCAGCGTGGCCGTCCGGCCGCCCACAAGGATTTGCTCCTGCCGCCATCCCGGCTCGTCCGGCACCCCGCCGTGCTCCCCGCAGTCGAATACCACCGCCAAGGCCGGGCTCCGGTACTCGGTGACCTCCGAGTCAATTCCGCGCGCGGCGATCCGCTGCAGCCCCGGCGGGAGCTCGGCGGTAATGCCGTCGGCGATCTGCACATCCTGCCACTCCTGGCTTGTTGCGGCCCGTGGGCTTGCGCCGGGGTGCGCGCACCCCGGCATCCCCAAAGCGAGCATCGTGGCAGCCGTGCTCAGCAGGTATCGTCGCCAGCGAATCATGAGTGCTCCCTCGTTTGTCAGGGCGCCGGGTAGAGCGTCCTCATCCCGGTCTGGTCCCGGGAGTGGAGCGCGCGCCTGACCAGACCCTGCGCGATGCTGGGGTACATGACCACCGAGGTGGAATAACTGTCGTGCGCAAGGCCGAGGCCATGACCGAACTCGTGCACGGACATGGACTGCATGTCCACCTGGTTTGAGGCCGGGGTGCCGGTGCCGGTGTAGAACCCGCCGTTGAAGAGCATGTCCTGGTTCACCAGCAGGTCCACGTCCGTGTAGATGTTGGACGTGGTGGAGCACTGTCGCATGGACGCCGTCGTAAGTCCCGTCACCGAGGCGCTGGCGTCGATACCGCTCTGTGTGTCACACGCGGTGGAGGCAATTCCGGGGGAGTAGGTGGACACTCCACCGTCCACCCACCGAAAGTTCGCAGCCACGCTGTTCCAGGTGTTCATTCCCCGCAACAGGGCGGCCCTCTCGTAGTCGTAGAAGATGTCGTTGACCGTGACAGTCCGGCTCGTCACGTTCCACTTCCGGCCGTTGTACACCTGCGCACTCGCGCTGGACGCACAGAACAGCGTCGCGGCGGTAAGGGTCAGCGCAAAGGCCCGTGCAAGTTTCGCGTTTCGCATGTTCAGTCTCCGGATCGTGAGTTCTCAGTCTTGGGCCGGAAGTCCGCGGAACGCCTCGGCCACCGTGCGGATGCGGGTGCGCGCCTCGGCCAGCCCGCCCGAGATGATCGGCGGACCCACCTGGATCGGCTCGAGCCTGTCCCCCTCCAGAATCCGGTATCCCAGCCGCTGCTGGACGTGAGCGCCCGAACTCTGCGCGGCCGAAGCGGACGCGCCACGCGACACCGCTTCCGCGCCGTACAGCCCCCTGGAGAGGAAGAGGAGGAACCGATCCCCCTGCCGCGGATTCAGATCGATCGAGTGCTCGATCATCTCACCAGACGGAAGACGGCCCGATGCCTCCCGCACGGTCACCTGGTTCCCGGCCTGCCCCTTAAGCACCTCCTCCACCCGGAGCACCACGCTCGACCGAAAGCCGTCGTTCTCAGCCGTGCTCTGCCGCACCTCGACCACTTGGCCCACCAGCACGACCTCGGCGAGCGCGGCGTATTGCTCCAGCGATCCCTGGAAATCGGCCGCGACCGCCTGCGGGATGTCGATTCCGCGGGCCTGCAGCGCCCGGATCTGCCCTGCGGTCATCCCTGTGGCCGCGACACGCTGGCTGACCTCATCGAGGTACGCGTCACGCGCTGCGGGTGACATCCCTGGAAACAGAGTCGCGCTGCTCAGAATGTCGCGGATGGCGCGCGCGTTCTCCGCGCGGCCCGTCGCCTGGAGAAACGGTGCCCGCCTCTGGACGATCTCCTGCTTGCTCCGCACATATCTCGCCTCGCGGTCCTGCTGCGTTGCGTTCTGTGCACTCAGCACGGCCGGGGCTACCCCTGCCAGGAGCAGAAGCATTTGCGTGAGTCTTGTCGCTGCCCTCGTCATCTTCTGTGCCTCCACTTGGGTAAGGTTAGCGCGATCAGTAACGCACCCTTCGAGGCATTTGCAATTGGTATACCGATCCTTTTAGATGCAAACATAGTGTGCGCTCTCGTCCGGGGACCGCGTCGGCCGCATCTTTCCACTTGGCCAAAGCGACTCGGGCGTCGCTCCCGGCCCGGTGATCTATCGACCGCACGCCGGCACGGGTGCCCGCGCGGCCCAACCCTCCTCAACGGTGTTCGCGACGCTGTGCGACGTGCGGGGGTAGGGTGTGTGGGGGGTGCAAGATCGGGAAATATCCATGACGTAGTTCACCATCCATAGCTCCCGCCCAGGATCAGGCTTATCCCACCTGCCCCCACCCCCGGCGCACTTCCTGCAGCCGGGCGGGCCGCCGGGCCGGTCCTGCCACGCAGTCGAGCGCCCGCGTACGAGCTTCGCCCCAGGGCGCGGATCACACACTGAAGACCCGGAAACAGGGAGCCCCGCGTTGAGCGCCGACCCGCTGTGGTACAAGGATGCCGTCTTCTACGAGCTGCACGTCAAGGCCTTCCAGGACTCGTCCAACGACGGAGTCGGCGACTTCGGGGGATTGATCCAGCGGCTGGACTACGTGGCCGGCCTGGGCGTGGACGTCATCTGGCTGCTGCCGTTCTACCCGTCGCCGCTGCGCGACGACGGCTACGACATCGCCGACTACTACGGCATCCATCCCAACTACGGCACCCTGGACGAGGTGCAGCGCTTCCTGGATGAAGCCCACAAGCGCGGCCTCAAGGTCATCGCCGACCTGGTGCTCAACCACACATCCAGCGACCACGCCTGGTTCCAGCGCGCCCGGCGGGCCCCCAAGGGCAGCCCGGAGCGCGACTTCTACGTGTGGAGCGACGACGACACGCTGTACAAGGAAGCGCGCATCATCTTCACCGACACGGAGCCCAGCAACTGGACCTGGGACCCCGTGGCGGGGCAGTACTACTGGCACCGCTTCTTCAGCCACCAGCCGGACCTGAACTGGGACAACCCCGTGGTCAAGGAGACCATGTTCCAGGTGATGGAGTACTGGCTGGAGCGGGGCCTGGACGGATTCCGCGCCGACGCCGTGCCGTACCTGATCGAGCGCGAAGGCACCATCTGCGAGAACCTGGAGGAGACGCACGACATCCTCAAGGAGTTCCGCGTCCGGCTGGAGTCCAAGTATCCGGGCCGCATCCTCCTTGCCGAGGCCAACCAGTGGCCCGAGGACGTGCGGCCGTACTTTGGGCCCAACGGCGAAGAGTTCCAGATGGCGTTCCACTTTCCGCTCATGCCGCGGATCTTCATGGCGGTGCGGCAGGGGATCCGAAAGCCCATCGTGGAGATCATCGAGCGCACGCCGGCCATCCCGGACGACTGCCAGTGGTGCATGTTCCTGCGCAACCACGACGAGCTCACCCTGGAGATGGTGACCGACGAGGAGCGCGACTACATGTACCGCGAGTACGCGGCGGACCCGCGGATGCGCATCAACCTGGGCATCCGCCGCCGGCTGGCGCCCCTGATGGAGAACGACCGCCGCAAGATCGAGCTGCTGAACTCCATCCTGTTCACCATGCCCGGGTCGCCCATCATCTACTACGGCGACGAGATCGGGATGGGCGACAACGTGTGGCTGGGCGACCGCGACGGCGTGCGCACCCCCATGCAGTGGTCGCCGGACCGCAACGCGGGCTTCAGCCGCGCGGAGCCGGAGCGGCTGTACCTGCCCGCCATCAGCGACGCCGTCTACGGGTACCAGGCCGTGAACGTGGAGGCGCAGGAGCGCTCGCCGTTCTCGCTCCTCAACTGGACCAAGCGGCTCATCCGCGTGCGCAAGCAGCACCGGGCGTTCGGCCGGGGAAGCATCACGTTCCTGGAGCCGGAGAATCCGCACGTCCTGGCGTACCTGCGTGAGTACCAGGGCGACGTGATCCTCGTCGTGAACAACCTGTCCGCGTCCGCGCAGGCCGTGCGGCTGGACCTGGCGTCGTACGCGGGCTACACGCCCGTGGAGCTGCTGGGCGAGACGGCGTTCCCCCTGGTGGACGAGACGCCGTACGCCATCACGCTCAGCCCGTACGGCTTCTTCTGGTTCGCCCTGCGGCAGGTGCGCGCGGCGGGCGAGGAGGAGTTCTGGACCATGCCCGAGGACTGGGCCCGCCAGGAGGCCGAGCTCGTGGCCGATCCGCAGGCCGTCTCCGAGGTGTTCAGCACCCTGCCCCGCGAGTGGCTGCTGCGCCAGCGCTGGTTCCGCGACAAGGCCCGTGAGCTGAACGAGATCTGCCTGCACGACCACGGCGTGCTGCAGGCGGAGCGCGCGCCCAACATCGTCCTGGCGCTGCTGGACGTGCGCTTCGTGGAAGGCGGCAAGGACCTGTACCTGCTCCCGGCCACCTTCCACCCCGTCGCGCCGCAGGGGGTGGGCCCGGAGCCCATCGTCACGCACGCCACGCTGCGGGGCGAGGCGCGGGTCTACGAGGCGCTGGGCGACCGGCGCGTGGCGGGCGCCCTGCTGCAGATGATCCTGGGCCAGGGAAGCATCCCGGGCCGCACGGGCGCCTTCGCCGGGCACGTGACGGGGGCGGTGGATACGGCCGATGCGCCCCGCGGGCCCGTGCGGATGATGGGCGTGGAGCAGAGCAACACCTCCATCATCTTCGACGACCGGCTGGTGATGAAGGTCTTCCGCAAGCTGGAAGGGGGCATCAACCCGGACCTGGAGGTCACGCGCTTCCTGGTGGAACGCGCGGGCTTCCGCTCCGTCCCCGCCCTGGCCGGCTGGATGGACTACACGCCGGCGGACGGCGAGGCGCACGCGGTGGCCGGCGTGTTCGAGTTCATCCCCAACGGCGGCGACGCGTGGAGCGTGGCCCTCAAGGCGCTCGACCGGTATCTCTCCGCCGCCAGCCGCAGCGCGGCGGACCCGGAGACGCCGTCGGGGCGCGAGGCCGTGCGGCGGATGGCGGGCGAGTTCTTTCCCGCCGTCGCCCGGCTGGGCGAGACGACGGCGCGCATGCACCTGGCGCTGGCCTCGGTGGACGACGACGCGGCGTTCGCGCCCGAGCCCATCGGCGAGGACGACCTGCAGCGGGCCATCGAGGGCTTCCGCAAGCAGGTGGACACGGTGCTCACGGACCTGGGGCGGCAGCTGGAGGCCATCCCCGGCTCCTTCTCCGCCGCCCTGCAGGACCCGCTGCGCGAGGTGGTGCGCGCGGCGCCGGACCTGCGCCACCGGGCCGAGGACCTGCGCGCCCTGCGCGACGAAACGGTCAAGGTGCGCATCCACGGCGACTACCACCTGGGCCAGGTGCTGCGCGCGCAGAAGGACGCGCCCGGGGGCAGCGAGTGGTACGTGCTGGACTTCGAGGGCGAGCCGGCCAAGCCCCTGGCGGAGCGCCGCGGCAAGCAGACGGTGCTGCGCGACGTGGCGGGGATGCTGCGCTCGTTCAACTACGCCGTGCGGATGGCCATGCACGGCTACCAGACGGACGACCTGCGCGTGCGCATGTCGCTGGAGCGCTGGGCGCACGCGTGGGAGACGGAGGCGCGCGCGCTCTTCTTGAACGCCTACGTGCAGACGGCGGCGGGCTCGCGCATCATCCCCGCGGACCCGGACGTGCTGGCGCGCGCGCTGGCCGTGTTCGAGCTGGAAAAGGCCGTGTACGAGCTGGGATACGAGATGAACAACCGGCCGGACTGGCTGTGGGTGCCCCTGGAGGGGATCCGCGCCATCCTGGGAGGCCGCGCGTGAATCCGCCCCTGATCTACAACCTGTTCCCGCGGCTGGTGGGCCCCACGACGCGCTGGGCGGAGCACGCCCGGCGCGCGCGGGAGATGGAGTTCGACTGGCTGTACCTGAATCCCTGGCACTACCCCGGCTTCTCGGGGAGCCTGTACGCGGTCAAGGATTTCCGCCGTCTCAATCCGATGTTCCTCCCGGCGGGCGCGGACCCGGCGTCGCTGGAGCCGCTGCGCGAGGCGCTGGGGCGCATCGCCGAGATGGGAATGCGGCCGGTGATGGACCTGGTGGTGAACCACACGTCCAAGGACTCGCCCCTGGTCCAGGAGCATCCCGGCTGGTACGAGTGGGAGAACGGCGAGGTGCGCAGCCCGTTCGCCGTGGACCCGGATGATCCGTCGAAGAAGACCGTGTGGGGCGACCTGGCGGAGATCGACAACCGCACGCACGACGGCCGCGACGAGCTGTGGCGCTACTGGGCGGACCTGGTGCGCGAGGGGATCAGCCTGGGATTCCGGGGATTCCGCTGCGACGCCGCGTACAAGGTGCCCGCGGAGCTGTGGTCGTTCCTGATCGCGGAGGCGAAATCCGCGGACCCGGAGGTCGTCTTCTTCGCGGAAACGCTGGGCGCGCCCGTGGAGGACGTGCGGGCGCTCAAGACGGCGGGGTTCGACTACTTCTTCAACTCCAGCAAGTACTGGAACTTCAGCCAGGGGTGGGCGCTCAGGCAGCACGAGGAGTTCGGGCGCATCGCCCCGTCCATCGCCTTTCCGGAGTCGCACGACACGGCGCGGCTGGCGCAGGAGACCAACGGCGACGAGGCCGTGCAGCGGCAGCGCTACGCCTTCGCAGCCGCCTTCTCGGCCGGGGTGATGATGCCCATCGGCTACGAGTTCGGCTTTCGCAAGCAGGTGAACGTGGTGGAAAGCATGCCGTCGGACTGGGAGCGGCGGCACTGGGACCTGCGGCCGTTCATCACCCGCGTCAACCGGCTCAAGCGGGCGCACCCCGTGCTGCAGGGCGAGGGACACCTGCGCCCCGTGGGGATGTACGGCGATACGCTCACCCTGCAGCGCACGACGGACGACGGGTCCGCGCGCGGATGGATCCTCATCAACAAGGTGTGGGCGGAGCCGCGCGAGGTGGACGTGGCCGGCTTCCGCGGCGACGGGTCCGGCTTTCGGCTGCACCGCGTCTGCCGCGACGACGCGCCGGAGGGGGGCGAGCCCGTGCCGCAGTCGCTCGTGCTGGACCGCGCGGAAGTCGCCTACGTTCTCCCCGTGGAGGGCGCGCGTGGCTGAATCGTCGCCGAAGCAAGCGGGATCGACGTCGAAGCAGGACGGGCCGGCCAGGGAGGGCGCGTCGCCCACCATCGGCGCGCGGGCCAGCGGCATCCTGTTCCATCCCACGTCGCTCCCCGGCCCCGGCACGGGCGACCTGGGCGAGCACGCGTTCCGCTTCGTGGACTGGCTGGCGTACGGGGAGCAGTCGCTGTGGCAGCTGCTTCCCCTCGTCGCCGTGAACGAGGGCGGGTCGCCGTACAACGCCCTGAGCGCCTTCGCGGGCAACCCGCTGCTCATCAGCCCCGCGGAGCTGGTGATCCACGGGCTGCTGGAGGCCGACGACGCGGCGCCGCCGAAGAAGCTGCACCGCGGCGGAATCGACTTTCCGGCCGTCATGCGGTGGAAGGACGACGTGGTCCGCGCCGCGCAAACGGTGCTGCACGAGGACGAGGAGCTGCGGGCGGACTTCCTGGCGTACCGGGCGGAAGAGGCCGCGTGGCTGGACGATTACGTCCTGTTCCGCGCCCTGCGCGAGGCGCACGACGGCCGCTGCTGGGCGGAATGGCCCGTCCCGCTGCGCGACCGTGATCCCAACGCGCTGGAGGAGGCGCGGCACCAGTACGTGGCCGAGATCGAGCGGCACGCCTACGCGCAGTACCTGTTCGACCTGCAGTGGGCCGCCGTGCGCCGGTACGCGCACGAGCACGGCATCCGCATCGTGGGCGACGTGCCCATCTTCGTGAGCCACGACAGCGCGGACGTGTGGGCGCACCCCGAGCTCTTCGAGCTGACGCCGGAGGGGCAGCCGCTGGTGGTGAGCGGGGTGCCGCCGGACTACTTCAGCGAGACGGGGCAGCGCTGGGGCAACCCGCTGTACCGCTGGGACGTGCTGAAGGAGACCGGCTACCGCTGGTGGATCGACCGCTTTCGCCGCACGTTCGACCTGGTGGACGTGGTGCGCATCGACCACTTTCGGGGCTTCGAGTCGTACTGGGAGGTGCCGGCGACGGAGGAGACGGCCATGAACGGGCGGTGGATGCCGGGCCCCGGCCGCGACCTGTTCGACGCCGTGCGCGCGGAGCTGGGCGAGCTCCCCGTGATTGCCGAGGACCTGGGGATCATCACGGACGAGGTGGAGAAGCTGCGCGACGACCTGGCGCTGCCGGGAATGCGCGTGCTGCAGTTCGCGTTCGGCGGGGACGATCCCGCCAACCCGCACCTGCCGCGCAACTACGTGCACAACGCCGTGGCCTACACCGGCACGCACGACAACGACACCAGCCTGGGGTGGTACGCGGACGCGGGGCGGGACGCGAAGAAGCAGGCGCAGGCGCTGATGGGCGGCGACGGCGACATGCACTGGCGGATGGTGGAGGCGGTGCTGCGGTCCGACGCTGGCTGGGCCGTGATCCCCCTGCAGGACGTGCTGGGGCTGGGCGGCAAGGCGCGGATGAACACGCCCGGCGTGGCGGAGGGCAACTGGACGTGGCGGCTGAAGGAGGGCGAGCCGGCGTTCGAGCTGGCCCAGCGCCTGGCGGAGCTCGTGCGCGCGACGGGGCGCGCACCGGAGCGGGGCGCGCGCGACGAGGTGGAGGAGATGGACGCGCTCCGGGACGAGCTTCGGGACGAAGAAGCGGAGTAGGGTGCGCGGGCGGAGCGCCCCCCTCCCCGACCCTCCCCCACAAACTGCGTGGGGGAGGGAGATAGGAACGGGCGAGTAGCGTCGCCGTGGCTGGCTGTGGCCCTCCCCCGGCCTCGCTCAGCCTCGTCCACCCCCTCCCACAAACTGCGTGGGAGAGAGTGTACACCCCAGCCCGTGCACAGTGGCGGGCTTTGCTGATTGCGTAGTTCTCCCCCTCTCCGCGAGGAACGAGCGGGAGGGGGCCGGGGGGAGGGGGCTCTCCGCGGGAGCAGAGAGTCCGCCACCGCGCCCGATCTTGCATCACCCCGGACTGCCGCTGTTCGCAGTCCCGCCGTCCGCCCGCCGCACCGGCGCGCGGGCGTCCGTACATCCGATCCCGTCCACCCCCCGTACCACAGGAGCGAGCCATGGAGCGCGTCGCGTTGATCACCGGGGGCGCGGGCGGGCTGGGACGCGCCTGCGTCGACCTCTTCCTGCGGGACGGCTGGCGGGTCGCCGTCCCCACGCACCACTCCGCGGACGGGCTGCGGGAGCTCGCGGCCCAGCACAGCGACCGGCTGACGTCGTTCGAGGCGGACCTGACGTCGGAGGAGGGGGCCGCCCACGCCGTGGAGCACACGGCGGCGTGGGCCGGGCGGCTGGACGCGGTGGTGCACACGGTGGGCGGCTACGCGTGGACGGGGCCCCTGCACGAGTCGCCCGTGGACGTGTGGGACCGGATGATGGACGTGAACCTGCGCAGCGCCTTTCTCGTGGCGCGGGCGGCGCTCCCAAGGCTGGGAGACGGCGGATCGCTCGTCTTCGTCTCGTCGCGGGCGGCGCTGCAGGGGCGAAAGGGGCACGCCGCGTACGCCGTCTCCAAGGCCGCCCTGCTCACGCTCGTGGAGGCCATCGCCGAGGAGCAGAAGGGGCGCGCGCGGGCCAACGCCGTGCTCCCGGGCACCATCGACACGCCGGCCAACCGACACGCCATGCCGGACGCCAGGTTCGAGACGTGGACGCAGCCGGAGGAGATCGCGCGGGTGATCCTGTTCCTGGCTTCGCCCGCCTCGGCGCCCGTCAGCGGCGCAGCCGTGCCCGTCTACGGCGAAAGCTGACGCACCGTGCAGGGTGCGCGCACAAGTTTGCACAAACCTTGCACAATCCCGCGGCGCGCGCCACATTGGCCGCGCACGGAAGATCATCATCACCACGACACCAGGAGAATCTCGCATGAAAGCGAACCGGCTCTTTGCCCTGACCGCCCTTCCCTTCGCGCTGGCCGCGTGCGGCGGCGGCGATGAAGAAGTGGCGGAGGGCACCGCCACCGACACCACGACGGCCGCCACGGCGACCATGGACAGCGCGGGCGGCATGGCCGCGCCCATGGCCGGCGACACGGGGATGGCCGGCGCGCAGGCCATGGGCGGCGCCGTGACGATGAACGCGGTGGGCGGCTCCGGCGTCACGGGCCAGTCGCAGTTCATGGATCACGGCGGCGGCTCCACCATGGTGACGGTGAACCTGACCGCGCAGGGCAACAGCACGCACAGCGGCCACATCCACACGGGCACCTGCGACGCCCCCGGCGACGTGGTGGCTCCCCTGCAGGACGTGACGCTGGCGAACGGCACCGGCAGCTCGTCCAGCACGCTGCAGGTGCCCCTGGCGACGGTGATGAACGGCCAGCACATCGTGGCCTACCACGCCTCGTCCGGCGAGAACCCCGGCGCGCCCGTGGTCTGCGGCACCATCCCGGCCATGGCGGCCGGCGGCGCCGCGGCCGGCTCCACCGGCACGACCATGTAATCCGGTCCCGCACCGGATGGCGGATCGCCCCGCCGGACCCTCGTGTCCGGCGGGGCGATTTTCGTGTATCTTGGTATCCATCCATCGCTCGGTCCCCTCGGCTCACTCTCCGCCACGAGCAGCACGTCGTCACGGCGTCCATCGCTGGATCCGGACGGCGCGTCCCCGCGGAAACACGTTTCATCGCAGATCTCCATGCGGATTCCCACCCGGCGTTTCCTGGCCCCGTTCGCGGCGGCCGCCCTTCTCGCCGCCAGCGCCCTCGCACCCGCGGCCGCATCCGCGCAGATCGGCGCGCCGCGGGCGGCGGCGGCGCCGTCGGGGCAGCGATCGTTCTGCTGGACGGGGCGGCCCGCGGAGCATTGCCGCACGTTCCTGGTGGCGGAGGGCAACCTCTACGCGCCCGTCGCGGGGACCACGTACCTGCGCACGGGCTTCGACCGGGGACGGCTGACCCGGCACAAGCACCTGGCGCCGCACGTGGCGTGGGAGGTGGGGGCGATGCGGAACGTGGGCCCGCGCGACGCCGTGGGGGCGGCCGTGCTGCTGGGCGTGGACGCCAACGGCGAGCGCCTGGCGCTCAAGGGGCGCTACCGCCGCTGGCTGGGCCCGCGCGCGGCGGTGGACGCGGCCGCGGGCGTGCTGTACGCCCGCCGCGCGGCGCCGTACCCGGACGTGGCCGGCAACCGCCACGTGCCCGGGGCGGGCGTCACGGCCGACGTGTCGCTGGGGCTCACGAACTGGGCCGGGGTGAGCGTCCGCGGCGACCTGCTCTTCGACGAGGACCGGCAGTCGTCGGCCCTGTACGGCGGGATCAAGCTGGGCACGCGCCCCGCCGCCGCCGCGACCGTCGCGCCCCTGCTCCTCGGCGTGGGCCTGGCCCTCCTGATGGGCGGAGGCGGGTAATCCGCATCCGGAGCGCCACATCCATCGAACGCCCCGGCGGCCATCGCGGCCGCTGGGGCGTTTCCGTCTTCTCGTACGATGGGTGAGGCCGCCGAGTTGGGCCTGGAGCCGGCCTCCACGAGCGAATGAATTCGCCGCTGTAAAGGCGCGAAGTCCGCCTTCGCGGACTGCGAAGGCGGACTTCCGTCCTCCATCCCACATCCTCAGCGGGAACCCGCCTCGTCGTGGCGAGGGCCGGTTCACTCCGGATGCACGCCTCCGCGCGAGGCACTCCGCCCGTGCCGGACCAGTCCGCGCAGGCGGACTTCGTGTCGTCGTTGCGGCGAATTCATTCGCTCGGCCGGGACTTCGCCCGCGTGACCTCCCCGTGGGACAGGGCTGATCCCCGGCGGCGTGCTGACGGCCGTGGGCATCACCCCTGATGCCGGCCCTCAGTATCCACCCACGTCCCGCTGCAGCTTCGGCGCGCCGGGAAGCACGGGGAGGCGGGCAGGGCGCGCCGTGAGCCCCGTCGTGTCCGTCAGCGCGCGCATGAAGGCCACGAGGTCCGCCCGGTCCACCGCCGACAGGCCGAGCGAATCCGCCGGCAGCGTCTGGTTGTCCAGGTGGATGCCCCACGCCGGCCCGCCGCCGCGGTCGTAGAAATCCACCACCTCTTCCAGCGTCGCGAACACGCCGTTGTGCATGTACGGCGCGGTGACGGCCGCGTTGCGCACGGTCGGCGTCTTGAAGGCGTGGCGGTAGAGGGGGATGCCCTGCAGCGCGCCGCGCCCCTCGTCCGCGTCCACCCGCACGCCGCCGCGGGCCGGGCGGTCGGGGACGCCGAGCACTTCCACTTCCGTCTTCGCGAACGCGGGTGGCACCGTGCCGTTGAACAGCGGTGCGAAGTGGCAGCTGCCGCAGCGCGCGCGGCCCATGAACAGGTTGTAGCCGCGCCGCTCCGCGGGCCCCAGGGCCGTCCGCTCGCCGCGCACGTAGCGGTCGAAGGGCGCGCTCGTCCCCTGCAGCGAGCGGACGTACGCCGCCACGGCGCCGCGGATCCGCGCCTCCGTCACCTCCGCGCCTTCGGACGGATACGCGCGCTGGACGTGCGCCACGTACTCCGGGCTTCCCGCCACCAGCGCCGCCGCCCGCGCGAAGTCGCCGTGCATCTCGTCGCGGTTGCGCACCACCTCGGCCACCTGGTCTTCCAGGAACGCCGTGCGCAGGTCGTAGAACGTGCCCGCCTGCAGCCCCGCGTTGACCACGGTGGGCGTGTTGCGGCGGGGGACGGGGCCGCCGGCGCGCAGGGGGAGCGGCCGCGCGCGCCCGTCCGCGAAGCCGCGCTCGGGCACGTGGCAGCTGGCGCACGCGCGGCTCCCGTCGCCGGAAAGGACGGGATCGAAGAAGAGCATCCGCCCCAGCGCCGCGCGCTCCGGCGTCGCTCCCCCCTCCCCCGCCGGGCCGAACGCGCCCGCGTCGAACGCATCCGCCTGCCAGAGCGTGGCCGCCTCGCCCCGCCAGGCACGACGGTCCGGCGGCGCGGCGATGTCCAGCCGCGCCCGCGCCCGCCACAGCGTCCGGGCCAGGGGATCGGCGCCGTCCGTGAGGAACGCCAGCCGGTCGAACGCGTCCGCCGGGGGCGCCGTGTCCAGCATGGCGATGGCCCCGGCGAAGCGCGCATCCAGCTCCCCCGCGAGCGCCGGATCTGCATCCTGAAGCGCTCCGGCGTACGGCGCCACGGCCTCGCGCAGGGCGCGCAGGGACGCGGCGGCTTCGGGGATGGAGCGCCCCGCCAGCGGCGAGTCGAAACCCGCCAGCCCCAGCACGACCACGCGCGCGATCTGCTGGCGCGCGGCATCCCACACGGCCGCGTCCGTCAGCGGCGTGGCGGCGAGCATCCCGCGGGCGCGGCGGGCGTTGGAGCGCAGGATGCGCGTCTCCGCGGCCACGTCGGCGCGCGCGGCGTCGTCCACCTCCGGCCACAGCAGTTCCTCCACCACCTGGAATCCCTCCGCGCGCAGGACGAAGCGGTTGGGATCGTCCTCCTCCACCTCGTCGATGGGCGGACCGTTGATGGCGTCGGCCGTCGTGGGCGCGTACAGCTCCACCAGGTGCTCGGCACCCTTGTACGCCAGCCGCGCGCGGATGAAGGCGGCCCGCAGCGAATCCGGCTCCGCGGCGGGCGCGGCGGCCTCCAGCCGGACGAGCGCCGCGTCCAGCCGGTCCAGCGCGGCAACGGCGCGCTCGCGGGCGGCGGTGGCGCGCGGCGCCTCGTCGCGCGGGGCGGCGGGACGCGCGTCGCCCCGGCTGCACGCGGCGAGGAAGAGGAGTGCGGGAAGCAGGCGGCGCGTCATGCGGTGCATGGAATCATCCAGAAAGAAAGCGCGGGCGGTGCCGCCGGAACCCGCCCGGCTGCACCGTGGATCAGCGGGAACGGGGTCCAGGGTCCCTATTCCCTATTCCCTATTCCCTATTCCCTATTCCCTATTCCCTATTCCCTATTCCCTATTGAGCCCGTCCAGCAAACCATCTGGGCGGGTCGGCGGCAGAAACGGGGGGCACCGATCGAGGTGGTTTTGCTCCAGCCCTCTCGCCTCTGGGCGTCGGATCCCCTGAAGTGGCTGAGAAACGCTGCTCTCCAGCGCTTTATGCAGCCAGTGCGGCCGTGCAGGACGCACTACGCCCATCAATGCGCTTGAAGTGCCTCCACAGCTTCAGCAGGTTGTGCGTTGTGCACCACAGCGACCACTCCAGGCCCGCCTTCTTCTTCCCGCGCAGCCGGAACCGCTCCAGACCTCGCGTCACCATCTGTCCAAACACAGGCTCGACGGTGTAGCCGCGCTCCGCGTACGCCGCCTTGCCTTCTTCGCTCTCCAGCTTTGCATCCATTTGATCGCGCTGCGGGTGCTGGTCCGGATTCTCCCGTGCCCAGCACATCGTCGCAATCAGCAGATCGGTTCCGCCTTGCCCGTCGAGCGCACCGTTTTCCTCCGACCAGTAGCCCGCGTCCAACAGCGCCTGCTCAGGGCGGGCACCCGTCTGCTTCTCGCACTGCTCCAGCATCGGCGCCACGAGGTGCACGTCGGCCTGTTCGTTCGTCAGCTGCTGCGCCACGATCACCTGGCTCCCGCACTCCACCATCGCCTGCCCGTTGTAGCCCTGCAGATACCGGCCGTTGCGCCCCTTCATCACGCGGCTTTCCGGGTCGGTGCGATTCACCCGCGCGTCTTCCGGAAGCTTCACCTCCGCTGCCGGCTTCAGCTTGCGGCCGCGCTTCTTTCGCCCCGTCTCCTGCTCTTCCCGCTCGCGCAGGACGATTCGCTCTTCCTGCTCCCTGCGTAGCGCATCCTCCCGCTTCTTCAGCTCGTCCAGCGCTCGCTGCAGGTGCTCGGCCCGCTTGCGAGGGTTCTTCAGCCCCGACGGCAGTTCGTCTCCGCGAGCATCCGGCCCGTGCTGCTCGTTCTCCCGCGCATCGATCGATGCCGCTTCGTCCAGCAGTTGCTGAACCTGCTGTTCCAGCCGCTCCCGCTTGCGGTTCTCTGAAAGCGACGCATCGCCCGACACCCGGTGCCCGTCCAGCGCCACTCGCCCCAGCTTCACCATTCCCGCGTCCCGGCACAGCTCCAGCACGTCTACGAACACCCCAAGGAGCGCATCCAGGTGAGTCGTGCGAAAGCCGTTGATCGTCCGGAAGTCGGGCTGATTGTTCGCCGCCAAGTACCGGAACGCGATATCTACCTCGAGCATCGCCTCGATACGCCGCGAGCTCGTCACCCCATTCGTGTACGCGTACAGCACGACCTTCAGCATCATCACCGGATGAAACGCCGGTGCACCCCAACCATCCACCCGGTACGGCTTGTAGAACGCATCCAGCCGCCCGCGCGCATCCATTTCATCGATGGCCTCGGAAAGGAAGCGCGCGAAGCTATCTTCCTTCACCCACTCCTGGACCGAGGGGGGCATCAGGAGCAGCTGGTTCTGATCGTAATCCCGGAAGTTGTAGCTCATCGGCAATTCGCAGTGGCTCGCGTGACCGACGACAATTTATGACGCTGAGCGGCCCCTTGCCACCCATTCCGGGTTTATTGGACAGGCTCTATTCCCTATTCCCTATTCCCTATTCCCTATTCCCTATTCCCTATTCCCTATTCCCTATTCCCTATTCCCTATTCCCTATTCCCTATTCCCTATTCCCTATTCCCTATTCCCTCTTCCCTATTCCCTA